>OOCM01001132.1_pt1 | contig 22460 bp, 19 predicted proteins | sample 1671111 | NCBI WGS metagenome assembly OOCM01 (sample SAMN06348123, study PRJEB24527) | human gut metagenome | biome: human gut; feature: ankylosing spondylitis patient; material: feces | host: Homo sapiens | place: China | collected 2015-10 | reverse complement strand
AAAGCCCTGTTCTTCCGTACTTTCTCGGGTTCTGTTTTTGCCTGAAGAAAACTTTCTATCAGAAATTCCCGACTGTCCTCCAGATTAAAGTAATATCTTCGCTCCTCTTCTGGATACTGTTTTCTCTTCAACTTTGGGAAAAGCTGGCTTATATTTTTCTGAAGAAGTGAAGGCCGCAATGCCGAACCGTCACTATCTGTCACAGAATAAGAAAAATATAATTCATCTGTTGGTTTGGCAAATGCCATGTACATATAAAATTCATCTTCCATCGACTGTTCTAGCAGGCTCTGCGATAAAGAAATACCACAATTTTTTAAAACTTCTTTTTCCTCATCACTGAGAAGTCCTCGGTCCTCTATATTCGGCGGTATCTTCCCATCGTTCATTCCTGTGATAAACAGCACCTTTACTTCATGCAGACGGGTACGCTTTAAATCACCTAGAACCACCTGATCCATTGTCAGTGGAACAACACCAAGACCCAGCGCATCAAGACCCGCATCCACAATTTCTGCAAGTTCCTTTACCGCCATCTTTTCCTCACCGAAAATCATTACAATTTTATCCATGAGCGACAGTAAGAGGTCATATAACTGCCTATACTCAGCAGCTTTTACAAAGTCACTGTTTTTCTCCGCTTTTTGCGCCTGATTTTTGAGCTTCTCCTCAAAAGAAAGCTTTACCATCGTATGATACAATACTTCTATTTTGTCTCTTACACTAGCCTCTTTATCCCGCATGACTGAACAGAAGTTTTCCGTTTCTTCCATGAATTTCTCCTGTAAAAGAAGAAGTGCTTTTATCGCTGCCTCGTCTTTATTCTTGAGTCTCCTGTAAAATGGCTTCTTCCACATGGAATATCCCCTAACACCTGCATACAACACATAATTTTCCAGATAATCAGCATCTTCATCTATAAGATTAGACATTCCAGACTTCAGATAACGGAACACACTCTCATAAGAATATTCCATCTGTGCAAGATGAAAGAGGGAGCGAACTGCCTCAACTCCTGAATGATAGGAGACTTTCTTTTTCGTATCCTCGAATACCGGAATATTTAAAATAGCTGCCTTTCGTTTAAATGCAGAGGCATAATCGGCCACGTCTCCTGAAAGCACTGCAAAATCGCGATAGCGGTAACCTTTTTGTCTTACAAGCTGCTCTATTTTGTGCATAACATAGTCTGCCTCTCCATCTGGATTATGGCACACTGTCATATGGATTCGTTCTATCTTCTTTGAATAAATCTTCCGGCTATTTTGAAATAGATTTTTTTCTAAAAATGCAAGTTCTGGATTATTTATAAATCTTGGAGAAACTGGTGTGTCAAGCTTTACGACCTCTTCTACTTCCTGCATATTTTCCTGACAGAGCATTAGCAGCGCATCCCCTGTCTTCTTACTGGAAGTGAATAAATCCTCAGGCATCCCCCTTTGTCCGGGCACAAATTCTGGAATTGTTATTGTCACGTTAATCTGCCCCGCAACCTTTAATAATTCCTTTAAAAATGCCAGCTGAACCGGGGTAAATCCTGCAAATCCATCAAAATAAAATACTGCATTCGTAAGCATTGGAGCTTCTTTGGCAAATTCTCTGGCAACATCAAGTATCTGTTCTGTTACCATAAATCTTCCCTCTATCGCTTTATCAAAATGTTCATAAATTCTGCCAAGTTCCTTGCATTTGTTAGAAAGAGCTTTATTCTCTCCGAGTTTCTCAGAAACTTCCTCTACCTGCTCCCAGGTTACCCCATATCCGATAAACTCCATTAACATAGACTTTAGCTCATCAATGAAGCCTGCCTTTTTCATACTTTTTTTAAAATAAAGAAAATTATTCTCACCTTCCGAAAGAATCTTTCGAAGCATCATGGATACTCCTAAATCTTCAAGGATTTCTCCCGGCTGATATCCACATTCGTCAAAAATACGATAGGCAAGCCGATGAAAACTCAGTACATCTATGTTAAAAAAGCCATGTCTTGGATGTTTCTTTACCATTTTTCTCTGCATCTCAAGACTGAACTGCTCTGGTACGATTACATAATATTTCTGCTGCGGATTCTCCATGGAAAGGCGGATTACTTCCTGCACCAGATATTCCGTTTTTCCCTGTCCGCTTCTTCCTGTAATTAATCTTAGTGCCATGAATCCTCCTCTGCTCCTATTCTATAATTGCTATTCGTCCGCTTTGTCATTCCAGTGTGCAAGTTCTTCCCTTAATGTAGACAACAATTCACTTTCCGGCAGTTTGCGAACAACCTGTCCTTTCTTTATCAAAAGGCCCTCACCTTTTCCTCCTGCGATCCCGATATCTGCCTCTTTGGCTTCTCCCGGTCCATTTACCACACAGCCCATTACGGCAACCTTGATATCTAAATCATCAAATTCTGTAACCATTTTTTCTACTTCATTAGCAAGACCGATCAAATCAATATTAGTTCTTCCACAGGTAGTCTTTAAAATCTGCTTTGCAGAAGCAATCTCATTCACAGGATTTCCTGTAAGAGAAACGCGGATTGTATCACCAATTCCCTGATTTAAAATAATACCAAGACCAATTGCAGATTTGATATTCCCACGGAATAATGTACCTGCTTCGGTAATTCCTACATGAAGCGGATACGGACATTTCGGTGCTAATAATTCATGTGCCTTTGCACACATTAAAACATCAGAGGACTTAATGCTGACAACGAGATTATCATATCCCATGTCTTCTATCATTTTTACTTTATCCAATGCACTCTCCACTAATCCTTCTGCGGTTACTTTTCCATACTTTTCTACAATATTTTTTTCTAAAGAACCGCTATTTACTCCGACACGGATAGGCACATTATATTCCTTTGCCTTATCAACTACCGCTTTTACTCTTTCTGCCGAACCAATATTACCCGGATTAATTCTTATCTTATCTGCTCCATTCTCAATGGCAGCAATCGCCATACGATAATCAAAATGTATATCTGCCACGATTGGGATGTGAATCCGCTTTTTAATCTCGCCAAGTGCCTTCGCCGCCTCTAAAGTAGGTACTGTAGAACGGATAATATCACAGCCTGCCGCTTCTAACTCCAAAATCTGTGCCACTGTTGCTTCCACATCTTCTGTCTTTGTGTTTGTCATAGACTGAATTAAAATCGGATTGCCGCCTCCAATTACACGATTGCCAATTCTTACTTCCTTTGTATGTTCTCTGTACATTATATATACTCCTCTTCTCATTTCTCACTATTGCCAGAAAAGAGCCTGATGCATCTCTTCAAACTGTGAGAATTTTCTTTTAAATAAAAGTATAATTCTCTTTGTCAAAACATAGCCGCAACAGCCTCTTTTCCTCACTTATACTTTCTCTTTCCTGCGGAATAAACCAAATAAATCAGCCAGGATAGCGCAAGATAAGTTTATCTGTGTGTTTATTTACATCCTATAGTTATTCAAAGATATAAACATTTTTAAATAATTTTTAGTTTTACTTATATGAAAAAGATATTTTTATTGTTTGTTTCGATTTTAGTGTTGTCAATAACTGCTTCGGCTAGTGACCTGATGGTTCAGTCGGGGAGTGGTGGCAAAGTAATTGAATTGACAAAATCGGAGTTCTTGAAAAAGGTTTACGATTACGAGAAGAATCCCGATAAATGGATATATTCAGGCAACAAACCAGCCATAATAGATTTTTATGCAGATTGGTGCGGACCTTGCCGTATGATGTCTCCGGTTTTGAAATCTATGGCTGAGAAGTATAAGAACGATATTGTAGTATATAAAATCAATGTCGATGAGGAGAAAGAGTTGGCCGCCGCATTTGGAATAACCAGCCTGCCTACCATTCTTTTTGTTCCAACGTCGGGCAAGCCGCATATTGTTAAAGGTGCTTTGCCAAAGTATGTGATGGAAAAAGGTATCAAGGAAATTCTGCTCGGGAAGAAGAGCGATAAGTGAGTTGTATATCTGAGTCTTCTTTGTGTGTAAGGCACGTATGTTGCATTCACCTGTGGTGCGAATTATTGACGTTGCCTGTACTTTATAGATGGTGATAAGATGGAAAATAATGTTTCTGTCTTGTCACCATTTTTTTATTGTATAGTTTTAGGGGTGAATATAGTTTTAGGGGTGAATGTTGGTTCTTTTTCGTGCACAAAAATGAACACAGTGTCCATTTTTGGACACTGGTTTGAATTGTATGTGGTTGATAATTAATAATATAGATTTTTGGCATGTATTTTGTATTTTATGAAATGTAAAATATTTATTAAATACAAATGGACAGAAATATCCCGCAAAGTGAAATCCGCCGTAAGCGAGTCTTCAATATTCTTAAAATTGCTGTTGTCGCAGCCATTGTCATCTTTGGTATTGCAATGACTGTCGATTGGCTTCAAAGCAGAGTTAAACGTTCGTCGTTGAATATTTGCACGGTAGACAGCGGGGTCATCGAAGCAAGCATAAGTGCATACGGCAAAGTTGTGCCGGTTTTCGAGGAAATCATCAATTCGCCCATCGACACACGCATTGTCGAGGTCTACCGTAGGAGCGGTGACAGTGTTGACGTTGGTACTCCTCTGTTGAAGTTCGATTTGCATAGCATTGAGAACGACTATCGTAATCAGCAGAATGAAGAAAAAATGAAATGCTATCAGATGGAGCAGCAGGAGATAAATACGAAGACCGCTTTGAGCGACATGGCAATGCAGATAAAAATCTCCGAAATGAAGCTGAACCGTCTGCTGGTCGACTATCGCAGCGAACAGCATCTTGACAGCCTTGGTTCCGACACTGCCGACCAGTTGTGTCAGGCCGAATTGGCCTATATAATCGCACGCCTGGAACTCGAACAGCTCAAACAGCGATATGTTGCAGAGCAAAAGGTCAAGGCTGCAGACATGAAGGTCAAACAGCTTGAACTTGAAATTTTCCGGAAAAGCATGGAAGAAACAAGGCGTACCTTGGAATATGCACGTCTCCGTTCTCCGCAAAAGGCTGTGCTGACATATATAAACACACAGGTGGGAGCCCGTGTGGCCAAGGGTGAGCAGATTGCAATCGTGGCCGACCTCGACCATTTAAAGATTGAGTGCGAGATAGCCGACAATTATGCCGACCGCATCAAGGTAGGAGGAAAGGCTCTTGTACGTATCAACGGCCACACTCTCGACGGAGCCATCGTTCAGGTTGAACCGTTGAGCAAGGATGGGGTGAACCGTTTCATAGTTCATACGGACGAGAGCCGGAACAATATGTTGCGTTCCGGACAGAAAGCAGATGTATATGTTGTGCAGACCATCAAGGACAATGCCGTCCGAATCCCTAATGCTTCTTTCTATACAGGTCCTGGTGTGTACGAACTGTTTGTTGAGGAAGAAAGCGACAATCTGGTGAAACGCAAGGTCAACCTTGGCGAGTGCGACTTCGACCATGTTGAAGTCATCGACGGATTGCAACCTGGTGATAAGGTGGTTGTCAGCGACATGAGTGCCTATAAAAACACTCTGACATTGAAAATCAAATAAAAATTCAATGAAGTCAAAAAACTCAACGTTGCCTTTTCCCGTGGTTGTTTGATAAATATTTAACTCGTCCTGATTTCAGCGGGACACTAAGAATTAATTGATATGAAACATTTATATTTCATTTTTCTCATTTCCGTATTATGTATTTTGAAATCTGAAGCTCAGGAAAATTTCGTACTTTTGGGTAAGGTATACGATTTCAAGACCAAAAAAGAACTGCCAGGCGCGATCGTACAGATTATGACGACAGACAGCACCATCATCGCCCAGGAAGAAGCATCCAACCTCTGGATTAACGGCGACAGAAGCGGTGAAACATCGGAATTTTCAATCGTCATTCCTAGAAAAGAAGGGGAATACATCATCAAATGTACTTATACAGGATATGAGACCACCTATATGAACTACACATTGGACGACATCGGAAAACGAGAAACAAGGCGTGATCTTCCGCGCATACTCATGCGTGAGGAGACGCAGCTGCTTGACCAGGTGGTGGTCTCGGCAACGCAGGTGAAGTTCTACTACCGGGGCGACACAATGGTATATAATGCAAGCGCATTCGTCCTGTCGGAAGGTTCAATGCTCGATGCCTTGGTGAGACAGCTGCCAGGCGTAGAAATCCGTGAAAACGGTGACATATATCACAACGGACGTCTTGTGAAGAACCTGCTTCTGAACGGCAAAGACTTCTTCCGGGAAGACAAGACGGTGATGCTCGACAACCTGCCTACATACATGGTAAAGAATATAGAGGTGTACGACAAACTGGGAGACAGAAGCAAATTTCTTGGATATGAACTGCCCGGCGATAAAGAATATGTTATGGACGTAAAGCTCAAAAAGGAATACTCTATAGGCTGGATAGCCAATGCGGAAGCCGGAGCCGGCCTTGCTGACAGAAACTACAAAGGAGACAATCCGTATCTGGCACGATTATTCATGCTCCGTTTCACTGATCACTCCAGATTTGCGCTGTACGCAAATGCCAACAATCTCAGCGATGAGCGAAAGCCGGGCGAAAACGATGGGTGGACGCCACAGAACATGAACTCGGGAACACTCACGCAGCAGCGCACCGGAGTGGATTACAATATAGACCCTGTGAGTACAAGATGGAAGCTGAATGGAAATGTAAACTTCAAACATTCAATACACAAGGATGATGAATCAATACAGCGTACAAACTTTTTAGCAACTGGAGACACCTACGAACGTATAGAAAAATCAAACAGGAACAAAAACATATCATTGTCGACGAACCACAACCTCAACCTTACATTCAAGCGCATCATGCTCAGCATACGTCCAGATTTCAGCTACAACAAGTTTGATGTCACAAGCAGCATGCAAAGTGAAGCCTACGGCGACACAACCATAAACCGCTATCTGAGCAGCGGACTGGCCAGAGGGTACGACTGGAATGCCGGGCTGAATGCCAGTTCTGTCATCAAGTTCCCCAAAAATACACTTGATAACCTGGAAGCCACGGTCAATGCCCGCTATTCCACCAGAAAGGACGACACGTTCAACCGATACAGCCTGTATGCCGGCAGCGCATCTGATCCTGCGCAGAGAGCGGACCAGTACTTCAAGAACCACCCGGACCGGAGATATTCGGCTGAGGGGGCTGTGACATACAACCGCAGTATCAACAAACTTTTCTACATGGCCCTCAAATACAGCCTCAAGCATTCGGGAACAGAACGAAGCTCCAACCTATACCGCCTGGACCAGCTTGCCGGCTATGATGAAGGGGACATCGGCATTCTTCCATCCGCAGTTGAATACGAGCAGGTCATCGACCGCAACAACAGCTATACAAGCAAACTCTATGCGACGTCAAATACACTGACGCCGGCTTTCACGTTCAGAAAAAAGATGTCTGAAGGACAATGGTACGGAGAATTAAGCATGCCGATAGCTTTAAGGCATGAGAGTCTTGATTACCGACGTGGAGATATTGATACAACGCTCACCCGCAACACATTGCTTGTCGGATTATACAACTCATTCATGACATGGGCAAGTAGAGACAATCGTACACGTATCGGACTATGGTATACTATTAACTCCGCGGCTCCCGACATGCAGTATATGGTAGACATACATGATGATACAGACCCTCTCAACATACGGGAAGGCAATTCTGGACTTAAGAACAGCTACAGACACTCATGGAGATTTACATATCTTGACAATAGAAAGCTTTACCAACGCATAAGCGGCGACATCTCATTTACTCATAACGCTATAGCCATGGGATACAACTACGATACGTCTACCGGTGTACGGACATACAAGGCATACAACATTGACGGCAACTGGAATGCCGGCGCGGGCTATGAAATAGGCCTCGACGTCGACAAAAAGAAGTACTTGCGCCTGTCGTCAAACACCAGAATCAGCCACATGCAGAATGTCGATTTGATAGGTATAAACACGGAAGGAATGAGGAAAAGCAACGTACGCACGGAGGGCATCAGCGAAGTCCTGACACTGAACTACCGCATAGGCAAGCAGTATATAAGTGCAAAGTTTGATGGAAAATGGCGTTATGTGCATAGTACACGCCAAGATTTCACCAATATGAATATATGGGATTTCAACTACGGACTTACAGGGACTTTCAACCTGTTGCCGAAGCTTCAGCTTTCTACCGACATTACGATGTACTCCAGACGCGGGTACAGCGAACCATCGCTCAACACGAACGATTTGGTATGGAATGCCCGCATCTCGTATACAATGATGAAAGGCAATATGGTATTGATGCTTGACGGATTCGATATCCTCGGAAACCTTTCAAACATAACCTCCTCGCTCAACGGACAGGGACGGACTGAAATACGCAGAAATGTGCTTCCGCAATATGTACTCTTCCACGTTCAGTACAAATTGAACATTCTTCCGAAGAATAAAAGATAAAGTGTATACTTGATTTTTACTGCGGTTTTTTTAATTTAATATAACAGTATAACTACTGTCCCGTTAAAATTGGAATTTGCTCTTTGAAAAAAATGAAATATAGTCTTCATATCTCTTACGGATAAAACCAATACTATAAATCTGTTTGAAAGGACTGATTTCAATGAAGTCAAAAAAACTCAACATTGCCTTTTTCGGGATTGTTTGATAAATATTTAACTCGTCCTGATTTCAGCGGGACACTAATGTGATAAATATATATATATGGTTAAACGCTATTTGAAACAGACATGGGAACTGATGCGTCAGAACAAGACCTTCAGTTTGCTGTATATTGCCGGGACGGCTGTACCGCTGGCATTGACTATGATTGTTGTGATGTATTTCCATATCCTCATCTCTCCGGTATATCCAGAGTCGCACCGCGATAATCTTTATGAACTGAAGACCGTCGGTTTTACTTACGGAAATGAAAATTACACAGGAGGTTCATGCGGTCTTCCGCTTATACGTGAATGGTTTTATCCGCTGAAGTCGGTTGAAGCAGTAACGGCCATTTATTATTACAACTGGTCGCCGTTCTACATTCAGTTGCCTGACGGAGTTTCCGAATTACCGGTTAAATGTCAGTCTACCGATCCGGATTTCTTCAAGGTATTCGATTTTCAGTTCATCGACGGTGCCCCGTTTTCAGAATCCGATTTTCATAGCCGTCGTCGCTGTGCAGTGCTTGTCGCGTCCACTGCGCGTAGACTGTTCGGAACAGAAAAAGTCGCCGGCAGGCATTTTACGATGGATTATATCGATTACACAGTGACCGGCGTTGTGCGCGATGCCAGCATGCTGACTCCGCTTTCCTACGGACAAGTCTATCAGCCTTACACCTGCCTGTCAAATTATGACCAGCTGGCTCAAAGGAAAGACAAACCTGTCGGTCCTTTCACCACTTGTTTTCTGGTAAGGGATAAGGAACAGGGACGATTGATGCTGGCTGAAATAGATGAGCTCGTGAGGAAGTTCAATCTGTCACATGCCCCGAAGGGTGAGAAAATTGAGCTCACTGGGCCAATGCCGGCATGGAAACGCAATCTGGTTCCCGGCAACACTGATGTGAACGTAAAGTCGCTGGCGCTTTTTTGGGGTGGCCTCATACTGCTATTTCTCTTTGTCCCCGCCCTGAATTTGAGCGGTATGATTGCCAACCGCATGGAAAGCCGGCAATCGGAAATGGGCATCTGCAAGGCTTTCGGAGGCAGTCGCCTACGTCTCTTGCACCAGGTGATACGCGAGAACCTTCTGTTTACATTGGTCGGTGGAATCCTTGGATTGGCTGTATCCTGGAGCGTGCTGGCATTCGGATGCAGATGGGTGATACGAATGTTCAATTCAAACCTTTTTTATGACATATTCAGGTACGGCGGTACGGAAGTCGAACTTATGCCGTCCATGCTTTTCTCCCCGCGCATATTCCTCAGCGCCTTCTTCTTCTGCGTCGTGCTCAATCTTGCTTCGGCACTCATTCCGGCATGGAAGTCGCTGCGCAGGCCTATCGTAGAATCACTCAACAACAAAAAATAGAAATACACCATGTGGCGAATAATTTTCAAAATGCTGATGGCACATAAAGGGCGCTACGGCTGGCTGTTGACAGAACTCGTTGTTGTGTCGATTGCCGTATGGGTTCTGGTTGATCCTCTTGTCGTGCAGACATCGATAGAACTTCAGGACAAAGGTTTCGATGAACATCGCCTTTACCGAATGGAGCTGAAGACATATTCAGAAAACTATCCTCATTTCGTAGAGATGGACGAGGCTGAGAGGCACGAAGCCCAGTTGCTCATGCTTCGCATGGTGCGCAGTTATCCCGGTGTGGCTTCTGCCACGTTTCAGGGAAACGATGGCCCCTTCTGCAGCCGTACCAGCATCAATATGTTTCGTTGTGGCAAACAAGAAGCATTCGTAAACAGTGTCGGTTTTGTACCCTGCAGCGATTTCTTCAAGACATTCCGTTTTTCCGAAAGCGGACGTGGTGGCAATGCCGGACTTGACAGTATGACCTTCGACGACGGCTGTGTGGTGATGAGTGAAGAAACCCTCCCCGGACGCTCTGTCATGGGCAAGTTGGATTCAATTTCAAATATAACGGTTGTGGCAACCACTGGATTGGTCAGATTGCACCCCGACACACCGCCTGAAGGAGTCATGTTTTTGCCACGGACGGGCATGGATGTGAGGGCCATCGTAATGCGTATAAGTGACAATATCGATGAACAGAAGTTCTTGTCCGACTTCACTGACTGGGTAAAGAAACGCCTCAAGTCAGGAAACTTCTACGTCAACGAAGTGCAATCGTACTCCGACTTCATGGACGACAACAGCGGTAAATTTAAATCCTATGTGCAGATGCGTATGGTGCTCGGAATATTTTTTCTCTTCTGCCTTTTTCTCGGTGTGTCCGGCACATTCTGGATGCAGACAAACAGCCGGCGTGAGGAAATAGGGATAATGAAGAGTTTCGGGGCAACATCGTCCGTCATTGTCCGTACTCTCATTGCCGAAGGCGTCATCTTGGCCACAGCCGCCGTGGCAATAGGATGTTTTCTCTATCTGCAATATGCTATCAAGGAAGGACTTTATCTGCCTGACGGCAATATGTATAAGTTTCTGTCAGGTCGTTACTGGTACGAACATTTTGCCTCGCATTTTGCTGTCACGTCTCTAGTCACGTGGATGATTGTCGTCATTGTGGTGTGCACAGGCATATATGTTCCCGCACGGCGCGTCAGCCGTATCACCCCGACCGATGCTCTCCACGAAGAGTAGCCGCCACGAAGAAAACTGACGTTGAAGCATAGAAAAGTAATAAATGATAAACAAGATAAAAAACATAGACATTTTTTATGAGCAATATGATTAAACTGACCGGTATCAACAAGATTTACCGGACAAAAGAGATTGAGACACTGGCATTGGAGAATGTGAACCTGACAGTGGAGAAAGGCGAGTTTTTGAGCGTCATGGGACCTTCGGGTTGCGGTAAGTCCACTCTGTTGAATATAATAGGGCTTCTCGACAATCCCACCAGCGGAACTCTGGAACTTGGCGGTACGCTCGTCACCTCTAGGATGAAAGACCGCGAGCAGGCCGCTTTCCGCAACCGCATGCTGGGGTTCGTGTTTCAGTCTTTCCATCTCATCAACACACTGAACGTGCTGGACAATGTGGAACTGCCTCTAATTTTCCGTAAGATGTCCGGAAGCGAGCGTACACGTCGTGCCAAAGAGGTTCTTGAACGTGTCGGGCTGACTCACAGAATGAAGCACATGCCTTCGCAGCTTTCCGGCGGACAATGCCAGCGTGTGGCCATCGCACGTGCAATAGTAGGCAATCCTGAAATAATTTTGGCCGATGAGCCTACGGGCAACTTGGATTCGAAAATGGGTGCAGAAATCATGGACATCCTTTGCCGTCTTAACAAGGAGGACGGACGTACAATCGTCATGGTGACGCACAATGAGGAACAGGCGCGTCTCTCGTCGCGCACCATACATTTCTTCGATGGACGGCAGGTCGATTGATGCTTGTTGCTGATTCATACCTTAAATTAAGAACACACTTGAATTGAAAATAAAATGATTAAGCGATATTTTAAACAGACCTGGGCGTTCTTGAAACAGAACAAACTGTTCGGTGTACTGTATATCATCGGAACAGCTGTTCCGGTTGCGCTGACCATGATTGTCATAACGTTCCAGTACATACGTGTCGGTTCAATCTATCCTGAAAACCATAGAGACGAATTGTGGATATCTGGACGCGCAAAGTGTAAAGTAGCCGGTGGATTGATATCTCGACGTATTGCAGAAGAATGGTTTTATCCGTTTCGGAAATATGGTCCTGTGACCGCAGTAAGACTTTACAAGGAGTTCTTTTTGCAATTGCCTGACGGACAAAGTATGAAACGTATAAAGAATTTGCCGACTGATGCTGATTTCTTCAAGGTGTTCGACTTTGAATTCCTTGCCGGCAAGCCATTCTCTGAGTCCGACTTTCATAGCGGCAGACACTGTGCAGTGATAGCCACCTCGGTAGCCGAGCAGTTGTTCGGCAGTGCCGCAGAAGCTGTCGGTAAGACTGTAAAGATGGATTTCACCGACTATGTAGTGACAGGTGTGGTGAAGGATGCCAGCAGTTTGACACCGATTACACATGCACAAGCTTATATTCCATATACATGTTTGAATGAACGAGTTGACCCGACTCCCTTGAATCTCTGTGGTTCTTACACAATCTGCATCCGTGCGCCGAAGGACAAAGGGGTGCTGATGGAGGCTGAGATACAAAACAAGCTGCGTCAGACAAGGATTGAAAACGACGATGAACATGCCTTTGTCGATGTGCCGTGCATAAGCTGGCAGCATAATTCGGTTGATTTAAGAAAAGCAAGCGACCATATCAGCGTTGATACGGTGACAAGAGCCTTTAAGATTTGGGGCGCCTTGTTGATTGTTTTTCTTATTGTGCCTGCGCTCAATCTGAGCGGCATGATTGCCGGACGCATGGACGGACGCCTTTCGGAGATGGGCATCTGCAGGGTTTTCGGAGCCACCCGCTCGTATCTGCTGAGACAGGTCTTGAACGAGAATCTGGTGCTTACACTTATAGGCGGATTTATCGGTTTGCTGATTTCGTGGAGCATATTGGTTTTGGGACGTAACTGGGTGTTTGATTTCTTTTCACCAGGCTTTTATTTTTTCAAAGAAAATACAGACGATGTATTGCTGAGAGGCGAGATACTTTTTTCTCCATGGATTTTCCTGTCGGCTTTTTTGGTCTGTGCTATATTGAATGTAACCTCAGCCATCATTCCTGCATGGAATTCTTTACGTACTGAAATTGTTTATTCATTGAATCAGAAAAAATAAGAGATTATGATACGCTTGGTTTTTAAAAATCTTTGGGCCAAAAGGAAACGTAACGGATGGCTGTTGGCTGAGCTTGTGGTTGTCTCTATTATATTATGGCACTTTGTTGACCCGCTTGCTGTGCAGACTTATGTGAACTATCTTCCAGATGGATATGAAAAGGACAATCTTTACCGTATTTCTTTTTCTTCTTATCCGCGGTCATCATCTCTTTATGATGAAGAAGCTGATAAGTATAAAAACCGTCGTTTGAACAAATGGCGGTTTTTGAACATGGTGCGTCAGTATCCAGGTGTGGAGTCGGGTACTTTTCAGATTGATGAACTTGGTCCAGGTGGAAGTTCTTGGGAGGAGCTCCATTGCTATTTTAAAGATTCTGTCAAGGCTGATTTTTTTGTGATACACTATGTGCCTCAGAGCGATTATTTCAAGACATTCCGTTTTAAGCATGCTGGAGGACTGTCGATTGCAGAAATGGATTCGATGGGGTATCAAGATCAACAGCGGATTATGACAGAAGGGGCACTTGAAGACGGTCTTGTATTGGGCAAATCATACACGCAAGCTTATATAACGAGACGGATTATTGCTACCGTACAACCGGTAAAGGTGCGTCCGGAACAGGCACCTCAGCAAGTGATGTTCGAACAAGTACCTCTCGATAAATCTGATATTATATTCCGTATTCGTGAAGGAATTGATGCGGATGAATTCTTATCCGAATTTCGTCCTTGGGCACTAACGACACTCAAAGCTGGAAACTTTTTTGTTGCTGATGTGACTACTTATGAAGATTATGTGAAACTTACCCGTATATGGTCGGATTACGATTATCGTGTCAACATTATTCTGATGTCTTTCTTCCTGTTCTGCCTGTTCTTCGGCGTATCTGGTGCATTTTGGATGCAGACACGCAGTCGTCGTGAAGAAATTGGAATAATGAAAAGTTTCGGGGCTACATCTGGTAAGGTGATTCGTCTTTTTCAGGCAGAGGGATTTGTCTTGGCAACAGTGGCCGTACTTGTAGGCAGTCTGATTTATCTGCAATATGCAATGCGTAAAGGACTTTTCATGCCTGAAGCCCTGCATGTCGGACTTTCTACACATTACTGGTATGAAGATTTTAAGCTCCATTTTGCTGTAATCATGGGATTGGTATGGCTGCTCACCATATTTGTGGTCAGCATAGGCATCTATGTGCCGGCACGAGGTCTCAGTCGTATATCAGCTACAGATGCGCTCCACGATGAATGACATGCTTGTATTATTCTAAAAATGCGTTTAATCGACAAATTTGTTATAGATATGTCTTTTCGTTATTTGCTCCAAGGTTTATGTTTCATACGCAACCGCATAAATGAGCGTTCAACTATTGGTACTATTATTACCAGGTACGTAGCATCACGTTGTGGGATTTTGAAGCCAAGACCAACATTGATGCGGATTTAGAGAAAATAGTCAGATAAAATAAATTAACTTTGTTTTCATTATGATACTGATAATTGATGATGATCCAGCCATACGTTCGTCGCTGATGTTTCTGTTTAAGCGAAGCGGCATGGATGCAATGGCTGCAAGCGGTCCTTCAGAAGCCATAGGTGTCATCCGCGACGTGACACCGCAGCTGATACTGATGGATATGAACTTCGGCATAGCAACTGATGGTACTGACGGACTTCGACTTCTGGAACGCATAAAGTCCGTTCTCCCTCATGTACCCGTCATTCTTATGACGGCATGGGGAAGCATTGAACTGGCTGTGAAGGGTATGCAGGCAGGTGCTTTTGATTTTATTACAAAGCCGTGGAACAACCTGACGCTGATGCAGCGCATCGGCATTGCATTGGAACTGAACGGCAACAGTTCGGTGCAGAAGAAAACAGTGACAGAAAAGACTGATTTTGACCGTAGTCTCATAATCGGTCACAGCGAGGCTTTGGAGAATGTTCTGGAAATTGTACGGCGGGTTGCCGCAACAAATGCTCCGGTGCTGATAACCGGAGAGAATGGTACAGGCAAGGAACTTGTGGCTGAAACCATTCATAGAAACAGTCTGCGTGCCGGAAAGGCATTTGTTAAGGTTAATCTTGGGGGCATATCGCAGAGTTTGTTTGAAAGCGAGATGTTCGGCCATCGCAAGGGGGCATTTACTGATGCTGTGAGTGACCGTGTGGGACGTTTTGAGTTGGCAGAGAAGGGTACAATCTTTCTTGACGAAATAGGTGAACTTGATCCGGCATGTCAGGTGAAGCTGTTACGCGTTTTGCAGGACCAGACCTATGAGGTGTTGGGCGACAGCCGACAGCGAAAGGCAGATGTACGTGTGGTCAGTGCTACCAATGCCGACCTGCGTAAGATGATACAGGACCATACTTTCCGCGAGGACTTGTTTTACAGAATCAACCTTATTTCGGTACGTCTTCCTGCATTGCGCGAACGTAAGGAAGATATTCCTTTGCTGACGGAACATTTTATCAGGAAACAATGCAAACAATATGGTTTTGAACCGGTAACTGTCAAGGCCGATGCTATGCGTTTTCTTATGTCTTTGCCTTATCCCGGCAATATCCGCGAACTGAAGAACCTTGTTGAACGCACGATGCTTGTTTCCGGAAAAAGAGAACTCACGGCAGATGATTTTCAGCAGCAATACGGTTCTTCTTCGGCTTCAAAAGTTGTAATGTCCGGACAGGCTAATAACCTTCAAGGGCTCACTCTTGAGGAAATAGAAAGGCAGACTATTATACAGAACATACGCCAGTTTGACGGCAATCTCTCGCAGGTGGCTTCAGCGCTGGGCATCAGTCGCGGAGCACTTTACAGACGTCTGGAAAAATATCAGATACATCCGGAAAACGACTCTTCCGTATCCGACTAAAATAGAGGAATATGAAAATCAAATGGCTGTTCTTTGTCTGGGGAATATTGCTCGGGTGTATGGGTGTTATGTTCTTTCTGCTGCTGCCGACGTCCGAATATACTTTTTATGTGGTGGAAGGAACTGTTGTTGTATGTCTTTCTTTTCTGGTTTATTTTTACCGAAAGACTGTGATGCCGCTCCATACCATCGGCAATGCTATGGATTTGCTGAGCGAGCAGGATTTCAGCAGCAGGTTGAGGCCTGTGGGACAGCGCGATGCCGACCGCATTGTACATCTTTTCAATAGGCTTATGGAACAGCTCAAGAACGAGAGACTGCATGTAAGGGAGCAGAATCACTTTCTTGATCTTCTCATAAGCGTTTCGCCTATGGGAGTGATACTTTTCGATTTCAATAGGAATATTACAAGTGCCAATGCCGCGGCTTTGAAGTTTCTTGGTAATTTGACTGAACAGGATGTTTTAGGACGCTCAATGGGCGAAATACAGTCGGCGTTGGCCGAGAAACTGGCTCAGGTGGCGTACGGCAGTGTGGAGACAGTACGGTTGAACGATGCAATGATTTACCGTTGCTCGCATCTTTCGTTTATTGACCGAGGATATGCACATCCGTTTTTGCTCATTGAGAGTCTGACTTCGGAAATTGTCAAGGCTGAAAAGAAAACTTACGAAAAGGTTATACGTATGATTGCCCATGAGGTAAACAACAGTGTGGCTGGTGTTACTTCTACTTTGGATTCTCTGAATGATATTATCGGAACTTATGATGGGGCGGAAGAACTATGCCACACGATACAGATATGTTCTGACCGTTGCTATGGAATGAATCATTTCATAGCGCGACTGGCCGAAATTGTGCGCATTCCGGAACCTCAACTGCAGACCGTCAGTCTTAATAATCAAGTGGATGCCTGCCGTGTTTTGATGGAAAATGTGTGTCAGCGAAGACAAATCCGTCTTCATAGGTTTTTCGACTCCTGCAATCCGGAAGTGCAGTTGGATCCGATTCTTTTTGAACAGGTATTGGTCAATATTGTTAAGAATGCCGCAGAAAGTATCGGACAGGACGGTGATATAGAGATTCACGTATCGGGGAATCCTGTTGTTTTGGAGATTGCTGACAACGGAATAGGTATAACAAAAGACAACGAAGATAAATTATTCACTCCATTCTTTTCAACCAAACCGGAAGGGCAGGGTATAGGCCTTATTCTAATAAGAGAAATTCTTACCAAGCACGGGTGCCAGTTCTCTTTAAAAACTTATCCGGACGGTTGGACACGTTTCAAAATATGTTTTCCACATAAAATGGAAGGCGAATCTGCACTTTCATGAATGCTTTTCTATTGATACAAGTCCATAAAAAAAGAGTGCACCGGAATCCGGTACACTCTCGAATATACTTTTGAAGTATTTATTAGTCGCACTGAGCAAGCTTGTTGTCTGAACCAAGAACGTTAACGATCTTGTGCATGTAAAGCTTCTTCATGTTCTCACGTGCAGGACCAAGGTACTTACGTGGGTCGAATTCAGCTGGCTGTTCAGCGAATACCTTACGTACTGCAGCTGTCATTGCAAGACGTGAGTCAGAATCGATGTTGATCTTGCAAACTGCAGACTTAGCTGCCTTGCGGAGCTGGTCTTCTGGTATACCGATAGCAGCTTCGAGCTTACCACCGTACTTGTTGATTGTTTCAACTTCTTCCATTGGAACTGAAGAAGATCCGTGGAGAACGATTGGGAATCCAGGGAGTTTCTCCATGATAGCATCGAGAACGTCGAATGCCAATGGTGGTGGAACGAGTACTCCGTTAACGAGTGTGCACTGCTCTGGAGTGAACTTGTGTGCACCGTGAGAAGTACCTATAGAGATTGCCAAGCTGTCGCATCCAGTCTTGCTAGTGAAGTCGATAACTTCTTCAGGCTTTGTGTAGTGAGACTCAGCTGCTACAACTTCGTCCTCAACACCTGCGAGTACGCCAAGCTCAGCTTCAACTGTTACGTCATACTGATGAGCGTATTCAACAACCTTCTTTGTGAGAGCGATGTTCTCTTCGTAAGGAAGTGAAGAACCGTCGATCATAACAGAAGAGAATCCCATGTCGATGCAGCCCTTGCAGAGTTCGAATGAATCTCCGTGGTCGAGGTGCAGAACGATTTCAGGGTGGTTGCATCCAAGCTCCTTAGCGTATGCAACAGCTCCTTCAGCCATGTAGCGGAGGATTGTAGCATTTGCATAATTACGTGCACCCTTAGAAACCTGCATGATTACAGGAGATTTTGTTTCTACTGCAGCCATGATGATTGCCTGCATCTGCTCCATAGTGTTGAAGTTGAATGCTGGTATGGCATATCCTCCTTTGACTGCTCTTGCAAACATGTCTCTTGTGTTTACAAGTCCGAGATCTTTGTAATTTACCATAATATAAAATATTTAAAAGATGTGTGTATGCCCTTAAATGGTACTCTTTTCTAGTACAAAGTTAAGAATTTTTTGTCGATTAATTAACCGGTGTGTATTTTTTTTGCGGTGCATGGGGCTTTTTATGATATTTTCCTTTTATTTGTACGGATTTAATCATAAAGATTTATCTTATGCGTAAATGTAGTTTGTGGGGGATTTGTTTGTTGAGTCTTGCATTCTTGTGGTCATGCGAAAGGATTGTAATGCCCCAGATTCCTGGAGAAGATGACGACACGGCGGTTGTTGATGGTGATGATGATAACCACGACGATGCAGATGGTGGAGATGATGATTCTGGTTCTGACAGCGGAGACGATTCAGACACAGGTACTTCAGAAGATCCGGATGTGCCGGATGCTCCAGAAGACCCTTCTGATTCTGGTGATACGGATGTTCCTTCAGATCCTGATATAACTGACGACGATGAGGGAGATGATGACGGCGAAGGAGGCGATGTGGGGGATTCTGGTGATGATTCTTCTGACGATACGGATGTTTTTCACGAAGGGGTGGAGGATGATCCTTATACATATAGAGATTTGAACGAGAGCTTCATTTATGACATGGTCATGAATGACGGTGCTACCATTCACGAATCGTGGGTCGTAGGGTATATTGTGGGTTATATTGACGGAAATAAACTGACAGAAAGCAGTGCTGTATTCTCTTACGGTGATGTAGAGACAAACATTCTCTTGGCTGACTCTCCAGATGTAAAGGATTATGCAAAATGCGTGCCCGTTCAGTTGAGCAAGAGCGGCAGTTACGCTGATGTGAGATATGCATTGAATCTTAAGAACAACACGGACGTTATGGGCAGAAGGGTCAAGATACGCGGTGCTGTGACAAAATATATGGGAGTCCCAGGACTGAAAAATGCCATTAAATATAAATTTGTGGAATAGTTGGACATTAAATTCTTTTGAAAACTTTGGATAAGAGTATTATTTGTTGTATTTTTGCACGCTGTTATAGCAAAGGGCCATTACACAAAATAGTTACCGAAAAATAATGGTTGAATATAAACTGATAAAAATATAAGAAAATGAAAAAAGGTATCCATCCAGAGAATTATCGTCCAGTGATATTTAAGGATATGTCAAATGGCGAAATGTTCCTTTCTCAGTCTTGCTGCAAGACTAACGACACTGAAGTTTTTGAGGGTCAGGAATATCCAGTTGTAAAGCTTGAAATCTCAAGCTCATCTCATCCTTTCTACACAGGTAAGGCTAAGCTCGTTGACACAGCCGGACGTGTAGACAAGTTCATGAACCGTTACGCTGCAATGAAGAAAAAATAATATTTATAATTAATCATATTGTAGATGAACTGAATTCTAATCAGACTCTTCTCACATTTATATCAAAAAACCTTAGCTGGGGAATCTTCAAGGAAGCTCTCACAACTAAGGTTGCATCTGATGATATTAACTTTAAAGATGTATATTATGAAATGATTAACGCTGAAGATATCTCACTTGAAGAGCCTGAAATCATGCTCTTCCTTATTGTTGAGCTTGTAAGTTCAACTTGCTACAGCGCAATTCTTTATAAAGAACCAGCTGACATAGATACTATCAAGCCATACCTCTTCAAGACCGTACGTGCAATCATCAGAGAGCACACTATCCGGTAGCTGCTTACGCTTTCCCTTCAAGCTCCTGGTATATATCCCTTTTTGACACACCCCTGTCCTTTGCCGCAGCTTTCATGGCTTCTTTCTTATCCATGCCCTGCGACATATACATCTGCACATGTTCTGCCACACTCATGGCTTCCCACTGCTTTCTTGCCTCGTCCTTTAACTCCTCACGGCTCTTTCCGGCAATCACAAGCACATACTCGCCTCTCGGCTCATTATTTTCATAATATTCACATGCAGATTCAAGCGTGAATTCCATCGAATTCTCATATCTCTTGGTAAGTTCCTTACATATAGTAATCTGTCTGTCACCGCCAAGCGTATCTTGTAGTTCCACAAGTGTCTTAGTAAGTCTGTGCGGTGCTTCATATATAATCATAGTCCTTGTTTCACATGCTAACTCTGCAAGAACTTCTTTTCTCTCATTCTTATCCGCTGGTAAAAATGCTTCAAATGCAAATCTTCTGGTCTCACGTCCTGACATTGTGAGCGCTGTTATGCATGCTGCCGGTCCCGGAAGTGAAGTAACCCTGATACCTGCTGCCCTGCATTGCTTTACAAGCTCCTCACCTGGATCCGATATTCCCGGAGTTCCAGCATCGGTAATTACAGCCACATCCATTCCACCTAAGATTTTATCAACAAGAACCTTTGCCTTATCATACTTATTAAATTCATGATAGCTTGTCATAGGTGTCTTTATTTCAAAATGATTAAGCAGCTTAATACTGTTTCTTGTATCCTCTGCTGCAATCAGGTCTGCCTCTGAAAGCACACGCAAAACCCTGTAAGTAATATCCTCAAGATTACCAATAGGTGTTGCACACAGATACAGCATTCCCGGTCCGTCTTTCTTTACATTTTTTTCATTATCCATAATAAACCTCTATCTATTCATACATTTTAAGAAGCGCATCAGTGTAAGTACCGTCCGTCTTGTATACAATAAGCGGTTCTTCAACAATAAGCTGGGAATTACCTCCCTTAACCGCTTCTATAAGCACCATATTGGCAGCCTTATTCGCATAAGGGTATACCAGCCTCATTCTCTTCGGCTCAAGATGATACTTTCTCATAGTGTCAAATATATCGACAAGTCTGTTCGGCCTGTGAACCATATACATTTTCCCTTTGGATTTAAGACAACGGCTTGCTTCCCTTATAACATCATCAAGACTACACAGAAGCTCATGTCTTGCAATTGCCTTGGCACTATCCGGATTAACAATACCGTGATTTTCATTCATATATGGCGGATTGCTCGTCACAACATTAAAAGAAGCTTCCCCAAATATAGTGGAAGCTTCCTTAATATCACCCTTAACAACACTGATTCTGTCCTCAAGATGATTAAGCTCCACATTTCTTCTGGCAAGCTGTGCGCTTCCCTCCTGAATCTCAAGAGCACTATATGTGCTACCTGGATTCTTAGACTGCATAAGCACCGGAATAATACCATTACCGGTACCCATATCCAGCACCCTGTCTTTCTTCCCTGCCCTGGCATAAGTAGACAACAGCACTGCGTCCATTCCAAAACAAAAAATATCTGTATTCTGTATAAGCTTTAGTCCATCTCTCATCAAATCATCAATTCGTTCATTAATCATCACTAATATGGGCTTTTCCTTCTTTTCTTTCTAATTCCTCAAGTGCCTTAAGTTCCTTATCATCATCAATGCGGACCTTATCAAATCTTCTTTTTCTCTTAAAACGAAGCTCCTCAACCGGATATTCCTTAAGTTCCTTTTCGTCATTATCATGAGTTATTAATACCTTAACTCTCTGCCTTAAAACATTGACACTTGAAACCTCACCAACCAGTTTATCTGGTGTAGTAACAGAATCTCCCACATTAGGCAGATGACTATTTAATTCCTCATATGTATCCTGCTCATTCTTTAAACAACACATAAGTCTTCCACACACACCTGAAATCTTAGTTGGATTAAGTGACAGATTCTGCTCCTTAGCCATCTTAATAGATACCGGATTGAATTCTGGTAAAAATGTGGCACAACATAAAGGTCTTCCGCAGGAACCAATTCCACCAAGAATCTTAGTCTCATCCCTTACTCCAATCTGTCTTAATTCAATTCTT
>OOCM01001131.1_pt1 | contig 22463 bp, 16 predicted proteins | sample 1671111 | NCBI WGS metagenome assembly OOCM01 (sample SAMN06348123, study PRJEB24527) | human gut metagenome | biome: human gut; feature: ankylosing spondylitis patient; material: feces | host: Homo sapiens | place: China | collected 2015-10 | reverse complement strand
CCCCCGCATGCCTTTCCTGTCTTTTCTGCTTTTTCAGATGCTGAAGTAGTCTTTGGCAGCCTCGAAGAGGTGGAGGTCGTAGTTGCCGGGCACGTTCTTGTAGAGGCCGGCGCCGATACGTTCGGAGTGGCCCATCTTGCCGAGCACGCGGCCGTCGGGCGAGGTGATGCCTTCCACGGCCCAGATGGAGCCGTTGGGGTTGAAGTCCACGTTCATGGTCGGTCTGCCGTCGAGGTCAACGTACTGGGTGGCGATCTGTCCGTTTTCCGCGAGCTTCCGGAGCAGGGCGGGGTCGCACAGGAAACGGCCTTCGCCGTGGGAGATCGGTACGGAGACGATGTCGCCGGCGGCGACGCGGCTCAGCCAGGGCGAGAGCCGGGACGAGACGCGGGTGCGCACGATTTTCGACTGATGGCGGCCGATCACGTTGAAGCTGAGGGTGGGGCAGGCGGCATCGGTATCGATGATTTCGCCGTAGGGCACGAGACCGAGCTTGATGAGGGCCTGGAAGCCGTTGCAGATGCCGAGCATGAGGCCGTCGCGCTGCTTGAGCAGGTTCATGGTGGCGTCGGTGACTTCGGGGTTGCGGAAGAAGGCCGTGATGAACTTGCCGGAGCCTTCGGGTTCGTCGCCGCCGGAGAAGCCGCCGGGCACGAAGATGATCTGGCTTTTCCGCACGACTTCAGCGAAGCGGGCGGCCGATTCCGCCACGTCTGCGGCGGACTGGTTGCGCAGCACTACGATTTCGGGCTCAAGACCGGCGCGCATCACGGCGCGGGCGCTGTCGTATTCGCAGTTGGTGCCGGGGAACACGGGAATGGCCACGCGGGGCTTTGCGGATCCTGAGCGGGGCACGGCCACGGGCTGCTTTTCCGACGTGATCACGGGCACATCCGCATCCCCGCCTTCGGTGCGGCTGGGATAGATGTTTTCCAGAACGCCTTCGTTCAGGGCGAGAAGCTCGTCGATGGAGGCGCTGTCTGCGCCGAGGTTCACTTCGGCGTTTGCGGTCGTGGCGCCGATGATGAGACCGGCGGAGCAGCCTTCGGCAAGTTCCGCCACGATGGCGCCGGGCATGGGACGATACCAGTCGATGTCGGCGGAGGCGGCGAAGCCCACGTTGTTGCCGAAGCTCATGTTCATGAGGGCTTCAGCCACGCTGTTGTCCACGGCCCAGGCGGACTTCACCTTGCCTTCGGCGTGCAGGGCGGCAAAGGAGTCCCAGCAGGCCTTGAGCGCTTCGGCGCTGTTGTCCCTGGGCGCGAGCAGGCAGACCGGATGACCGGCTTCCTTGAATTCGGGCGAAAGCAGTTCGGAGGCGAGGGCCGGAACCACTGCAAAGGAAATGAGGGTGGGGGGCACGTCCATGTCGAGGAAGGAACCGGACATGGAGTCCTTGCCGCCGATGGCGGCCACGCCGAGGTCGAGCTGGGCGTCGAGGGCGCCGAGCAGGGCGGCGAAGGGCTTGCCCCAGCGCGAAGGTTCGTTGCGCAGCTTTTCAAAGTATTCCTGCAGGGACAGGTAGGCCTTGCGGTAGTCGCAGCCGGCGGCCGCGAGTCTGGCCACGGAGCCGATCACGGAACGGTAGGCGCCTTCATAGGGATCGGCGCTCATCTGATCGGCGTCGAAGCCCCAGGCCATGACGGAGCAGTTTTCGGTTTCCTGACCGGGCAGCACGGGAAGCAGAGCCGCCATGACCTGCGAAGGCGTGCGCTGACGCTCTCCGCCGAAGGGCATGAGCACGGAACCGGCGCCGATGGTGGAGTCGAAGCGTTCGGCAAGGCCGCGGCGCGAGGCGCACTTGAGGCTTCTGGCGGTTTCGCGCAGCGAGGAGGCAGCCGGAGCGTCGAGCGCGGAGCGGTCGGCCTTTTCCACGGTAACGCGGGTGTGCTTGGCCGCGCCGTTGGTATCGAGGAAGGCGCGGGAGAGATTCACGATGGTGCTGCCCTGCCAGTTCATGACCATGCGGGGGCTTTCGGTGACCACGGCCACCTGATAGGCCTCAAGGTTTTCCTTTTCCGCGGCGGCGATGAAGGCGGCGGCGTCTTTTGCGGCCACCACGCAGGCCATGCGTTCCTGCGATTCGGAAATGGCGAGTTCCGTACCGTCGAGGCCTTCGTACTTCTTGCGCACGGCGTCGAGATTGATGGCGAGGCCCGGAGCGAGTTCGCCTATGGCCACGGACACGCCGCCCGCGCCGAAGTCGTTGCAGCGCTTGATGAGGCGGGTGACGTCGCCGTTGCGGAACAGGCGCTGGATCTTGCGTTCTTCGGGGGCGTTGCCCTTCTGCACTTCCGAGGCCATGGTCACGAGGGACTTTCTGTTGTGGCTCTTGGAGGAACCGGTGGCGCCGCCTATGCCGTCGCGACCGGTGCGTCCGCCGAGCAGGATGACCACGTCGCCGGGAGCCGGACGTTCGCGCACCACGTTGGCGGCAGGAGCCGCAGCCACCACGGCGCCCACTTCAAGATGCTTGGCCACATAGCCGGGATGATAGATTTCGGAGACCATGCCGGTGGCAAGACCGATCTGGTTGCCGTAGGAGGAATAGCCTGCGGCGGCGGTCTGTGCCAGCTTGCGCTGGGGGAGCTTGCCGGGAATGGTTTCGGAAACGGGCGTGCGCGGATCGCCGCAGCCGGTGACGCGCATGGCCTGATAGACGTAGGCGCGGCCGGAGAGCGGATCGCGGATGCAGCCGCCTATGCAGGTGGCCGCGCCGCCGAAGGGCTCGATTTCCGTGGGATGGTTGTGCGTTTCGTTCTTGAACATGAGCAGCCAGTCCTGTTCTTCGCCGTTCACGGTGGCGGTCACATGAATGGAGCAGGCGTTGATTTCCTCGCTCTCGTCCATGTTGGTGAGCAGGCCGCGCTTTTTCAGGGTTTTGGCGGCGATGGTGGCCATGTCCATGAGGGTCCGGGGCCGGAGGGCCGCCTTTTCCTCGCCGTAGACTTCCACGCGCGCATCAAGGTAGCGCTGGTAGGCGGCAAGGGTCTTTTCGTCCAGAATTTCCACGGAGTCGATGTGCGTGGAGAAGGTGGTGTGGCGGCAGTGATCGGACCAGTAGGTATCCACCACGCGCACTTCGGTGATGGTGGGATCGCGCTTTTCCTCGTCGCGGAAATGCGCCTGGAGAAATTTGAGATCGTCGAGATCCATGGCGAGGCCGAGCGAGTCGAGCAGGGCGGAGAGACCGGCCTCGTCGAGCGTGGTGAAGCCTTCCACGGTGCTCACGCTCGTGGGCAGCTCGTATTCCATGTGCAGGGTGTCCACAGGATCGAGCGAGGCCTCGCGGGCTTCCACGGGGTTGATGAGATAGCGCTTGATCTTTTCCACGTCGTCCGCGGAAAGGTCGCCGGAGAGCAGATAGACGCGGGCCGTGCGTACGGCGGGGCGTTCGCCCTGCGTCATGAGCTGGATGCACTGACTGGCGGAGTCGGCGCGCTGATCGAACTGACCGGGCAGGTATTCCACGGCAAAGGCGACGCCTTCGCCGGGCAGGGCTTCGTACACGTCGTCGACCTGAGGCTCGGAGAAGACCGTGTTCACCGCGCGCTGAAAGACATCCTCGTCCAGACCTTCCACGTCGTAGCGGTTGACGAGGCGCAGACCGGCAAGGGAAGAGATGCCCAGCAGGCTGCGCAGCTCTCCGTACAGCGCGGCGGCTTCATGTCTCAGGGCGGGCTTTTTCTCTACATAAATGCGTCTTACCATTCTTGATATCCTTCACAGCGGGCGAGCCGCCGTCAGATGCTGGGGAAAGCGGGCCGCATCCGCACAGTACGGATGCGGCCCCGGAATCATTGTTGTCAGGCGAGGACGACCTTTTCCTCGCCGCGGGCGACGTCGCCGAGCACATAGGCATCGCAGCCCGCGTTCTTCAGCGCCTCAAGAGCCTTGTCTGCCGTGTCGCGCGACACAATGACGGTCATGCCCACGCCCATGTTGTAGGTGTTGAACATGTCGCGTTCGGGAATGTTGCCCTCGCGCTGCAGCATGGAGAAGATGGCCGGCGTGTGCACGGCGGCCTTTTCCACCCGGACGGAGAGTCCGTCGGGCACGCAGCGGGGGATGTTCTCATAGAAGCCGCCGCCGGTGATGTGGCTGATGCCGTGCACTTCCGCCGCGGCAATGGCCGCAAGCACGGGCTTCACGTAGATGACCGTGGGGGTGAGGAGGGCTTCGCCGAGCGTCATGCCGAGATCGGGGCAGACGCGGTCCAGCGCGCCGTTTTCCACGTCGAACACCTTGCGCACCAGCGAGTAGCCGTTGGAGTGGATGCCCGAGGAGGGCAGGGCCAGAAGCACGTCGCCTTCGCGCATGGAGGAGCGGTCGATGACCTTTTCGCGGTCCACCACGCCCACGGAGAAGCCCGCGAGGTCGTAGTCGTCGGGATCCATCACGCCGGGATGCTCGGCGGTTTCGCCGCCGATGAGGGCGCAGCCCGCCTGCACGCAGCCTTCGGCCACGCCGGAAACGAGGGTGGCCACCTTTTCCGGTTCGTTCTTGCCTATGGCGATGTAGTCGAGGAAGAACAGAGGCTTCGCGCCGCAGCAGACGATGTCGTTCACGCACATGGCCACGCAGTCGATGCCCACGGTGTCGTGACGGTTCATGAGCTGCGCGATGCGCTGCTTGGTGCCCACGCCGTCGGTGCCGGAAACGAACACCGGACGGGCCATGCCGGACAGATCCGGCTCGAAGAGACCGCCGAAGCCGCCGAGATCGGAGACCACGCCGGGAATGATGGTGCGCTCCACATGGCGCTTCATGAGGCGCACGCCCTCATAGCCCGCTTCGATGTTGACGCCGGCGGCGGCGTAGGATGCGGAATGGGAATTGTTCATGGGTTATCCTTTGCCGTTCCAGCAGTAGGTGCAGATTTTTTCCCTGTCGATGCCGATGGCTTCGAGCAGGCCGTCCAGCGACTGATAGCCGAGCGAATCGAAGCCCATCTTGCGGCAGATGGCCTTGAGCAGGCTCTTGCCGCGGGCGGTGGAGGCGTCGGCGTACTCCTCGAGGTGATTGTGTCCTTCATGGCCTTCCAGCTCCTGAATGATGCGACGGGCCAGCAGATCCATGTCGGAGTTGCCGCGGGAGAAGTTGAGGTACTTGCAGCTGTACATGATGGGCGGACAGGCGGAACGCATGTGCACTTCGCCTGCGCCGGAAGCGAACAGAAAGTCCACGGTTTCGCGAAGCTGCGTGCCGCGCACGATGGAGTCGTCCACGAACAGGAGCTTCTTGCCCTGAATGAGTTCGGGCACGGGAATCTGCTTCATTTTGGCCACCTGATTGCGCACGGCCTGATTCACGGGCATGAACGAGCGCGGCCAGGTGGGGGTGTATTTCACGAAGGGTCTTGCGAAGGGCAGCTTGCAGTGGTTGGCGTAGCCTATGGCGTGAGGGGTGCCGGAATCGGGCACGCCGGCCACATGATCCACGGCGGGCAGGGTGCCGCGGGCCATTTCATCGCGGGCCATGATCTCGCCGTTGCGGTAGCGCATGAGTTCCACGTTCACCCCTTCGTAGTTGGAGTTGGGGTAACCGTAGTACGTCCAGAGGAAGGCGCAGATCTTCATGGGCTTTTCAGCCGGAGAGAGCGTCTCGAATCCGTCGGGCGTGATGCGCACGATTTCGCTGGGACCGAGTTCATAGGCGTCTTCGTATCCCAGCTTGTGATAGGCGAAGGACTCAAAGGACACGCTGTAGCCCATGCGGCTTTTGCCGATGTGCACCGGCAGTCTGCCCATTCTGTCTCTGGCGGTGATGATGGAATCTTCCGTGAGCAGCAGAATGGTCATGGAACCCTGAATGACGTCCTGCGCGTGGCGGATGCCCGAGACGATGTCGTCCTCATGGTTGATGAGGGCTGCCACCAGTTCCGTGGGATTGATCTTGCCGGAGCCGGTGGCCATGAACTGATGGCCGTGGCTGGAAAAGTATTCGCGCACCAGCTGCTCGGCGTTGTTGATGATGCCGACCGTGGATATGGCGTACAGTCCCAGATGGGAACGCACCAGAAGAGGCTGCGGATCGATGTCGCTTATGCAGCCTATGCCGGCGCAACCGTGGAAGTCGGCGAGATCCTTTTCGAATTTGGTTCGGAAAGGGGTATTTTCAATGTCGTGAATCTGGCGCTGGAAGCCGAGCTTCGGATCGTAGACGGTCATGCCGCCCCGGCGCGTGCCGAGGTGGGAGTGGTAGTCCACGCCGAAGAATATGTCCAGAACGCAGTCCTCTTTGGAAATGGCTCCGAAAAATCCACCCATGTTCTGCCGCTCCTACGCGAAGAAGAGCTTGGAAAGGGTCATGGGATCGATGTATTCGCCGTCCTTGTACACGCGCATGTTGCCGGAGGCGATTTCGTCGATGAGCATGACCTTGCCGTCGGCGTCGTAGCCGTATTCAAACTTGATGTCGTAAAGGGTGAGGCCCTTTTCGGCGAGATCGTCGGCCACGATGCGGGTGATCTTCTGGGTCATTTCCTTGATGTCTTCGTACTGCTGATCGGTCATCACGCCGAGAGCCACGAGAGCGTCCTTGGTGACGAGGGGATCGCCGAGGGCGTCGTTCTTGAAGGTGGTTTCCACATAGGCGGGCAGATCGGCGCCGGATTCGATGTAGTCGCCGTAGCGGCGGATGAAGCTGCCCACGGCCTTCAGGCGGCAGATGACTTCAAGACCGTGACCGAACACCTTGGCAGGCAGCACTTCCATGGTGGTGTCGGCGAGGTTTGCGTTCACATAGTGGGTCTTGATGCCGGCGGCGTTGATCTTTTCAAAGAAGTAGATGGACATGCGCAGGTTCACGTCGCCCACGCCCTCGATGGTGAGGCCGACGGAGTTTTCGCCGGGATCAAACACGCCGTCCTTGCCGGTGCAGTCGTCCTTGAACTTCAGAAGGTAGTTGCCGTTGTCGAGAGCATACACGTTCTTGGTCTTACCGGTATACACGAGATTCATGAAGGATTCCTCCCAGATGCGGGGTTGCGAGTGAAGCGGCATAGGCGGCGGCGCAGACAGGCTGCGTTCTGCCGGAAGAATGGAAAAGGGCAGCTCTGTCCTCTGCGGGAAGGCTGCCCTTTGTCGGCCTGCGGCATATGGTTCTCCCCTTCCGGGCATGCGCGCAGATGTGCGCCGTGGCCTTTGCCGGACGGTGAATGCCCGGTGTTCCGGCAAAGATGTCGCGCGTACGCAGTACGGCGCAGCCCTTCCGGAAACGGCAGGCCGCAGCAGAGCCTCCGGACCATGCGGCATGGGCGGCACGGTCCGCGCTGCGGGCGGACATCTTCGGGCTTTCGGCGGGAACCGGCTGGCTGCTGTTCATCGCGTTCGCTTTGTGTTTTGAGGGGGACCAAAAGAGTCATGTAGCCGTTTTTCAGCCGTTCCGCAAGGTCAAAATCATGTCCCGTCCCCGGCGGAGGCCGGAAAAGGGCGGCCTTGCGGGCCGCCCTGTCGCCATCAGAACAGCGTCTGATAGAAGGGTTGCCTCTTTTGAAACTCCTCATTGAGCAGGGAGGCTCCGTAGCTTTCGCACAGCGTTTTCTCTTCGGAAAACAGCGATGTGCCGAGTCCGAACCTGTGTCCTTCCAGCCGGGCTCCTATGCTTTCCAGAATGGTCGGCGCAAGATCGAAGGTGGCGAACTTCCGGCGGGTGTTGACGTTTTTCGGATCAAACACGGTATTGATGAACACGTTGTAGATTTCTCTGTGCTTCAGCTGTTCCGTGAACTTCGTGAAGTTGTCCAGCGGCGAGTCCATCCACAGGTGATCGCCCACGATGATGATGGCGGTGTCGTCGTCGAATTTTTGTATGGCCGAAACGAAGTCCGCGCACATCCGGCTGCTTTCCATGATGGCGTCTCTCGTGTCGCCGTAGACCTTCTTCGAGTTTTCCACGAAGCCGCCGGGAAAATGGGTGTCCACGGTGCGCATGATGAGGCAGAACGGACGGCTGCCCTGACGCAGTCTGACGTATTCTTCGTACATCCGGGCGTAGATGTAGCTGTCTTTGTAGCCCCATTTCGTGCCGTAGTGGAGGTACGGATTTTTCTCTCTGGCGTCGAAGTAGTCGCGTTCCCTCACGTCCTTCACGCCGTGGGAGAGAAAGAGCTTTTTCATGTCGGAGAACTGTCCGGTGGCCCCGAAGAAGCAGGCGATGTCGTAGCCCTGTCTGCTGAGTTCATCCGTCACGGACCATGCGTTGCCGAGAAAGAGTTCGGAGGGAACGGCGGAGTTTTTCGTCATGGACAGCATGGGGATGCCCATGAGCATGTTGACGTGGGCGGACTGCGTCCATTCCGAGGCGTAGGTTTCCACATGGCCGGAGAAGGAAATGTTGCGGATGGTAAGCGCATCCAGCTCCTGAATCAGGTTCCGGCCGAAGATGAGGCTGTTGCCGTAGCCCTTTTCCATGGATTCCAGAACGATGAGCACAAGATTCTTCTTCTGGGCAAAGCTGATTTGCGGGACGACGTAATTCTTTTCGATGAAGTCGGACGTGGGGCGGTTCAGGTAGTCGACGATGTGATAGCGCCTGTCGATATGATGCAGGGAAAGCACGAATATGCTCAGGCATGCGACGGTGTAGCAGACGATGCCGGTATAGGCGGGCGGCATGATGGTTTTGGTTTTCGTGTCGCCGGTGAAAATGTTCTTGTAGATGATGTAAATTTTTTCCGTGTGATATCTGGTGAGCGGCTTTTTGATGATGACCACGCGGAAGACGACATAGGCGTACAGACCGATGAACGCGACATAGACGAGGGCCCCGATCAGGATGGGGAGCAGGATGGAGGTGTCCACGGCATCGACCGGAGCGTTGATGTGAAACAGAATCTGATCGACGGATACGGTGCCGAAAACGTGCTTGATGATGCGGTAGGCGATTTCCCCGAACAGGGAGATGTTCACAAGAATGAAGAGAAAAATATGCAGGAACAGTTTGAAGCGTGAGCGGTGAAACATGGATTTCATGACGGAACTCTGGTGGAAATGACGGTTGCCTTGCAGGAGGGAGTGCCGGTCGGAAGACGAAAGGGGAGCCGTTCAGCAGAACCAGCGCAGCAGGCGGCGCACAAGGCTTTCCCGCCAGGGGGTGAGCTGGAGGTATGTTCTGTACTGTCTTCGTTCGGGGGCGCGGCAGCCGCGGGTCCAGGGCTTTCTGTGGCCGATGAAGTGCAGCACGTTCGCCGTGCGGCTCAGGGCGTGGAAGCCGGTTTCCCGGCATTTGCGGGTGCGGGCGACCTGGCAGTTCCAGGTCATGTCGAGTTCGAGCATGCGGCCCTGCAGAACGATGTTGATCACGTCCTGATCGTGCATGACGATGCGTTCGGCCTGTTCCTTCATGCAGCGGAGAAAGTCCTGCTGCAGCGCTTCCTTTCTCATGCGCTCCAGATCCATGAGCAGCAGCCCTGAATTGAAGTAGCGGGCAAGTCCGAGTCGCGCGGTATGTCTGTCTTCGTCGATGTCACGGACGGCCGCGGCCGGACAGGCGCCGAGCTCCGTATCCCAGAGCGGCTTCAGAGAGCTGCGGCAGATCATGTCGCAGTCCATGTAGATGCAGCGCCGTTCCTTCAGCAGGGAAGGAAGCAGCAGGCGGTAATAGGCGGCCTTCGTGACGTGATCGCCTTTCTGTATGCGCAGATCCAGCTGTGAGAAGCAGTCGGCATTCACGCTGTGGAAAACGGGATCTGCGCCGCAGGTCCGGGTTACGGCGCACAGTTTTTCCCGGTTTTCCGGACAAATGCCTCCGTCGAGCACATGGAAGGTTACGGATTCTTCGCTGCGGTGATGCAGAATCGAGGCCATGACCACGCCCAGATGCGCGGCATAGCGGTCGTCGGCGGCAAGAACGACATGAATCATTTCAGGCATGGCGCATATTCCGTGTCTGTGGGCTGTTCCTGGAACGACGCAGAGCTGCGGACGCCGAGGTCTTCCTGAAGGCTTTTCAGGCGGCCCCGGCCGAGCCCTGCGCTCATGAGAAATCCGGCAAAGCCGTGCCGCAGATCCTGAAGACGCAGTCCGGGGCGTCCGAGACGCCTGCGGATCAGATTCCAGGTGTAGAAGAGCGAGCTTATGCGCTCTCCGGAGGCCGAGGAGAACAGCCACGGCACCTGTTCGCGCCGGGGCAGCGTGCGGAGGAGTCCGACGGCTTCCGGGTTCAGCGGAATGATGCGTCTGCGTCCGGTGAAGGCGCTGTTTGCCACAAGAACGGCATTCTTCAGATGCACGTCTTCCCAGCGTGCGGAGAGTATTTCGGATTTTCCCGCGCCGGTAAGCAGGATCAGACGAATGGCCTGTGCGCTGGGGCGGTCGGCGTACTCGTCGAGAATGTTCATGATCTGCCGCATTTCTTCAACGGAAAGGGCTTCCGGAGAACGCTTTTCGGCACGGGGGAAGATCATGCGGCGGAAGGATGCGTCGTTTTCGAGCAGGCCCCAGCGGACGGCGCAGTTCAGCATGTATTTGACGAGCCAGAAGAAGCGCCGGCACGAAGAGGTGGAAAGTCCCGACATCTCCAGCGTGCGAAGCCAGTGTTGAAGCGTTTCTTCGGAAATATCCGTCAGGGGACACCGGCCGAGATGCGGCAGTATGTGCCTTGTCAGATACCGTTCATCCGTCCGCCAGCTTTTCTTGTGTTCCCGGATGAAGGGAAGATACCGGTCACGGACGAAGGTTTCCAGAAGCAGGGCATCGTCGGAAACGCATATTCCTTCGATATTCTTCTTTATTGCATTCATAACGCCCTCGAAAAGGGCGTCAAAAAAGTGTACTTTTTGGATAGATGGACATTCAGGAAACCATGAAATTATTTTTTCTGGAATTTTCAATGGTTCTATGATAAAAAATTGCGAAAAAAGTGCAGAAAAAAGGGCGACGGAAAAGTACACTTTTTCGCTATGTTATATTTTCATGAACATGAATTTTTAATGTTGCATTGAAAATTGCGTCTGTTTTTTTCGTGTTGCAGAGATGATCGTTCCGCCGTCCGGAAGGCGAAGGCAGGCGGAACGGCGCACGATCCGCCCGGGGCGCGCAGGCGGCGGAAAAGGCAAAAAAAGCGGCACGCCGCAGAAACGGCGTGCCGCTGAAGGCGGGGGATGACCCCGCAGAATGTCAGAAGAGTTTAGTTGCCGGCGGCGTCGAAGTCATAGCGCAGCACGGGGGTACGGGCGGCCTTCACTTCGTCGGGTCTGCCGATGGGGCAGCGGTGCGGCGCGCCGTGCAGGGCCGCAGGATCGGCCTGTCCCTGTTCCAGAATAGCCAGGAAGGCGTCGGCTGCGGCGTCCAGCGTTTCGGGGCTTTCGGTTTCCGTGGGCTCCACCATGAGCGCTTCGTGCACGATGAGCGGGAAGTACATGGTCGGCGGATGAATGCCGTAGTCGAGCAGCGACTTGGCCACGTCCATGGCGGTGATGCCGAGCTCGTTCTTCTGCTTTTCCAGACTCATGACGAATTCGTGCATGCACAGTCCGTCGTAGGCCATGTGATAGCGGCCCGCGAGCTTCTTCATGAGGTAGTTGGCGTTGAGCACGGCGGAAGCCGACGCTTCGGGAATGCCTTCGCGGCCCAGGGTGAGAACGTAGGTGAGCGCGCGCACCACCACGAGGAAGTTGCCGTAGAAGCTGCGCACCCGGCCCATGCTCTGCTCGGGATCGTACAGACGGAAGCCTGCGTCGGTTTTCTGCACGCGGGGCGAGGGCAGGAAGGGTTCGAGGAAGGCCTTGCAGCCGGCCGGGCCGCTGCCCGGACCGCCGCCGCCGTGCGGCGTGGAGAAGGTCTTGTGCAGGTTGAGGTGCACGCAGTCGAAGCCCATGTCGCCGGGGCGGGCCTGACCCATGACGGCGTTCAGGTTTGCGCCGTCGTAGTAGCAGAGGCCGCCGGCTTCGTGCACGATGCGGGTGATTTCAAGAATGTTCTCGTCGAACAGGCCCACGGTGTTGGGATTGGTGAGCATGAGACCGGCGGTGTCCGGTCCGGCGAGCTTCTTCAGGGCCTCGATGTCCACGCCGCCCTTCTCGTTGGAGGGCACGGACACCACGGCAAAGCCTGCCATGGTGGCCGAGGCCGGATTGGTGCCGTGGGCGGAGTCGGGCACGAGGATCTTCGTGCGGGCCGTATCGCCCCTCGACTGATGGTAGCGGCGGATGAGCAGAAGACCGGTGTATTCACCGTGCGCGCCCGCGGCGGGCTGGAAGGTCATGCCGTCCATGCCGGTGATTTCGCACAGCAGTCTTTCGGCTTCGTAGAGCACCTCAAGGCAGCCCTGCGCGGTTTCCACGGGCTGAAGGGGATGAATGTCCGCAAAGCCGGGCAGGGAAGCCATTTCCTCGTTGATGCGGGGATTGTACTTCATGGTGCAGGAGCCGAGCGGATAGAAGCCCTTGTTCACGCCGTGGGTCTGGGAAGCGAGTTCGGTATAGTGCCTGCCGAGATCGATTTCCGAGATTTCCGGCAGACGAGGCGCCGAAGCGCGCCGCACGGAAGCGGAAAACTGGACGGCGGGCACGTCGCAGGCGGGAATCAGGCTTTCGCGGCGACCGGGACGGCTTCTTTCAAACAGCAGTTTCATTAGGCGCACACCTCCCGGATGGCGGTGAGAAGTTCATCCATGTCGCGTTTGCCGCACAGTTCGGTGCAGCACCAGAGCAGGCCGCCTTCCACGGGAAGGCCGCCGAGGATGCCCTTTTCGGCAAGTCTGGCGCAGAGCGTTTCCGGATCCACGGGGCAGTCGGTGAGGAATTCATGGAAGAATTCCCTGCCTTCGTGCCGCAGGGCGAATCCCGGAATCCTGGCAAGTTCCGCGGCCAGATAATGGGCGTTGGCGGCGCAGTTTTCGGCCACGCGGGCGAGTCCCTGCGGACCGTTGGCGGCAAGGTACACCGACGCGGTCATGGCGCACAGCGCCTCGTTGGAGCAGATGTTGGACGAAGCCTTTTCGCGGCGGATGTGCTGTTCTCTGGCCTGAAGGGTGAGCACGAAGCAGCGGCGGCCGTCATGATCGACGGTTTCGCCCACGATGCGGCCGGGCAGACGGCGCATGAGATCCTTTCTGCAGGCCATGAAGCCGAGATACGGACCGCCGAAGCCGAGCGGCAGACCGAGGGGCTGTCCTTCGCCCACGGCGATGTCTGCGCCGTATTCGCCGGGTGTCTTCAGGATGCCGAGGGCGATGGGATTTGCGCCCATGACCACTCTGGCTCCGGCGTCGTGCACGGCGGAGACGAGGGCGTCCACGTCTTCGAGCACGCCGTAGTAGTTCGGACTCTGGACGTAGAGACAGGCGGCGTCGGATGCAAGGGCGGCGGCGAGATCGGCCGGATCCGTGGCGCCGTTCTTCACGGGCAGCACGGTGACGGGCACGCTGCGGCTTTCGCAGTAGGTCTGCACCGTGGCGATGGTCTGCGGGTCGGCGCTGCCTGCCACGATCACGCGGTTTCTGCGGCGCTCAAGGCACATGAGCACGGCTTCAGCCGCGGCCACGGCCCCGTCGTAGACCGAGGCGTTGGACACGTCCATGCCGGTGAGTTCGCAGATCTGGGTCTGATACTCGAATATGGACTGCAGCACGCCCTGACTGATTTCCGCCTGATAGGGCGTGTAGGCCGTGACGAATTCCTCGCGGGAGGTGACGGTCTTCACGATGGCGGGAATGTAGTGACGGTACGCGCCTGCGCCCCGGAACACGCTGCGGAAGCGGACGTTCTTTTCCGCCATGCCGCCGACCTTGCGCGCCACTTCCATTTCGCTCATGCCTTCCGGCAGATCGAGGGAGCGCACACGCACGGAATCGGGCACGGCGGCGAACAGTTCGTCGGTCGAAGAGAGCCCGAGCGTGGCAAGCATGGCCCTGCGTTCATCCGCGGTGGCGGGAATGTAGCTTCCCATGCCTAGGCCTCCTCGGACTTGCACACGGCTTCGTAGGCGGCGGCGTCGAGCAGTTCGCCCACTTCGCTCACGTCGGAAACCTTGATGAGCCAGGCTTCGTAGGGATTCTCATTGAGCATGGCGGGATTGTCGATGAGCGCGCTGTTCACGGCGGTCACGGTGCCGGAAACGGGGCTGAACACGCCGGAAACGGCCTTCACGGATTCCACGTCGGCAAAGGAGTCGCCCATGGTCACGGCGTCGCCTTCCTGGGGCAGGTCGATGAACACGATGTCGCCGAGAGCGCTCTGGGCAAAGTCGGTCAGGCCGATGACGACAACGCCGTCTTCGTTCTTAATCCATTCGTGGGAAGCGGTGTATCTGAGTTCGGCGGGAATGTTGGACATGGTATCCTCCAGAAAGCGGGTAAAAGGTTCGGAGCAGACCGCGGCGCTGCCGGGCCTCCCGGAAAAAACGGATCAGCGATGGTAGAAGGGAAGGGGAACGATGACGGCGCTCACGCGGCGGCCGCGGATGTCCACGTCCACTTCCGTGCCGACGGCGGCGCGGTCTGCGCTCACAAGAGCCATGGCCACGGCCTTGCCCACGGCCGGACAGTGCGTGCCCGAGGTGGTGACGCCGATCTTCTCTTCGCCGATGAACACGTCCTGATGTTCGCGGGCGATGCCTCTGCCGGTGATTTCAAGCCCCACGCGCACGCGGGAAGGTTCGCCCGCGGCTTCCAGAGCGGCCTTTCCTATGAAGTCGCTCTTGCCCATCTTCACGCCGAAGTTGAGACCGGCTTCCAGCGGCGAGATGTCTTCGTCCATTTCATGGCCGTACAGGGGCATGGCGGCTTCAAGACGCAGCGTGTCGCGCGCGCCGAGTCCGCAGGGAATGAGTCCGTATTCCTCGCCGGCTTCGCGCAGCGTCTTCCAGAGCGCAGCGGCGTTTTCCGGCGCGGTGTAGATTTCGTAGCCGAGTTCTCCGGTGTAGCCCGTGCGGGAAATCATGCATTTCATGCCGTTTATGTCCACATCGCGCACGGCGGTGTAGTACTTCTTCGGCAGCTGGTCTTCGGGAACGAGCCTGCCCAGAATCGCGGGAGCGGCAGGGCCCTGCAGGGCGAGCTGCGCCACGGAGTCGGAAATGTCCTCGGCCTTCGTGCCGGGAAGAAGGTTCGCGGCCATGTGGGCGTAGTCCTTGTGCCGGTTGGCGGCGTTCACCACGGCCAGATATTCTTCGTCCCCGAACTTGTAGATGACGAGATCGTCGATGACGCCGCCCTTTTCATTGCACATCACGCTGTAGCGCACCCGGCCCAGGGGCATGTCGGTGAAGTCGTTGGTGAGCAGGTGGTTGAGGGTGTCCAGCGCCGTGGGGCCGGTGAAAAGGATTTCTCCCATGTGGGAGACATCGAACAGACCGGCCGCCTGACGCACGGCCATGTGTTCCTTGATGACGCCGCCCGCATACTGCACGGGCAGAAGATAGCCCGCAAAGGGCACGATTTTGCCGCCTTCGGCAATGTGCACGTCGTAAAGAGGGGTTTTGCGTTCCATGAACCAGCTCCTGAAAAAGGGAAAAACAAAAAAGAGGCACAGTCGATGAGCAGAACTCATCAGCTGTGCCTCTGTTACCTACCTGAAAGATTCTCCGCAGCGCGGATTGCCTCATGGGTGCATGACTGCTTTCCAGAGTTTGTCCAAAACCGGTCCTTTTGCCTGAGAGTTCTTGCGGCCCCTTCGGCGCCGCCCCAACCATGGGCGGTCTCTCCCGGTTTCTTCATCCAAGTCCAAACCGACTCTATGCGCTTCGGCTGAAAACGGCTTGCGCCGTTTTTTCAGTCGGGAACAAACTAGCACGGCATCGGGGCGAGGTCAAGATCCTCCCGGGAGGCCGGGGAAAGAAAAAGTTATGATTCCGGCAGGTAGCGTATTTTTTCACGAACGGGGGCCGTCGTTTTCCCTCCCCCTCCGTTCCGCCGCGGCTGGGGAGACTCGGATGTTCGGCTGCGCTTTAAAGTAAGGAGGGGGGATCAGATGTTCGGCCTGAGCTTTTAAGAAGGAAGGGATGGGGCCGGTCGCATGAGGAGCGGGGGGGCAACATGCTTTATGTCTTGCGGAAGATGGCGGCCTTGCCTGCGAGGGAGGGGGGCAGGGGGATGACGCGATAAACGGCCGCGGCCCGGAGAGAGAACGGCGGGCGGCGGATGAACGGAAGGGCGCGGGGCCTTCGCAGAGAAAAAGAAAAAGCCGCGCCTCTGCTCCGCAGAACGCGGATCGGCAGGAGCGCGGCAGCTATCGGAGGCTGAGGGGCCGGAGGAACATTTTTTCCCCCGGCGGGAGCGGAGCGGCGCCCCGGCTCTTCCCCTCGTTTTCGTTTCGGAATCCTCAGGCCGACTGATCGGTGAGGGTCAGCTTTTTCTTGGTGGCGGTGATGCTTTCGGTCTGCACCTTGCTGCGATCGGTGTAGTGCGTATGCAGAAGCTCGTGGGCCTTGTGGGAATTGGGCTCGCCGAGGAAATCCGCATAGAGCTTCTTGATCTGCGGGTTGTTGTGGGACTGGCGGCGCGGCATCTTGCCGTCGATGGTGAACAGTCCCTTGCGGCGCTCGTCGGAGTGGGGCTGGTAGTCCTGCTTGATGCGGCAGGTACCGCCGCCCGCAACGCAGCCGCCGGGGCAGGCCATGACTTCGATGAAGGTATAGGGCGATTCTCCGGCAAGAGCCTGCTCGACCAGCTTGCGCGCGTTGGCCAGACCGTGGGCCACGGCCACCTTGATGACGCCGTTGCCTTCGCCGAGATCGACGTCGGCTTCGCGCAGGCCTTCGGTGCCGCGCACGGGCATCACGTCCACGCCGGGAAGTTCCTTGTTGTTGAGCACGGCGTACACGGTGCGCACGGCGGCTTCCATCACGCCGCCGGTGGCGCCGAAGATCACGGCTGCGCCTGTGGAGTCGCTCATGTAGGGATTGTCGAACGGTTCGGGTTCCACGGAGGCGAGGTCGATGCCGCAGCGGCGGAAGAGGCGGGACAGTTCGCGCACGGTGAGCACCACGTCGGTATCCGGGGTGCCGTGCGCGTGCAGCTGGGGCCTTGCTGCCTCATCCTTCTTGGCCGTGCAGGGCATGATGGAGATGGTGCGGATCCTCTTGGGCGCGATGCCCGAATTTTCCGCCAGATAGGTTTTGACCAGCGAGCCGGAAACGGCCTGCGGCGAACGGGTGGTGGACAGATAGGGCAGAATGTCCGGGCAGTGCTTTTCGGCGTAGTTGATCCAGCCGGGGCAGCAGGAGGTGAACATGGGGAGCTTGCCGCCGTTTCTGATGCGGCCGAGCAGTTCCGTGCCTTCCTCCATGATGACCACGTCGGCGGCGAAGTCGGTGTCGATGACGATGTCGGCGCCGAGCCTGCGCAGGGCGGCCACGATGCGGCCTTCCACGTTTTCACCGGGAGCCATGCCGAATTCCTCGCCGATCACCACGCGCACCGAGGGGGCGAAGGCGAACACCGTGGTGAGTTCGGGATTGGCCAGGTAATCGAGCACGTCGTCGTTGTCGTCGCGCTCGGCCAGCGCGCCCGTGGGGCAGACCAGCGTGCACTGTCCGCACTGAATGCAGGCCGAAGTGTTCTGGCTGGGGGCCATGCCCACGCCGATGTGGGCTCCCGTGCCGGTGCCGTCCACGGTGAGGGCGGCCACGCCCTGCACCTTGCGGCACACTTCCACGCAGCGCAGGCAGCGGATGCACTTCGTCATGTCGCGCACCATGCCGTGCATGGTGTCGTCGAAGGGACGGTCATGGCTGATGCGGGGGGCGAAGCGGTTGCTGGAAAGTCCCACGTATTCGGCCAGATCCTGAAGTTCGCAGTCGCCGTGACGGGCACAGGCGGCGCAGTCCTGATCGTGATCGGCAAAGATCAGCTCAACCTGCAGACGCTGCATGTTGCGCACGCGGGAAGAACGGGTGTTCACCCGCATGCCTTCCTGCATGGGAGTGTTGCAGGTGGTGAGCATTTCGGTGCGGCCGTTTTTGTCGGTCACTTCGGCCAGGCAGACGCGGCAGGTGCCGGGCTTGTGGCCGAGCGGCTGAAAGTGGCAGAGCGTGGGAATGAAGATGCCGTTGCGCCGGGCCACCTGAAGGATGGTTTCTCCCGGCTCGAAAGTATAGTCACGTCCGTTGATGGATGCGTTCATGGCGGATTCTCTCATAAACGGTTGGAGAGTTTCATGGCGAAGCCGCGCGTCCCGGCAGGGGGCGCGGCCTCGGGCCTGCCTTTTCCGGCAGAAGCGGGGCTAGGCCTTGAAGCCGGGAATGGGGGAGCGGGTCACCACGGACATGATGCGGTAGCAGCGCATGCAGCGCTTGGCTTCCTGCCAGGCTTCCTCCTGACTCATGCCGAGTTCCACTTCCTTGAAGTTGTGGGCGCGTTCGGCGGGCGAAAGCTCGTTCAGCTTCACGCGGGGCTTCGTTTCCTCTCCGCATACGGGATCGTCACCGAACAGACCGGCTTCGCGGATGAGCTGGCTCATGCGTTCGCGCGCAAGGAAGGGCGGTCTGTCGTATTCCAGATAGCTGGTGATGGCCTGCGCGCCGATGGAGCCCTGCGCCATGCCGTGAATGAGCACGCTCGGGCCCTTGGTGCGGGGACCGGTGGTGCCGTCGCCGCCGGCGAACACGCCGGGACGCGAGGTGGCCTGATATTCGTCCACGATGATGCAGTTCTTGCGGTCGAGGGCGATGCCGTCCGCTTCGGTGAGCATGGCGGGATCGCTCTTCTGGCCGATGGCGGCGATGACGTAGTCGCAGGGAATGACGAATTCCGAACCGGGCACGGGCTTCACGCCGCGTCGTCCGCTTTCGTCGGGTTCGGTCTGCTGCATCTTCACGCAGCGCAGGCCCGTGATTTTGCCGTTTTCCACCACCAGACGATCCTGTCCGGTGAGGAAGTGGAATTCCACGCCTTCGCGACCGGCTTCCACGATTTCCTCGCGATCGGCGGGAGCGTCGGCTTCGGTGCGGCGGTACACGAGATGCACCTTGCCCTTCGTCATGCGCACGGCGGAGCGGCAGCAGTCCATGGCCACGTTGCCGCCGCCCACGACCACCACGTCGCCTTCAAGTTCGGGCGTTTCGCCCGCTTCCAGCGCGTCGTGCACCTTTTCCAGAAATTCTATGCCGTTCTCGTATTCGGGCAGGCTGGTGTCTTCGCCCTCCATGCCGAGATAGCCGCCCAGCGGGCAGCCCGTGGCAATGAACACGGCTCTGTAGCCGCGGCGGAACAGATCGTCGATGTGGAAGTCGCGGCCGAGCTTCTGATTGAAGAAGAACATGCCGCCCATGGCCTTGACCAGTTCGTTTTCCTGCAGGAGCACGTTCTTGGGCAGGCGGTAGAAGGGAATGCCGTAGCGCACCATGCCGCCGGCCTTGTCGTGGGCTTCGTAGATGTCCACGGGATAGCCCGTTTCCAGAAGCTGATAGGCACACGTCACGCCCACGGGGCCTGCGCCGATGACCGCCACGCGCTTGTTTTTGGTGGTGGGGCAGGGCTCGGGCTTGAGAATGCCGGGCACGATGGTTTCGTCGGCGGCGAAGCGCTTGAGATTCTTGATGTCCACGGGCTTGTCCACCTGACCGCGGCGGCAGGCCTTTTCGCAGTAGCGCACGCACACGCGGCCGCAGCTTCCGGCGAGCGGATAGTGATTGAGCACCACGCCGGCGGCAAGATCATTGTGGCCGTCCTGCAGGTAGTCGATGTAGCGGGGCACGTTCACATGGCTCGGGCAGGCTTCGATGCAGGGACTCGTGGTCACGGAATAGAAGCCTTCATCGCCGTGGAAGGGGAAGGGACGCAGTTCGTCGGGGAAATGGGAGAGGGCGCCCAGCAGCGGCGTGGTGCCGGTACGACCTACGCCGCAGAGAGAGGTTTCGTGCATCTGTTCGGTGATGTCGCGCACCTGTTCCCAGTTGACGAGTTCGCCACGGCAGGCCTTTTCCAGTTCCTGAGCAATGATGGGGGAACCGGCCCGGCAGGGCGAGCACTTGCCGCAGGATTCGGCGGCAAGGCGCTGATGATGCTTCCACAGCGCCCACACGAGGCTTGCCGTGCGGGAAAAGACCAGAAAACCCCGGTTGCTGAGAAAGATTTCCGTGGGATTTCCCTCGTTGAACTGATCGAAAAGTTCCAGCGGCAGATCCTGAGGAACGCTGGGAGCGGCGGTGCCGCGGTTGTCGTACACGACATTGTCCCAGACGCCGTAAATGAGCTGCGGCATAGGGCAGAGCCTCCTTGGTGATGCGGTATGACGGCGAACCGGGCAACGGGAGTTCCTGCCCGGGAAGGTTCTTTGCAGAATATTGGTCATATGTAGGAAAAAAAGTTCATTTCGTAAAGAGAGGCGGGAAGGAAGAATGCGTTGATGGCCGCGTTGCCGTGCGGAAGGCCGGGGCTGCCGGGGGAGCGTCGGGGGAAAAGCTGAGGGAAAACGGCGGCCAAGGTCCGGCGGAAGCGGAGGCTGAAAGACGGGGGAGCTTCGCCGGAGCATGGCACGGCGGACTGGGGTGGGCTATCTGCGGGCGAACGATGGAGCGGGCGCGGCGGCAGCGCCTTTTGCAGGCCATGCCGGCAGCAGGGAGGGGGAGCCGGGGCATGGCGGAACGGCGGAAGCTGCGGAGCTGCGCGCGTTTTTCCGCATGGAAGGGGGCTTCAAGACAACAAGGCCCGCCCGGCGACGTGCCCGGCGTACTTGAGCACGCCGCCGGATCGGGCTCAGGGAAGCGGAACAGCGGCGCAGGGGAGACTGCGCAACAGGTTCCGGCCTCTGTTGTTGCGGAAAGAAGGTGCTCCCGGCCTTTTTCCGCCGTCAAACGTCATGCGCCGGAGACCGCCCCCGGAAGAGCGACGCGCAGAAGCGGCGTTCCGGGAGCGGCGGCACGGCACCCGTTCCGCCGACTGATATCGGGGAACGGGAGGAAATAAGAAGGCAGATGCGCGCAGAGCGGACGAACGGGCAGGGAAAACGTCGTTTCCCGCCGGAGGGAGCGCTTTGCCTGTTCCGGCGACGGATGGCATGAAGCCGGGTCAGCAGGAGCGCGAACAGAAAGAGCGGTCCGGACGGGAAGACTGCGGGTCCGGATGGCGGAAGCATGGGGAGGAATCTTCGTCATGCGATGCTCCATGTTGCGCCTGCGCGCTGCCGGTGTGTCGCTCACGGGAGAAAACACCGGAACCATGAATGCGTGTGACATTCATGCACGGTTCCATCGCAGCGTTTTCTTTCCATGCCCGGAGGCATTCAGGAGGCGACCCCGTTTCCGGCGATCACCCTGTGAGCGTAAGGCTCAGGTCGGAGCGGCATGGTCGAACGACGGTAGCCGGACCGACTCGAAAACTTTGGCTTCAGGATAGGAGATGGCCGGAACCCTGTCAAGGCGGGCCCGGAAAAAGAACGGCTTTCCGGCAGAAACGGGCGTTATTTTTTTGATGGGGGAAGGGAGAAGCGGAGCGGGACGTTTCGGCCTGCGTCCGTACGTCGGGAGAGAGCCGGGGAGGTTTTCCGCTTCCGGCAGAAAAAATTTTTTTTTCTCCGAAGCGGCGGGCTCTGAGGGCGGCGGAACACGCGCGTTCTGCGGCTCTGCAGGAGAGGGAACAGGGGCGGAACGCTCTTTTCAAAACGTTTACAAGGCGGAACCCTTCACGTTATACCGGACGCATGAAAAGGTAGGAAAGACATGAATCATCAGATTGTTATGCTCATCGTCTGTGGAACGGTGTCAGGGTGTCTCTTCAAGTACCTCAACATTCCCGGCGGCTGCATGCTCGGCGCCGTGGTGGGCAGCATGGCCGTGAAGCTGCTCGGCCTTGCCGACATCCAGATGCCTTCGCTTTTCTACAACGCCGCTCAGATCGGCATGGGCATCTGCGTGGGAGCCATGCTGTCGCTCGACATGCTCTCTCTCATGAAGGATCAGATCCCCGTGATGATTCTCAGCACCTGCATTCTGCTGGCGGCGGGACTCGGAGCGGCCTTCGTGGTGCGGCACATGACCGACATCGACGTGATAGGCTCCATTCTCGCCACCTCGCCCGGCGGACTCAACGCCGTGATCGGCCTTGCCGATGCCAACGAGAGTCTGCCGAAGATCATGGCCTTTCAGATGACGCGCCTTTACATCGTCATTCTCATGGTGCCGGTGTTCTGCTGGTGCATGAAGTTCTTCTTCCATAAGTAGCGCTTTCTGCATGTTTTGAGGGGGAGTGAGGGGCGCCGGAGACTCCGGCGTCGCTCCCGTCTGCCCGAAAAAAGCCCGCTTTCCGTTGCGTGCGGAAGGCGGGCTTTTGCTTTTTGAGGAAACGGCGGCGCATGTTCGGGCGTGCTCTCGGCGCTTTTTCTTGCCTTGGAGAGCGCCGTTCATGCGCGGGGTAAGGATGCCGTCAGCGCCGGGGAGGACCGGGCCGGGAGGATGCGGGGCGCAGATGCGCGGCGGACGGCGGGCGTGAGGAGCTGCCGGAAGGTCGCATGACGGGTCTTGCCTGCGTGGTTCCGGCAGGTTTCAGCGCCGGCGGACGGGGAGCGCCGCCTGCAGGGCGCA
>OOCM01001128.1_pt1 | contig 22508 bp, 16 predicted proteins | sample 1671111 | NCBI WGS metagenome assembly OOCM01 (sample SAMN06348123, study PRJEB24527) | human gut metagenome | biome: human gut; feature: ankylosing spondylitis patient; material: feces | host: Homo sapiens | place: China | collected 2015-10 | reverse complement strand
TCCACTGCATACGTCATATACAGATAGTTAGTCAGTTCCGGATGTTCGGAAGCAATCGTATTGATGCGTTTTACTGCCGGAAGAATCCCCATAGCTTTACGATGAGCACGTACAGCCAAGTTTTCTTTCTCCATGTTTCCAGTCGGGTTCAGTACGAAACGTGCAATCTGGAAGTCAGAGAAGCCTAAGATTTTAGCTTCACGCATTACGTCAGCCGGAATATCTTCCACCTTATTATATGTAGACAATTTAGCTTTGTAGTCAACGATGTTCTTCAGTTTGCCGAGGAACCAAGGATCGATCTTTGTCAGTTCATGGATACGGTCAATCGTATATCCTTCTTCCAAAGCCTGTGCGATAGAGAACACACGCAAGTCAGTCGGGCGGGAAAGTTCTTTATCAAGGTCGTCAAAATGCAGTTCGTCATTTCCTACAAAGCCGTGCATGCCTTGTCCGATCATACGAAGACCTTTTTGGATGATTTCCTCGAAAGAGCGACCGATAGACATGATTTCACCTACCGACTTCATGCTTGAACCGATTTCGCGGGAAACACCGGCAAACTTCGTCAAGTCCCAACGAGGAATCTTACAGATATAGTAGTCGAGTTGCGGAGCAACATAGGCAGAATTCGGAGTACCCATTTCGCCGATCTGGTCGAGTGAATAACCCAACGCGATCTTAGCGGCAACGAATGCCAGCGGATAACCGGTAGCCTTGGAAGCCAATGCGGAAGAACGGCTCAGACGAGCGTTCACTTCGATCACACGGTAATCATCCGTATCCGAGTTGAACGCATACTGGATATTACATTCACCTACAATGCCCAAGTGACGGATACATTTTGTAGACAATTCCTGCAACAGTTTCAGTTCTTTATCGTCGAGAGAGCAGGTAGGAGCCACAACGATAGATTCACCGGTGTGGATACCCAGCGGGTCGAAGTTTTCCATGCTGGCAACTGTGAAACAGTGGTCGTTGGCGTCGCGGATAACTTCAAATTCGATTTCTTTCCAGCCTTTCAGGGATTCTTCCACCAGGATTTGTTTGGAGAACGCGAAAGAACTTTCGGCCAGTTTCAGGAATTCTTCTTCGTTGGCGCAGATACCGCTACCAAGCCCACCCAATGCATAAGCCGAACGTACCATTACCGGATAACCGATCTTACGTGCAGCAGCAATCGCGTCTTCCATGCTTTCTACCGCCTGGCTTACCGGAGTCTTCATATTGATCTCGTCCAGCTTCTTCACGAACAGGTCGCGGTCTTCTGTGTACATGATAGCCTCTACCGATGTACCGAGTACTTTCACTCCGTATTTATCAAGAATACCTTGTGTGTAAAGCTCAGCACCGCAGTTCAGTGCAGTCTGTCCGCCGAATGCCAGCAGGATACCGTCGGGGCGTTCTTTCTTGATAATTTCTTCTACAAAATAAGTAGTTACGGGAAGGAAATACACTTTATCTGCAATTCCTTCAGAAGTCTGAATGGTTGCGATGTTCGGGTTTACCAATACTGAGCTGATGCCTTCTTCTTTCAAAGCTTTCAGTGCTTGTGAGCCTGAGTAGTCAAATTCTCCGGCTTGTCCGATTTTGAGTGCTCCAGAACCCAAAACGAGAACTTTCTTGATTTCCTTTTCCATTTCTTTTGTTGTTATAATAAGTTGTTATTTCTAAGTTCGTCCATAAAAAAAATGCGTTACCCTCAAAAAAGGATTAACGCATTACCAAAGAACTAAAATATCGTTTTTGGAGAAAAGAGAAGAAGCCTGCCGTTTCCGGGTGAAAAACATCCGAATGGAGATAATACTTGCTTCTGATTTCCTGTTGATTCATTGTCGGTTTTAAAATTTGTGCAAAGTAACGACATATTTTGCACATGACAAAAAGAAACGTTCACTTTTTTACAGTGAAGTGACCCCATTTTGATACATCTTTCAGTTTTTATCTGTATCTTTGCCGCTCAATCTATTATAATAAGGTAATAACAATGGGAAAAGAGAAAATCATACTTACTGGTGACCGTCCTACCGGAAGACTCCATATCGGGCACTATGTAGGTTCACTGAAACGCAGAGTTGACCTGCAGGACGCGGGTGATTATAGTAAGATGTTTATCTTCATTGCCGATTCGCAGGCATTGACAGACAATATAGACAACCCAGAGAAGGTACGTCAGAATGTTATCGAGGTTGCTCTTGACTATCTGGCATGCGGAATCGACCCTTCCAAAGCTACTATCTTCATCCAGTCGCAGATACCGGAGCTATGCGAACTTAGCTTCTATTATATGGACCTTGTAAGCGTATCCCGCCTGCAACGTAACCCGACCGTGAAATCGGAAATCCAGATGCGTAACTTCGAGGCAAGCATTCCCGTAGGCTTCTTCACTTATCCTATCAGTCAGGCTGCGGACATCACTGCATTCCGTGCAACGACTGTCCCCGTAGGCGAAGACCAGGAACCGATGCTCGAACAGGCACGCGAAATAGTCCGCCGTTTCAACTATATCTATGGTGAGACATTGGTGGAACCGGAAATCCTGTTGCCGGACAATGCTGCCTGCCTGCGTCTGCCGGGTACTGACGGTAAAGCCAAGATGAGCAAATCACTCGGCAACTGTATCTATCTGTCCGAAGAACCAGAAGAAATCCAGAAGAAGATCATGAGTATGTATACCGATCCGGGACACCTCCGCGTGCAGGATCCGGGAAAGATTGAAGGTAATACCGTCTTCACATACCTCGACGCATTCTGCCGTCCGGAACATTTTGAACGTTATCTGCCGGATTACCCGAATCTCGCTGAACTGAAAGCACACTACCAACGCGGTGGACTGGGAGACGTGAAAGTGAAACGTTTCCTGAACGCTATCATGCAAGAGACACTGGAACCTATCCGTAACCGCCGCAAAGAATTCAGCAAAGACATTCCTGCCGTTTACGAGATGTTGCAAAAAGGATGTGAAGTAGCCAGAGCTGCCGCCGCCGAAACACTGGCAGATGTCAAGAAGGCTATGAAGATTAACTACTTTGACGACAAGGAATTGATCGAGGAACAGGTAAAACGTTTCTCACAAGAATAAGTCGTCAACAGATAGGCCAATTAATAAGTAAAGGCTGCCGTTCTATAAAAGAGCAGGCAGCCTTTATCATTGTTATAAGTACAACGAAGATTAGTCCGTTTCGGCTTCATCATTTTTAAAGAATACTCCTTTCAACTTCTGATAGAGGAAGGAAAGTATCAGCAGTATCAGTCCGAGAATAATTTGTAATGATAACAAAGACCAATGCTCTGCTCAACTTCCCCACTTCCGACCGGAGTATGGAGAATACCGGAAGCAAAAAGATGAAATAAAACATCTACATAAAAATATCAGATTTGCCGTGTGTATTCAATAAAAATAAAGCCTGCTCATGAACTTATCACGTTCTTTCCCCTCATCTTTAACGTATCTGAAACAGAAAAAAGCCGGACAGAAAAATCATTTTTCCAAAAAGCAAACGATCGTTTGCTTTTTCTATTTCTTTTCTCTACTTTTACGGCAATATTAATCAACAATTCCATTATTCATAAACTCAAAAAAGAAAAACATGAAACATCTAACCCTTTTCTTTGCATTCGGCGCTCTCCTTTTCCTCTCTTGTCAAACGGTATCCGCGCGTGGTGTAAAAATTCCTTTCGGTGATCGTGAAGTCTTAAACAAAGTAGCAGACCTGCCCGACACCGAAGAATATAAGACAGACAACGGCAACTACATTGATCTGGGGACCATTCATCAGGAGTTCAACATCGCTTACATCCTTCCTCTCTATATCGAGCAGGAGCCCCGCCTCGTAGGATATTGCGAAAAAGAAGACACTTATTATGAACTGACGGAAGAACAACTCTCCGCCATTCTGAAAGAGAATAACCTGGACGGTGAAAAGCTGAATAAAGTCGGTTTCTACTCCCGATATGGCGGCAAGATAGTAGGACTGATCATCATTGCCCTTATCATCTGGGGATTCATCCCAAGTAAGAAAAAGAAAACAGAACCGGTAGAAGTATAAAACAAACCTAATTAATCACATTAAAAAACAGATAAGCTATGTCAATTTACACACTTATTCCGATTATTTTCATCGTTCTCTATGCAGGGTACTGGTATTATGTAAAGAACAAAAACTCGCAACAAGCACAAGTGGTAAACAACACTGATTTCAAAGCGGAATTTGCAAATGCCGAACGATATAAAAACAGCGTACTCACTTCCGAACTGCCTTTCCTCCAAGAAGAAATGAAGCAAGAAAAGATTGACGCTTTCAATTATGCCAGCACCGAATATGGCGTGGGATCCGCCCTTAAAGACGGGGTTAAAAATAAACTGAAAGGAATGGCTACCTTGGGAACCGTGCGTTTCAACACCGTGCAAACTCCCAAATACCTTGTTCTCAGCGGAAACAGCCTTCATTTATTCGATACGGACACAGAAGGGGAAATCGACCGGCATCTTGTGTTCAACCAATCCCGCCTCGAAAACTCCAGACTTACCGAAATCCCAATGGAAGGACAAGTAAAAGCACAGGCCCAAGCCCGGGGAAACAATGTAAAAGCATACAAACTGTCTTTGCAGACCGATGACAAGCCTATCGAGCTCATCATCTACTCCTGCCTGATCTTTACCAATATACCGGAAATCCCTACCGACCCGCAGGAAACGGTACAAGCTATCGTGATCGGCAACGATTTCCTTAAACAACTGGGCGACAGATATCCTAATCTAAAAGTATCTCTGCCAATATTCAGCTAAAGAAGTACTCACATAACGGGAATGCCTGTATTGGCAATACCCGAAACCGATAATCGAAGGTTCGCAAACCGGTAGCACACAGGTTTGCGAACCTTTGTTTATTTCCTCTCTACCCACCGACAGCTTTCCGTTCACCAATGACGCGTCCGAAATAAAGCCTTTAAAATTAGGTTAGCAAGCCTTTATGTAGTAACTTTGCCATAAGGAACAATAACAGCTAACCTATGCTAGCTGTTACGCTAGTCACTGTCAGCCTGTCAGCCAATAAAGGTTAGCCGACAGGCCAATAGAAATTAGCCGATGAAGATGAAGCCGGATTAATCGGAAGGAAGTATAGGAAATACGAATCAGAACTACTTATATAAACAAAAGGAACTATGGCCATATCATTTGACTGGTACGAGAATCCGGTATCACCGGACAAACCAGAGGAGAAAAGATTTCATCCGCGCATCATCGCCAACGGACAGATAGACACGAAAGACCTCCGCAGCAGGATCCAATCCCGGTGTACGCTGAACGAGGTGGATGTAACGGCAGTGCTAGACGCACTATCACAAGTTATGGGTGAAGAACTGTGCGAAGGAAGGCAAGTGCACCTGGACGGTATCGGTTATTTTTATCCGACACTAACCGCCACCGAAGAAATCGCCGCCGATACTCCCCGCCGGAATACGAAAGTAAAGTTGAAAGGCATACAGTTCCGTTCAGACCAAAAACTGAAAAACTCCGTCGGCCATATAAAAATCAAACAGATGAAAAGAATTATCCACTCTCCCAAACTTTCGGAGACGGATATCGACAGCCGGTTGAGAAAATATTTCACCGATCATCAGATCATGCAACGTTCGGATTTTCAAGATATAACGGGTATGGTTCGCTCAACAGCCATGATTCACATCCGCCGCCTCCGCACGGAAGGCAAGTTGCTGAACATCGGCATACCTAGTCAGCCGATATACGTACCGGCGCCGGGATTTTACGGAAAGCCCGCAGATTATCAGCCGGTGAAATAATGGGATTGCGACAGGCGGTTACGCAGAAAGTGGCTGACGCCTGCTCCCACTTTATAAACATAGAAATTTATTAATCTTAATACAGACTTATTAATTATGAAAAGCCCCCTCATCATCGTATGCTGCCTGTTAATGGTATGCGTGTTTGCCACCGCCCAAGAGCCTTGCCCGCAAGTGATCCCTGCCCTTCAACAATGGAAAGGAGGAAAAGGCGAACTGGCTCTGCCCGCCGAAGGTTCAATCGTGCTCTCGCCTGCGGATGAAGCGACGCTCTCGCCTACTGCACAAATCCTGGCGCAAGACTTAAAAGAACTGTTTGGCTGGAACTATGTCATCAAAACCGGAAAACCAGCCGGGAAAGACATCTGCCTCTCACTGTCGAAACCGGACAAGGAACTTGGTGAAGAAGGATATACGTTAACCGTAAACCGCTATGCCGGTATCGCCGCCCCCACCGGTCAGGGCGTATTCTGGGGAACACGTACCCTATTGCAGATACTCCACAACGAACAAGGAAAGCTCCCCAAAGGGACGGCACGGGATTATCCGCTTTTCCCAAACCGCGGCTTTATGCTGGATGTAGCCCGCAAATTCTTTACAATGGATTATCTGAAACAATACGTAAAGATACTTTCCTTCTACAAGATGAACGAATTTCAGATTCACTTGAACGACAACGGTTTTCCGCAGTTCTTCGGCGATGACTGGAACCGCACCTACGCCGCATTCCGACTGGAAAGCGAACGCTTTCCGGGACTGACAGCCAAAGACGGTTCATACAGCAAACAGGAATTTATCGACTTGCAACGTATGGGATTGGAATACGGTGTGCGTATCATTCCCGAAATTGATATTCCCGCCCACTCACTCGCCTTCGCCCACTACAAACCCGAAATAGCAAGTCGGAAGTATGGCATGGATCATCTGGACCTTTACAAAAAAGAAACTTATCAATTCGTCGACAGCCTGCTGGACGAATATCTGTCGGGCGACAATCCCGTATTTATCGGAGACCTGCACATCGGTACCGACGAATACAACAAGAAAGAAGCCGAACAATACCGCTACTTCACAGACCGTTATCTGAAATTTGTTGAGAAATACGGCAAAAATGTACGTATGTGGGGCGGACTGAAATGGCTTCCCGGCAAGACTTCCGTAAAAGCGGAAGGTGTCACGGTCAACGCGTGGTCGTATGACTGGGTGGATCCTGTTGTTTCCCTGCAAGAGGGGTACAAGTTGATTAATACTTGTGACACTTATCTCTATATCGTTCCGGCAGCAGGTTACTACCGGGATTTCCTCGATCACCAGTGGATTTATGAGAAATGGTCGCCGTGGATAATGAACAGGAAACAGACACTTCCCGAAGGTACTCCCGGCGTATTGGGCGGTATGTTTGCCGTGTGGAACGACAAGTGTGGAAACGGGATATCCGAACAGGACGTACACTTGCGCAGTTTCCCCGCCATGCAGGTGCTCGCCGAGAAGCTGTGGAAAGGGGAAAACAAGAATGTCACCTACGAAGCATTTGCAAAGCTGTGCAAAACAACTCCCGAAGCTCCGGGAATTAACCTGTTGGGCAAAGTCCCGGCAGAAACCGCACTGACCGAAGCAGGAAAAGAACTTTCTTTTAATGGGAAAGAGGCCATCAGTACTCCTTTGCAGGAAGTGGGTTATCCTTATAGTGTGGAGTTCCAGCTCTGTCCGGAGAAGACGAATCCTATCAGCAGCATTCTCTTCCAAGGTCCGCACTCGGTAGTATACACCAACTGGGAGAATACCCGCCGAATCGCTTTCTCCCGCGACGGTTACACCTTTGTTTTCAATTCCTACCGCCTGCCGGCCGATCAATGGACTACGATCCGCATCGAAGGTGACTACAAAGGTACTTCACTTTATATAAACGGTGCATTGCAGGAACGGCTCGAAGGACGCACCATGCAAGTTTACCGGAAGGAATACGACCGCATGGAACACATGACTTATCAAGAAACACTGATCTTCCCGCTGCAACACATAGGTGATTCACGCAACGGATTCAAAGGAAAACTAAAAAATATCCTTGTCCGCCAGCAGCATTAAGCGTGGAGCCGAAAGGAGAACAACAAAAGAGAGCGACTAAAAAACCGCAGTATCCCAAAATCGAGGATAACTGAAAGTCGATAGTATCCGAACTCTCCTCCTTCGGGAAGGAGGAGTACCCGCAGGGGGAGGTGGTAGGTAAATACACAAGAAGTGGTAAGTAAATACACAAATTGATTATTGCCAACATTGTGTATTTACCTACCACCCCAGCTTTCAGCCACCCTTCCCGCAGGAAGGGAGTTGAAGAAACTACCGACTTTTTATAGTCAAGTTATTCTTTTATTTTTCAGATTCTACCAATACAACACGGTTCAGAATCGGTTGCCCGAACTTATCGACACCACCACCGGCAGCGACTTTCAAGTTATCAGCCGGGATTCCATACTTCTTCACCAGCAAATCTTTAACAACCTGTGCACGTTTCAAGCTCAACTTTTCGTTGAAAGCCGGAGTGCCTGTTGCAGAATCTGCATATCCGTTAATAGTATAGGTAGTACCCGGAAATTCTTTAATCCGGTTGGCAAGATATGATAAGTTCATTTCTTCTTGTGGAGACAGTCTGTCCGAACCAATCTTGAAGAATACAGTACGCGGAGCGATATTAGGATCTGTAATCACTACTTCTTCAGTATCTTCTACCTCTACCGGCTGCTGTGCATTAGCCAACTGCTGTTGCAACTGCATATTAGCGGCAGCCATTGCATTCATCTGGTCACGCATCTGATTCAATTCGATTTCAGAGATAATCTGTGGCGTAGGACGTTGGAATCCGCGGGTCGGGAAATAGTAAGTCACACCAAGCGTAGCACCCAGAATACCGTCATAGTCTGGTCTTCCTCCATGTTCGCCGTCAAATTTGCCTTCCAAGCCTGTTGCACTCAGTTCCAGATTCAAGTCAACGGCATTCGACAAGCGGAAGCGGTTGATGATACCTGCATTGAAAGTAGCGGCATTGGTATGAGGACGTGAATAAGAATGAGCCCAACCGGCACCGATATAAGGGATGATTTCATATACACGGTTCGGATTGTAACCGCCGAAAAGTGCATTCAAGTTAATCATCAAGTCACCGTGCAGGTTCATATAGTCCCACCGTTGTTTGTATGAACCGTCAGCTCTCGGACCGCCCACTACATAATTGGCAGTTTCGTTGGTCGTGAATCCTTTAGCTTGCAGACCGCTGTACTGCATACGCAATCCGAATCCCGGAGTCACCCATTTACCGACAGACACATTAAATGTAGGAGCAACACGGTCTCTGAATTTACCGATATGGTCATTGTTGCCATACAGCACCTGTGCACCTCCTCCGACGGAGAAGAACCAGTTACTCCAGAAAGGGTTCGTTATTACTTGATATTTATCTTGCACCTGAATAACCTCGTATTCAGTTACAGTCATTGTCTGCTGCGCAGAAGCGACAGACGCAACGCCGGCAAAAGCCAGCAACATCAGAATCTTTTTCATATACCTAATAGTTAAGTGGTTATTTAAATCTTTTTCTTTGTTGAACTATTTAAATAACACGAACAAGACTAAAAGGTTTTAGGAAAAGATGATTTTATTTATTTTATTTGAATAAGCGTTCGATATCTTCCTCCTTGATTGTTGTCAAAACCGTTTTCCCGTCCGGCGTGTAATTCGGTGAGGGACAAGCGAAAAGGCTGTCTACAAGGCTTACCATTTCCTCATTGCTCAGTACCTGACCGTAGACGATAGCCGCCGCACGTGCCAGTGTCAGAGCCAGAATATTCTGGACTTCTTCCTTGACATCATTCCCTTTTTCCATAGCTGTATGTAGCATATTACGTACCAATTCCACCGGATTCAGTCCTTCGATGCCTGAAGGAATACCGTTGATAGCATAGCTGCCTCCACCCAGATCGCTCAGATCGAAACCTACTGCCGACAAATCATCCATAATGCTTTGCAGTACGGCAGCTTCCGAAGCGGGCAGCTGTAATATTTCCGGGAAAAGAACACCTTGTGATACGCCCTGTTTCTGCTGGATTTGAACCATATACCGGTCGAAAAGTACACGGATATGCGCCCGGTGCTGGTCGATCAACATCAAACCGGACTTCACGGAGGTCAGAATAAACCGTCCCTTAAACTGCAAATGCTGATTACCCTTCTCAATTACAGGCTCACTGGCATATAAGGTCGAAGAGGCCGCCGACATTACAGTTTCCGTTCTTTCTTCCATAACGGCACTTTCCCCACCCATTGAAGAATCCTCCCAATCCATTTCCGGCTCCGGCTGGGGATTATTCATCTTACTGGCTTTGGTCAGACCGCCATAAAGATCTTCCCAATCCACCTTTGAACGGCTGTATGCTCCGCCGCCACCGCCTCCCGTAGAAACCTTGAACGGATTATAATCCGAATTATACTGTACCGTGGGAGGTGCAGAGGATAGATTTTGTTCGAATGCAGGAATGTCGGGCATATCTTCCGTATCAAAATCAATGGAAGGAATGGCGCTGAACTTACCCAACGACTCTTTGACTGCCGCCGAAAGGATTTGCCAGATTGCCTGTTCATTCTCAAACTTGATTTCGGTCTTCGTCGGATGAATATTCACATCAATATTAGCCGGATCGACTTCAAAATAAATGAAGTAAGAAATCTGTTCGCCGACAGGAATCAACTGTTCGTATGCATCCATTACGGCTTTATGAAAATAAGGATGCCGCATATATCGCCCGTTGACAAAGAAATACTGATGGGCACCTTTCTTGCGGGCTGTCTCCGGTTTGGCTACGTATCCGGAAATCTTCACCATGGTAGTATTCACCTCGATATTCAGCAACTGCTGATTGAGTTTCTTACCAAAAATAGCCATAATGCGCTGACGCAACGGAGAAACCGGAAGATTGAAAAGCTCGGAGTCATTGCTGTAAAGGGAGAAAGCTACTTCGGGATGAACCAGAGCGATACGTTCAAATTCGGCAAGGATATTACTCAATTCGGTGGAGTTTGCTTTCAGGAATTTACGACGGGCAGGGATGTTAAAGAATAGATTCTTTATGGAGAAGTTACTTCCCTTGGAACAGGATACCGCTTCCTGGCTCTCTACCTTAGAGCCTGCAATCACCAGTTTCGTTCCCAGTTCTTCCGACTCGGGGCGTGTTTTTAACTCCACCTGTGCCACTGCTGCGATAGAGGCCAAGGCTTCCCCACGAAACCCCATTGTACGCAAAGCAAACAAATCCGCCGCTTCGCGAATCTTCGAAGTAGCATGACGTTCGAAAGAAAGACGGGCATCTGTTTCGGACATTCCTTTTCCATCGTCAATCACCTGAATACAGGTTTTACCTGCGTCAGTCACCAACACATGTACATTCTGCGCATCTGCATCAATCGCATTTTCTACCAGCTCCTTGATAACGGACGCCGGACGTTGTATCACTTCACCGGCAGCAATCTGATTAGCTACCGAATCTGGTAACAAATGTATTATATCACTCATAGTTCGTTAAGCAGTAAATCAGTTAAGTAGTCGACTACTAATAAATTCTTTCCTTTAGAAACTCCAGCTTCCCGTTGCCAAATAATGCCACAGATAGATAAGGAAAGCAATGATAATCAATATGATTCCGAAAGAGACAGGTTTACGCCCGCTAGCCTTCCGGCGTTTCAGGTGCGTTGTTCCTTCAACAAACTTGCCACGGATATCTTCCGGCTTAAATTCTTTTTCAGGAAGCATTCCCAAATCGCGCTTCGCTTTCTCTTCCATTTTAGCGAGCTTCTCCTTTCGCTCGTCTACATAAATGTATTGATGATTAAAGCCACGAGGTTTTCTCATCGAATTGAAAAACATTCCCATACTACTTCATATTAATTAAGTTTCGCTTATTTGTCTTTGGCCGCCGGTCAGTTGTCGGTTTCAGCATTTCGCCTTCCCGCTTGCCTCTCCAGTTGAAAATATCCTCTTTATTCAGCGGACGCACATAATCAAACCAGGAGAATGTAGGCAGACGTAACTTATCGGGCGGTATCTGATCCATGGGATACATCGTACCGTTGGACTTTCCCACAAATAATCCTTTCTCCATCTTCTTGTCTTTCATATAAAGATGGAGCAAGCTCCCTTCCAGACAGTTGAATCCGGTCATCGTGCTGTCTTTTTCTTCCGGATAAAAGGCCGTCAGCACATTACCAATCACTTCGATATGCCGCATATCCCCATTTTCAAAATAGGCTTTCATCTCCTTACCGGACACTTGGTTATAATGAATGGAGTCTTTCATCTCTACCGTCAACGCCTGATTGATAATGTGGGCCCAGTCGATAGTACTGTCATTCATATAAATCTTGATCTGCTCACCAAGCAACTGCTGACCTTCATTCCAAAGAATAGGGTCAACATACATAGTCATGCAAGAATCTTTTGAGTTATAAACCAGTGAATCGCATACTCCCTGCACATCCGTACGATACATACGTACTTTATGATAAGCTTTCATCAACCGGTACAGAGAATCTGTATTCAAGTTATAGGAAACCATTTGCAGAGTATCACCATGCATAAAAAGACTGTCACCCTGCGAATAGTCAATGGCCACGGCACGCTTGGTAGCAAAAGCAGAGTCGGTCAGTTCGTTATAGAAACAGTAATCGCCCGTCAACATGTTCTTGTTGATCGTATCTGTCATTTTCACATTGTCGAATGCTTCACCATATCCGGCCAACCGGTCATAAAATAAGCTATCACCCACCAATTTCTTCCCTTGGTTTGTCAATATGGAACGGTCTAACAGTTCCGCTTGTTCGGTCATTGTATTATAGAATCCACGCTCCGAATAGATATGATTATTATCACTAACGATATTCGAAGGTCCGAGAATTACGGCAATCTTATTTTCTGTGTTATACCTTAATGTATCGGAAGTCAACACAAACTTCGGATTAACCAACTTCACATCATGGTTGAACACGGATTGTTTGGTAGCCGGACTGTATTCACCCCAATCGGAAGTCAACACATTTTCCTCGTCCATCAACGTCCCCCCCTCGAAATAATATCCGAGGTCATAAAGACGGTCGTAGTTCAAACTATCCGTCAGCAGCGTCGTGTTCCGGTTTATCATCTTTACATTTTCACGGAGCTGCGCAATCTGAGTCATTCCATCATAGTAAAGATAATCACCGTAAATGAACAACGTATCTCCCTGCTCCATACGTACATTACTGAAAGCCTCAACTGAATTGGTTTTCTCAAAGATCAACGCACTGTCACAATACATATACATGCTATCGTGACGCATTTTCACATTACCAATCAGCACTTGCACATCAGGACGAGCTAACTTATCCGCCTGACCTTCATCAGCATGGAGCAAATAAACCTTCGTTTTCTTATTCTCCGGCTGCTTCTTCGTTGTTTTGGATGTGTCTGCAACCGATTTTGTAGATGTTCCGGTTGCCTTCGTTTTTTGCTCTGTAGGACGCACCTGCGCTACAAGACATACGCCAAACAGGCATAGAAAGCCTATTAGGAGCCATCTATGCCTGTCTTGTTTATCTTTTTTATTTTGTTTCAGCATATAAAGTCAAGCTGTTAAACATCAATCCTTCTTAATCCAACCCGGATACTTGAAGTCACACTTCTGCCAGTTTTCGTTGATACGTACATAAGTATGTTTCTGCTTATCCAGAATCCACTTGTGCAACATTTCTTCGCGGCGTTTATCCATTACAATTTCTTTCAAGTCCTGATAGTCCTCTGCAATAGTCGCTTTATGACCGTTAATTTTTGCCTTCAGTTTCACAATCGCACAAACTTCCTTTCCGTCTTTCTCATTAATCATTGTAAATGCTTTGGAAATCTCTCCAACGTTCATCTTGTCTACCACTTTGGCAACATCCTGAGGTAGATCCTGCATTTGGAATTTAGAAGTAGTCACTCCTGAATTTTCATTGATATTCACCATGATACCATGATTATTACGAGTATCTTTATCATGTGAAATAACGGCAGCTGCTTCATCGAACGAGAACTTATTTGCACGGATATCATCAGCAATAGAATCCAGACGTGCACAAGCCTCTGTCAGTTCTTTTTCCGAAACTTTCGGACGCAACAGAATGTGACGGGTATTGACACGGTCACCACGCTTCTCAATCAACTGGATAATATGATAACCGAATTCAGACTCAACAATCTTGGAGACTTTCTTCGGATCCTGCAAACTGAATGCCACATTCGCATAAGAAGGGTCCATCATACCACGTCCCATGAATCCGCATTCGCCGCCTTTTATGGCAGATGCCTTATCCTCGGAATACAAACGGGCCAACGTTGAGAAGTCGATTTCTCCTTTTGTCACACGATCCGTATAATCACGCAGTGTCCTCTTTACATCCTCGATTTCCGAAACGGGTATTTTGGGTTGCAAAGTAATAATCTGCACTTCCACCTGTGTAGGAATGTAAGGGATACTATCCTGTGGAAGATCTTTGAAGTAACGGCGTACTTCTGCCGGAGTCACTTTGATATCTCCTGCCAGTTTCTGCTGCATCTTCTGAACCGTCAATCCGTCACGTGCATTATCACGCAAAGTTTCACGAATCTGGGTGGATGTTTTATTGAAATACTCCTCCATTTTCTCTCTGGAACCGATCTGCTGGATGTACATATTGGTCATCATATCCACACGCTGGATGATTTCCGCTTCGGAAACCTCGATACTGTCCAACTTTGCCTGATGCAGGAATAACTTCTGCACAGCAATCTCTTCAGGAATTACACAATAAGGATCGCCTTCGAATCTGCGTCCATTATACAAGGCATCCATACGGGCCTCTTCTACATCTGATTTTAAAATAGCTTCGTCACCTACTACCCAAACTACTTCATCAACCACATTATCTTGTGCATAGGTTGCCACATTAGCAAATATTGCCAGGACAAGGGTAACAACAAATCTAAAGTTCACAAACTTCTTCATTCTTTGTATTTAATAATTATATATAATCTTCTTCTTGTCTACCGCCTGCTGATACAGGTCGCTTTTTACTTGCTCCATAAAATTCACCCGTTTCTGATTGACCAGCAAATCTTTCACTTCCGATCGGGCAAACTCATACGGTTTTTCCTCTCCTACTCCACGATAATCGCTCACATTCAGGAAATAATAAAATGCCGTATCTTTCAATTCTACCTGACGGTGTTTGTTTACATATTCTTCCGGTGTATCTACTTTTAACGGAATCATGTCGAGTATATCTGTCACGGAGACCCATTTGTCATAGAAATATTCATATTTCACCGCATTTTGCAAACTGTATTTTTCCAGACTCTCTACTGCATCCTGCTTCTCTGTCTTATACCATCTGCGGACATTATTCAACTGGGGAGCCGTTAACGGCACTTTGATAAACAATCCCTTAATCAACGGATTCTCCAGCTTAAACAATTCTTTGTTTTTCTCATAATAATCTGCAATTTCCTGTTCCGGAATATCATTTATCAACTTCTGATTAATCAGTTCCTGCTGATAAGTATGCATAATCAAAGCTTTCCGGTAGTTCTCCACCAACTTTTCCACATCCACATTATCAGGAATGTTGTTCGCAGCTTTTTCATACAACAAGATTTCCTCCGCCCAACTACGAATATAGTGTTCGGCGAAAAGAATGCTATCATCTTTTGACAATCCAACAGGAAGTACGGACATCAAATCTTCTTTATATAAAAAATTACCATCCACCTCTACCAAAGGAGTCTTACCTTTATGGTCATGCTGTTTTTTGCACGCTCCACAACCAAGAAGGGTAATCAGTAAGAGGACTAATATTCGCATTGTCAATTGAAATCTACTTATTTAAGGTACGAAGATAGTGAATAATCGGTTACATCAGTTATTATTAACGGTTTTTAAAACCTCTTGGTTTATTTCAACCTTACCGAAATCCTGCAATTCCCGCATCCAGAATGCGTTAAGATAGCTTCGATAATCCTTCCGGACCTGTTCTATTACCTCTCGATAATCATCCGGGCCTTTCTGTTTTTTGCCGACAACAACAGTAAAAGGATAAGACATTAGAGGTTCAAAATCCCCCTTCTTAAAAACCAGTTTATCTATATATTTATTATCCCCGTCGGCAAAAATTCCCTGTTCAACTTTTATCTTTTCTTCTCCGGATGTATTAAAAGTTTGCCGAAGTACTTCCGCCCATTCTTTTTCCGGGGTTTTCTTCAATAGTTTTTTAGCCTGCTTCGACGTTTTTTTATCAACGCAATGAAGAATAGCACCTTTATATCGCGGACTATCCCAACGATAATCCGAAGTGTGAAATTTAAAATAAGTTGCTAGTCCTGCCCGGTCATTTATGGCAGGCAAATCCACTTTCTGACGAGTTACCTCTGCTATGAGATACTTATCAGTAACTTTCTGCAAAGCATAGCGGACTTCCGGATGTTTCCGCTCTATATTCTTACCTTCATAGTCCAATAACGACTTTGCTATAAATCCATTCAGTTGCCGCTTCACCGCCTGCGGATGCGAAGAAGCAAACTGCTTGAACATCTCTCCCGAATATACCTGTCCATCGATTGTAAACAAAGTCTGCTCCGTTCTGCCAATTGTCAACAACTCGTTCATGCCACTCGGATTGGGAGCATATTGCCAGTCTCTTTTTAGTCGTTCCACTATGGTTTCCGTAGCTTTATCCACCCCCTCCTTACGTATCAAACGTTCTGCCAACTTCTCATAAACCTCTCCATACGAAGGATTTTCTTTCCGGTCAATCACTTTTATAATATGAAGCCCTTCCGGAGTAAAGAAAGGATGGGATATTTCTCCTGTTGACAAAGAAAAAGCTACATTTTCAAATTCGCTCGTTGTTTGCAAACGTTCCAACCACATACTACGCTTATCCTCCGAGTACATTTCCACCAAACGGGCAAAATCCAAATCTGACTGAGTCCTTAGCGACTGCCAGATAGAATCTATTCGGTTTTTCTCTTCCTCCAAATGCTTGGCAGTTATTGTCTGAGGCAGATATTTGAAAATTTGCATTATCCGTACCCGACTCCCCAATCCTTTCAAACCTCTATCCTGATACAGAACACGAATACAACTATCCAATACCTGCTTATCCGTCAAATAAGATTTGAGCAACTGACTTCGCCACGCTTCCTGTAGTTTTCGGAACATAGTAGTCGTATCAAGTCCTGCAACTTTGGCCGCTTCAACCTTCAATTTCGATTGAGCGAAAAGTTCCGCATATTCCTTCGGAGAGAGTTTTGCATCTGCATTACCAGTCCGATGCCGATACGAATACTCAAACTCCGAACGAAGTATATCTTTTCCATTCACCCGCATCAGCACCGGGTCTTCCTGTGCAAAGACCGAGATACCGAAAAACCAAAACCAAGCTACAAGCAGACCTCTTTTCATCATCAATTCTTATTTTCCAAACTCTAAAAACCAAACATTAACTCCATAAACAACGAACGGTGAGCAGCGAACACCCTGCAGATCGACACAGTCTGTTCACCGTTCACCGTTAATAGTTCACCGTTTATATATGCTGTTATTCCGGACGGCTATAATTAGGCGATTCACTGGTAATCGTCACATCGTGCGGATGACTTTCCATTACACCGGCATTTGTGATACGGGTAAATTTGGCATCGTGAAGTTTTTCAATATTGGCAGCACCACAATATCCCATACCTGCACGCAAACCACCTGTTAATTGATAAACAACTTCGAACAATGTACCCTTATAAGGAACACGGGCAGCAATACCTTCCGGAACCAATTTCTTCACGTCAGCTGTTCCACTTTGGAAGTAACGGTCTTTTGAACCATTCTCCATAGCTTCCAACGACCCCATGCCACGATATGATTTGAATTTACGTCCGTTGAAGATAATAGTATCACCCGGAGATTCTTCTGTTCCGGCAACCAATGATCCGATCATTACACTATACCCACCGGCAGCCAATGCTTTCACGACATCACCGGAATAGCGCAAACCACCATCGGCAATCAAAGGAATACCTGTACCTTTCAGCGCTTTTGCTACATCATATACAGCCGACAGCTGGGGAACCCCCACACCGGCAACCACACGGGTCGTACAGATAGATCCCGGTCCGATACCGATCTTAACAGCGTCAGCACCGGCTTCGATCAGAGCCTTAACAGCTTCACCGGTTGCAACATTTCCTGCAATGACCTGTAAGTCAGGATAAGTCTTTTTGATATTTTTTACAGCTTCTAAAATGTTCTTAGAATGTCCATGTGCAGAGTCTACGACGATGACATCGACATGGGCTTTTACTAATGCATCCACACGATCCATCATGTTTGCAGTGATTCCGACACCGGCACCACAGAGAAGACGACCCTGTGCATCTTTGGCGGAAAGCGGATATTTGATCTGCTTTTCAATATCTTTAATGGTAATTAAACCTTTCAAATTATTATCTTTGTCAACGATTGGTAATTTTTCTTTTCTTGCTTTGGCAAGGATTGCTTTTGCCTCTTCAAGAGTGATGCCTTCAGGAGCAGTGATCAGTCCCTCTGAAGTCATAGATTCTTTGATTTTTTTAGAAAAATCTGTTTCAAATTTCAGATCGCGGTTGGTAATGATACCGACTAATTTCGTTCCTTCTGTGATCGGAACACCGGAAATACGGAATTTTGCCATCAGGTTGTCCGCATCCTGTAATGTATGTTCTGGAGAAAGTGAAAATGGATCAGTAATAACGCCGTTTTCGGAACGTTTTACCTTATCTACCTCATCTGCCTGTGCCTCAATGGACATGTTCTTATGAATAATACCGATACCGCCCTGTCTTGCCATAGCGATTGCCATTCTGTGTTCTGTTACAGTATCCATACTTGCACTCATCATTGGGATGTTTAATTTTACCTTTTTGGTAAGATAAGTGGATAAATCAACCATATTTGGAGTTACTTCCGAATATGCAGGAACCAGCAAAACGTCATCAAATGTAATTCCTTCACCGATAATTGTACCCATGAAATTTTCCTCTCTTTCCTTCACTATATAAAGTGTCTGATAATGTATATTATTTTTTCAATTCTAGCAAAAAAAAATGTGGAAGTCAATGTCGCAATTATCAAAAATGTAGAAATTCTGCCTTTATTTTTGTACACTTTTGTGGTATCCTTTTTGTGAGTTTTATGCAAAGGAGAGTCAGGATGGAATTTCGACCATGCATAGATATCCACAATGGAAAAGTAAAGCAGATTGTGGGTGGAAGCCTCTTAGATGAGGGAAATCGTGCAAAGGAAAATTTTGTAGCAGAGCAGGATGCGGCTTTTTTTGCGAAGTTGTACCGGGAACAGGGATTAAAAGGAGGACATATCATTCTTTTAAATCCGGTGGGTTCAGAGTATTATGAAGCGACAAAAGCACAGGCAGAACTTGCATTGCAGGCATATCCGGGTGGTTTTCAGATCGGCGGCGGCATCACGGCAGAGAATGCGAAGGGATTTTTAGACCTTGGTGCAAGTCATGTGATCGTAACTTCCTATGTATTTAAGGATGGAAGGATCGACTATGAGAACCTGAAAAAATTAGAACAGACGGTAGGAAAAGAACATCTTGTGCTGGATCTGAGTTGCAGAAAACAAAAGGATGACTATTATATAGTAACGGACCGCTGGCAGAAGTTTACAAAAGAGCGGGTAACAGAGCAGATTTTAGAGGAATTGTCCGGTTATGCGGCAGAGTTCTTAGTCCATGCGGTGGATGTGGAAGGAAAAGCATCCGGCATTGAAAAAGAGCTGGCATCTCTTTTAGGGAACTGGGGAAAGATCCCGATCACCTATGCAGGAGGAGTGGGAAGTTTTGATGATCTGCATCAGTTAGATATCTGCGGAAACGGAAAGCTGAACGTGACGATCGGAAGTGCGTTGGATCTGTTTGGCGGGACGATGGAATATAAAAAAGTGATTGATTATATAGAGAAAGCGAGGAATGGCTATGAGTAAGTATACCAAGAAGGATATCATACGTTTAGTGGAAGAAGAAGATGTGGAATTTATCCGCTTGCAGTTCACGGATATGTTTGGAACCATGAAAAATGTGGCGATCACAAGCAATCAGTTAGAAAAAGCATTAGAGAATGAATGTATGTTTGACGGTTCTTCTATCGAAGGATTTGTCCGCATTGAAGAGTCAGATATGTATCTGTATCCGGATTTAGATACATTTGCAATTTTTCCATGGAGACCGCAGCAGGGCAAAGTAGCACGCATCATCTGTGATGTCTACCGACCGGATGGCAAGCCGTTTGCAGGAGATCCGCGGTATGTACTCCGCCGTGTAGTAGAGGAAGCAAAACAGATGGGTTATACCTTAAATGTAGGACCGGAGTGTGAGTTTTTCTTATTCCATACAGATGATGACGGACAGCCGACCACGATTTCTCATGAAAAAGCAGGATATTTTGACCTTGGACCGATCGATTTAGGCGAAAATGCCAGAAGAGATATGGTACTGACCTTAGAAGATATGGGATTTGAGATTGAAGCCTCCCACCATGAAGCGGCACCGGCACAGCATGAGATAGATTTTAAATATGATGAGGCGATTGCTACCGCAGACAATATCATGACCTTTAAATTAGCAGTGAAAACGATCGCAAAACGCCACGGACTGTTTGCAAGTTTTATGCCAAAACCAAAGTATGGGATCAATGGCTCAGGCATGCACATCAATATGTCCTTAGAAAAAGATGGAAAAAATATTTTCTTTGATGAAAACGATCAAATGCAGCTCAGCAAAGAAGCGTATTATTTTATCGGAGGAATTATGGAGCATGTCAAGGGAATGACAGCGATCACAAATCCACTGGTTAATTCTTATAAACGTTTAGTACCGGGCTATGAGGCACCGATCTATATTGCCTGGTCAGCCACAAACCGCAGTCCGTTGATCCGTATTCCGGCAGCCCGCGGTGAGGGAACCAGAGTGGAGCTTCGCTGTCCGGACCCATCGGCAAATCCATATTTAGCACTTGCTGTATGTCTTGCAGCGGGATTAGACGGTATCCGTAAACAGATCATGCCGCCGGCAGCAGTGGTAAAAAATGTATATGAAATGCGTTTAGATGAAAAAAAGGCAGAAGGGATCGAAGCACTTCCGGCAACTTTAAGTGAGGCGGTAGAGGAATTAGAAAAAGACGAATATATTTTAGAAGTTTTAGGCGAGCATATCAGCCGGAATTACATTGCCGCAAAACGTACAGAATGGGCAGAATACACATCACAGGTAACAGACTGGGAGATTGAGCAGTACCTGTATAAAATTTAGCAGGAAAACGAAGATGATATACACAGTAGGATAGGAACGGATGATAAGATGAATGTGGTAATAGCTTTTCCTAAAATTGAAAACGCGAAAAGCATCCGAAGCATTCTTATGAAAAGTGGTTATCAGGTGGATGCAGTCTGCACGACAGGGGGTCAGGCGCTGCAGAATGTAAATGCCTTAGATGGGGGAATCTTAATCTGCGGATATCGTTTTGCCGATATGATGTGCAGTGAGATCCAGGCATATCTTCCTGCAAATTTTGAGATGCTGTTAGTCGGCTCTCAGAGTAATACCATGAATAGGGATGTCTCAGATGTGGTATGTCTCTCTATGCCGTTAAAAGTTCATGAACTGTTGCAGACCGTCGAGATGATGGCGTATACTTATGAAAAGAAGAGAAAGAAACGGCGTGCACAGCCCAAAGAACGTACCGAGGAAGAAAAAAAGCTGATATTAAATGCAAAAAAACTTCTCATGGAACGGAACCAGATGAGTGAAGAGGAAGCACACCGTTATATACAAAAGAGCAGCATGGACACCGGTACCAGCATTGTGGAGACCGCACAGATGGTACTCAGTCTGATGAGTGTATAATAGAAGGAGTGATGGACATGAAATTTACAAAGATGCAGGGAATCGGAAATGATTATGTATATGTGAATTGTTTTGAAGAAAAGGTGGAAGATCCGGCAGCGCTTGCCAAGTTCGTAAGCGACAGGCATTTTGGGATCGGTTCCGACGGATTGATCTTAATAAAACCTTCTAAAAACGCAGATTTTACCATGGACATGTATAATGCAGACGGTTCACAGGGAGAAATGTGTGGAAACGGCATCCGTTGTGTGGCAAAATATGTCTATGATAAAGGACTGACAGATCAGCAGCAAATTTCGATAGAGACATTAGCGGGGATCAAATATCTGGATCTGACGGTGAAAGATGGAAAAGTTGCACGGGTACGTGTCGATATGGGAGAACCGGAGCTTGACCCGGAGAAAATTCCGATTATAATGAAAGGGTATTCCGATGAAACTGATAGGGTATTAAATGCTCCGATTAAAGTAGACGGGAAAGAGTATCATATGACTGGTGTATCAATGGGAAACCCTCACGATGTTGTCTACATTGATGATGTACAGGGACTTGACATTGAAAAAATCGGACCGAAGTTCGAGAACCATGAGAGATTTCCACAGCGGATTAATACAGAATTCGCAAGAGTTATCGACAGAAAGACCGTGGAAATGCGTGTGTGGGAGAGAGGATCCGGCGAGACACTTGCATGTGGAACCGGAGCATGTGCCGTAGCT
>OOCM01001117.1_pt1 | contig 22611 bp, 20 predicted proteins | sample 1671111 | NCBI WGS metagenome assembly OOCM01 (sample SAMN06348123, study PRJEB24527) | human gut metagenome | biome: human gut; feature: ankylosing spondylitis patient; material: feces | host: Homo sapiens | place: China | collected 2015-10 | reverse complement strand
CGGCGCATCACCACCCCATGGCATGGCGGCTCGGCAAGGCGCTCGACACCACGCCCGACTTCTGGGCGAACCTTCAGGCCGACTACGATCTGCTGACCTTCGACCCCAGCACCTTGGACGACATCCGCCCGCTCGTGGAGGCCTGACGCCGGGGCGCTTGATCCAATGACCACCATCGTCGTATATGCGATTACAGTGGTCATTTTCATATCTACGGTACGGGGATGACGTGAACGGCCAACACACCATGATTGATGGCGGCCGTTTGCATATCCACACATGGCTTTGATGTCTCAGCTGTCCAGAGCGAAGGTGATGGAATCCCGTCCTAGAACCGCCGCGTTACGTGCGCGACTGGAGGCAGCATCGCGGTGGCCAGGGCGAACGTCACCGCCAGGACCGCGCCCGCCGGGTAGACGCTGTACGCCCAGCCGTATGCGATCTGTCCGAGGGGCTGGGCGCACATGCTCGCGGAGAGCGCAAGCGACATCACCTTGCCGGTCATGTCCTCGGGACAGCCCATCTGGATCGCCGGCACGGCGATGAGGTTCGCGAGGGTGATGGCGATCATGGTTCCGCAGGTGCTCGCCGTGAGCACCGCGAGTCGCATCACTCCACCTGCGGGAATCGTCATGGCGAGCGCCTGGGGCAGGATGGTGAGCGAGAAGGCGGCGATCGCCATCGGGAATCGCCGCATGGACAGCGACCTCGCGACCCGCCCACCGACGAGCGCGCCGAGCAGTCCGGATGCTCCCACGAGACCATATGCAAGGCCGTACGCCGTGGAACCGAACCCCAGTACGGTCCGCACCATGTAAGGGAAGCCGACCTCCGCATACCCCGTCACCAGGAAGTTGAGCGCGGCGCAGATCAACACCAGATGCAGCACATGAGGACGTTCGCGGGTGAGGAAACGTCCGGCCGCGCGCAGGTCGTCGACCGCGGTGACGCGGCCGACGTCGCCGCGGTCGGGAGCGCCGAGCCGGATGAAACACTCCACGACGGCGGCCGCACCGAACCCCACGATCGTGATTTCCATCATGGGCATCGCACCAACCGCCGCGTACAGCACGCCGCCGAGCACGGCGGGAACGAGCGTGCTCGTCTGGTTCACTACGTTCACCACGGCCATCGCGCGACGCATCACATCCTCGCCATGGGAGCGGAACATCTGCGGCAGCGCCGCCTGCACCGTAGGCGTCTCCATCGCGTCAAGCACGGCGAGCACCACCTGCATCACGGCTATCGCCGCCAGATTGAAACCGGCGGCCGAAAAGATCGTCGCGCAGACGAGCACCGTCACGGCGGAAAGCGCGTCAAGCGCCACCATGACGGTCCGACGGTTCGTACGATCCGCCATCACGCCGCCAAGGGGCGAGAGCAGAATCGTGGGCAGGATGCTTGCAGTAAGAATGGAGGCGAACGCCGCCGCCGAGCCGGTCTCGTCAAGCACCCACATGGACATGGCAAACCGCAGCATAAGGTTGGCGAAGAGCGATATGCCGAGACCCGCGACGAGCAGGCGGAAGTCGCGTGTGCGAAGAGGATCAGCGGCTTGGCTTCTTTGTGGTTCGTATGCGTTCGTCATCGTGGATTCCTTTCTTGTGATTGGCCACGGCCATTTATACAAACCGACCGTCGGTCTGTTATTGTGATAACAATACGCCCAAGGAAAAAGGTGCGGAAGCGCTTCGACATCTGTGACGTCAGGATGTGCAAGATGCGGCGCACCCGGGCGCGTCTCCTATGCGGACGCTGTACTCTCTTCCGGCGTCAGGGCCGTGAGACCTTCGGTCGTCCGCAGGATGAGCGTCTCGTCGAACACTGGCACGCCGATGGCGTCGAGCATCGTGGCGAGGCAGCGGATGCGGTGTTCCATGTCGGCATGATCGGCGGGGTAGAAGCAGGGCATGAGCCAGTAGTTGCCGAGGAGCGAGAGCAGTTGCGCCGCCTCCTCGGGGTATGCCGTGGGAATGGAGCCGTCCTGCACGCCCATATCGATGAGCGAGCGGAAGGACTCCGGCAGTCTCGTCGACCAGAAGCGCATGTTCGCCGTAAAGAACGCAGGATCCTTGAGCAGCGCCAGCTGGGAACGGACTAGGTCCAGATGATCGGGGGCGTCCACGGCGGAAACGATGAGCACGCGCAGCTTCTCAAGCGCACTCATGTCCTTGCGCTCGATGAGTTTGTCGAGAAGACGCGCGGTGACGGCCCACTCGTCGGCGTTCAGCCGGTCGAGAATCGCCTCCTTCGATTTGAAGTGGTGGTAGAGCCCGCCCTTGGACAGTCCCAGGTCGTTCAGGATGTCCTGGATGGACGTCTTCTCATAGCCCTTTTCAGCGAAGAGCCTGCGGGCGGAATCGAGGATTCGTCGTTCGGTGTCTCCGGAATGCATATCGTGCGCCATGCGGATGGCCTGCCTTTCGTTCATGTCCCCGTCAAGCATACAGACCGTCGGTCGGTCTGTCAAATGATCGAGGAAGTCACCCCTGCGATGCGATTGAATATCCGCGGCAAGGCAGGACGAAGAAGACCGGTAAGACGCCGAGTTCAAGTTCAACATCTCGAAGTAAGTGTTTCTCTGGCTCCTCTCTTTGAGGGGAGCTGTCGCTACAAGCGGCTGAGGAGCGGCACGGATAAGGCCTGAGAAGTCGTCTTCTCAGGCCTTTGTCATGACATTGTTCTGCAAGGACTGGCCGCTGCGGCAGCATAATGTGTGTTTTATTATTCGGCCTTGGCGGCTTGCTGGTCAATCCAATTGTTAACGTCGGTGACCGCCTCGTCAAGGGTTGCTTTGGCGGCTTTGTAGTATTTGGAATCTACAGGTTGACGATTTCCGCGCCGAACGGCCAGAGCGCAAGCTTGGCCATCTTGAATGATTGCAATCCGAACGGAATACCGATAATGGTGATGCAGTTGAGCACTCCGGCTCCCAGATAGCCGAGCGCCATCCACCAGCCGACCAGCACCACCCACAGGATGTTGGCCAAGGTAGAGTCGACTCCGCCGCCGTATTGCACGGTTTTGCCAAACGGCGTCAGGGTGAGTCCCGCCATCTTGAACGCTTGAATGCCGAGCGGGATGCCGATGATGGAGATGCACAGAATCAGTCCCACCACTGCCCATCCGATTGCGATGGCCAACCCACCAAGAATGATCCACAGGATATTGCCGAGAACTCGCATGATTAGTCCCTTTCCGATTCCGGTCGATGCCTCGCATGTTCAGCTTCACTATTTTGCCAGACATCATGACGGAAACACGAGATGCAACCCTTAGCTCGCCCCTGATTCATCCCCGGACCGTTATTCAGGCGGAGCGTATGCGGTAAGCCCAATCCTTTTGTGAAGATTTTGTGTATTGTCAGGCATGCGTGGGTTTCACCGTCGATTTGAATGATGATAGGCTTCTCGATGTCTGCCGTACGAAGACCCCATCAAGGAGATGCCATGAACCTGTATCGCTACGCGATGTTCATCGCACGCGCCTGCCGTGGGTCGTTCGTCGGCAATGTTCTGTTTGCCAATCCACAAATGGCCCTATCCTCGATGCTGGTGTAGCGGGAACACGCCTTATGCCGAGATGTACCGATGGCCCATCCGCAGTCGACGTCGCATGAATCGCTCACCATAGCCATCAACTTACGCAAAGCCGCGAATCGTTTGCCGTATATGAATGCGGAACGGATGGCGGCTTTTCCTTTACGTCCGGACTCATCGGTGTCCTCGCGTCTTGACACAAGCATGGGGCCGGATCGCCACACATGACGTTACCAACAGAAGGAAATGCTGTGACCTCACAGAAAAACGCGGAACTCGGGTCCGCCACCAGTTCCGTAAAGCCTATTGATCCGCACACCCGATTCATCGTTGTGGGTGTGATCGTCGTCGGCTCGTTCATCGCGCTGCTCAACCAGACCGTCATGTCACCGGCCTTGCCGGCACTGATGCGTGATTTCAATATCACCACCGGCACCGTGCAGTGGGTGACCAGCGTCTACATGCTGGTCTCGGGCATCATGGTGCCGATTTCAGGCTATCTGATTGATAAATTCTCCACCCGAAAGCTCTTCGCCGGAGCTCTTGCCACTTTCATGGTCGGCACACTGCTGTGTGCCGTCGCGCCGAATTTCATGCTGTTGCTCGTCGGGCGCATACTGCAATCCGCCGGCTCCGGCGTGCTGTTGCCATTGGTCGCCGTAGTGCCGATGCTCGTCTATCCGCCGGATAAGCGCGGCACCGCCATGGGCATGGCCGGTATCGTCATGGCCGCCGGCCCGGCTATCGGCCCGGTTGTCGGTGGTCTGGTGATTGACAGTTTCGGATGGCGCCCGATGTTCATTGGCATCGCAGTCGTGGCACTGGTCATCCTTGTCGGAGGCACGATGATGCTCAAGAACGTCAGCGAGTTGAAGAACCCAAAGCTCAACATCCTGTCCGTGATCCTTTCGACCATCGCGTTCGGTGGCCTGCTCTATGGCTTCTCGTCCGCTTCCACGATGGGATGGACCAGTCCGGTCGTCATTACCTCAATCGTCGTTGGTCTTGTGGCCTTCGTCGCATTCGTATACAAGCAAGTCAAGCTCGATGAGCCATTGTTGCGCGTTGACACCCTTGCCACCCGCAACTTCCGCAACTCCGCGATTCTGGTCACTCTGATCAACGCCGCAGTCGCCGCAACCAACGTGACGTTGCCTATCTTCATCCAGAATGTGCTCGGCCAATCCGCCACCGTCACCGGCATGGTCATGCTGCCCGCCGCGGCGATCGGCATCATCCTGAGTCCGGTCGCCGGTGCCGCATTCGACAAATTCGGCCCGCGAGGCGTGGGTATCGGCGGCCTTGCGCTCATGACCATCTCTCTTGGTCTTCTCGGCACCATCAACACCAGGACATCAGTGCTGTTTGTCGCCGTGTTCTGCGCATTGCAGGCATCCGGTCAGGCTATCGCCAACATGCCGATAAACACTTGGGGCGTCAACGCTTTGCCGAACGACATGATCGCCCATGGCAACGCCATCGCCAACACCGGCCGCCAGATCGCGGCAGCCATTGCGACCTCGCTTCTGGTCACCGCAGAAACATCCGTGACCGCCTCGCGCATGTCCCAAGGTGTGAAGTCCGCCACGGCCAGCGGCATCGCGTTCTCCTACCTGCTGTGCGCCGCCATCTCGCTGATCGCCCTGATCATCTGCATCTTCACCGTCACCAGCCGTGCCAAGGAGGAGGCCGCACGCAACGCCAAGGCCTCCGAGGCGCAAGCCTCCGCCGAAGTCGCGGCCGAAACCACTGAAGGCCAGCCCGCCGAGCATCACTACGCCGGCGCATACGTGGCCCCCGCCGCCTCCCTGTTCAAGCAGGCCCAGGAACAGTCCATCGGCGAGATCATGGACGATCAGCCCTACAGCTGCCTGGACAGCGATGACATCACGCATGTGGTGCGCGAGTTCATCCGCCTCAACGTCTCCAGCCTTCCCGTGGTGAACGGCGATGGCAGGCTCGTCGGCTTCGTCAGCGACGGCGATGTCCTGAAATCGATTGCCACCTATGAATCCCGTACGGTTTCCACCGGCACCGGTTCGACGATGGTGGTGTTCGACGACGAAACCGTGGCCTCCAAGGTGCAGGCGCTCTCCGGCAAAAAGGTGATGGACATCGCCACGCGTAAGGTCGTTGCCGCCACTCCCGACCAGCATGTTGGAGAGGTGGCCCGAATCCTCGCCAAGAAGCAGTTCAAGAAACTGCCGGTGGTGGATGGTGATGGCAGACTCGTCGGTGTGATCCGCCGTAAGTCCGTGATGGAACATGCCTTCGACGCGCTGTTCCCAAAGGATGATCGGTGATTAGGCGCCATCATCGCTGAATAGAATGAATGGAATATGAGGCTTCCCTTCTCGCGGGGGAAGCCTCATTGCTTTGTCCGCGGAGTCTTACGGCACCTGCGCAAGGGCAACGTCACGTCTTCATGATATACTATTGAATAGTGTGTTCCTCTCGTTGCATGGTGACGCTAACGCATGGCGTCACGATACTGAAGCCTGCCATCTAACGGCGGGTACGGCTCGTTGCTGGAGTCGTGCACGCATACGCGCGTCGGCGTGCGTATGCCGTGATGTGACCTTTGTAGTGGAATTGAAGAATTGAGAACACTCGTATGTCTTCTAGTAGTACAACAACTGAACCAACTGCGCGCGAAACACCCGAGGTTTCCGGCGATGACAATGCGAATGCGCGCGCAGCGGTCCATAGCGCGAACAAACCCGGTGCCGCCTATGCCGCAGCAGTGGCCAACGGGGAATCCGAGCGTGCGTGGATCCGCCGTGTAGTGCTTCTACTCACCGGCCAGGCGTTCTCGCTGCTGGGCTCCAGCATCGTGCAGTATGCCATCTGGTGGTGGATCGTATTGCAGACCAGAACCGGTTCGGCGATGCTGCTGGCCACTCTGTTCGGCGTGGTGCCGCAGGCCGTGGTCTCGATCTTCGGCGGCTACTGGGCCGACCGTCACAGTCGCAAGTTGCTGATTATGCTGCCGGATATGGTGATTGCTGTGGTCACCGTCGTGCTGTCGCTGAGCTTCGCGATGGGATGGGCGAGTCTGACCATGATTTTCGTGGTGCTGTTCATTCGTTCGGCGGGAGGCGGGGTGCAGACGCCCGCTGTGCAGTCGTTCATACCGGATGTTGTTCCCTCGGGCAAACTATTGCGCGTCAACTCAATATACGGCGTGATTAATTCGGCGAATACGATTGTGGCACCTGCGGTGGCTGCTGTGCTTATCAACACAGTGCCGCTGTGGTCGATTCTGTTAGTCGATGTGACCACGGCCATTATCGGCGTCGGCTTTGTGGCGTTGATCAAAGCGCCGAAGAAGAGCGCGGAACATGTTGCGAGGCGTATGGCTGAAGCGGAGAATAGCGGGCAACCCACACTCGAACCGATGTCGGATGCCAATGCTGATCGTTCGCTGATTGCCAGCGTCCGTCGTGTGTTTGCTGACTTGAAAGATGGTTTCAGCTACACATGGCGCCGGGCGAACCTGCGCAACGCGGTGCTCGGTGGCGCCTTGGTGTGCTTCGTGGCCGTGGCGCCGATGAACCTTACGCTGTTGCTCATGACCCGCGAATATGAGGGCATCGATTTGAATCTCGGATTCATCAACCTGACCACCGCCTCCGATAAACTCGCCGCCAACGAGCTGGGATGGAGCATCGGTATGCTGCTCGGCGGCGCGCTGATGTCTACCATCGGTGCCAAGCTCATCCGCAACAACATGCGCGTGGTCGCCTTCGGCATCGCTCTGGTGGGCGTCTCCGTCGTTGGTCTTGGCGTGGTTCACAATCTGCTGGCGTATTTGCTGATTGATGTGGTGAACGGTTTGGCTTCGGCCATCTGCACGGGCCCGATGCGCACCATCATCCAGACCGAGGCCGATGAGAAGATGGTGGGCCGTGTATTCGGCCTTGACACCACCCTGAGCGCGCTCGGAATGCCGCTCGGCATGTTGATCTTCGCGCCACTGGCCGACGTGATCCCGATTTCGCTGGTGTTCATCATCGGCGGTGTTCTGACCCTGCCCATCGGCATCTATCTGTTCGGCCAGGCGCGCCGTAACGTCAGTGCGCAGGTGACGCGAACAGCGGCCTGACAGGCACCTGACGGCCACCTGCCAGACGTAAAGTCAACTACCAGATTTGCGCATACAGATCGTAAGACACATACTTCGGCAGATCGTAGACGGTAATCGAGAATGGCGTGGATCGGCCATTGCCCGGCCAATCCACGAATGCGATATCTCCATAGATGATTGCGTTCTGTGCGTTACGCAGTACTAGGGAAATCTTGATTTGCTGTCCATCAGATGGCTTGAATCCATCTGCCACGGCGCGGACCTCGCCATTGAACGTCGTGCAGCCGTCCCTGTTGTCTATTTTGGATATTCCACTGATGGGGAAGGCGGCGGTTCCCTGAGCCTTGGCGACGTTGTATGTATCCGGATTGAGCACAGTAAAATCAACCGTTTCTGGACCAGCATGTCGGAGAGGTGGCCCGAATCCTCGCCAAGAAGCAGTTCAAGAAACTGCCGGTGGTGGATGGTGATGGCAGACTCGTCGGTGTGATCCGCCGTAAGTCCGTGATGGAACATGCCTTCGACGCGCTGTTCCCAAAGGATGATCGGTGATTAGGCGCCATCATCGCTGAATAGAATGAATGGAATATGAGGCTTCCCTTCTCGCGGGGGAAGCCTCATTGCTTTGTCCGCGGAGTCTTACGGCACCTGCGCAAGGGCAACGTCACGTCTTCATGATATACTATTGAATAGTGTGTTCCTCTCGTTGCATGGTGACGCTAACGCATGGCGTCACGATACTGAAGCCTGCCATCTAACGGCGGGTACGGCTCGTTGCTGGAGTCGTGCACGCATACGCGCGTCGGCGTGCGTATGCCGTGATGTGACCTTTGTAGTGGAATTGAAGAATTGAGGGGCTTCTGCTGTTTTCGTGGGTTAGGTTCTTGGTTGTGGTAGGTGTATGTCGAGTCCGCCGCAGCGGAGCATGATGAGCGCGATGAGGCTGCTGACGTGGTGGAAGCCATAGGTCATGCGGATGGTGACCTTGATGCGGCTGTGGGGCTTCATCCGTGGAGCCAGCGTGATCATCATTTCGACGATCACGGCGCTGTGGCTGTTGCAAGGCATTCCCGTGGTCGCCGGCATGGGCGGATTCACGCACGTCGACGATGTGCATGATTCCGCGTATGGTATGCCGACCCGACCCCGCTTCGTTGGTGTGCGTGGGATGTCCATTCAGGTTTTTCCCATCTTCGGACTCGTAAAATAGGCGAGGTTAACAAGACGAAGAACGATGACATCCGTCGATTCGCAAGGGGAGGACGCATATGGATTATCAGTATCAGGCCGTTGAACAGCCTTCCAATCCCCGCAAAACCTGGCCGATTGTCCTTTCCGTGGTCGTGGCGCTCACTGTGGCATGCGGCGCAGGAGTGTACGTCTACCACAACAAACGGCAGGAGGCGTTGGACACATGCCGGCAATCGCTTGCGGAATTCAGCTCGGCCCGTAAGGCCGTGCTCGACACATCCGAAAACGGTAGCGAGCTGCAGAAATTGATCCGTGGTGCGTTCGGCGTGAACGACATCATCGACGCGTTCGCGGACGCGGCCACCAGCGCGGAGAACACGGTCGATACGGAAGGCTGTAAGGCGGACGCCACCATCACGCAGCTCAATCTCATCGCCAAAACACTAGACAGCGCCACGGACTCCCTGAATAACAGCCTGAAGGACATCCAGGAGAAGAACGGCACGAATGCGCTGCAGCAGGATTCGCAGAACGATTCGGATGACACGACAACGAACGGACCATCCTCCAATACTCAGTCCAATACGTCATCGGGGCAATTGCTCGACGTTCCTTCGAACGGTTCTTCCGCCACGGAATCGTTGGATGAATCGAAGAAGGAACTGCAGCAATCGCTCGATAAGGCGGACAAATTGGTCAACAAGCTTGGCAAGGACGAAACACTGACGTTGACTGGCCGTAAACTGCTGTCCGCATTGTCCAAAGCTGTGGATTCCGGTCAAAAACTCATTGAAAACAGCAATATCAAGGATTCCAAGTACTACAAGGCAGCCAAAGTCACGCTCGATGAGGCCATCGATGTGGCCGAGAATTGGGTGGACAGACAGGCGTCCAAAGCGCAATGACGATTCTCCCTCGTGTTGCTTCCATACGCGCGTCTAAAGTTTCCCGGAAAAACGTCGACGATTATGACATCAGAGAATATGACGCCATGACGGATGGAAGCGTAAGAGGGGATACGAATGGCGAAATCGGGGTGTGGGCCGTCGGGAAACATCGCGTTTGCGAACCCGGTCGCCCGTCCATATCCTAGGCGATCGGGTTCGCAAGACCGATTAGAAGAACAGCGCTGAGACTCCGGCCGCAAAGCACATAAGCAGCACAGACGTGATGAAACTGGCGAGGAACGCCTTCTGTCCCTTCTTGGCGATGGCATTGAAATTCACGTTGATGCCAAGCGCGGCCATGGCCATGCCGAGCACAATGTATGCGAAATCGACCAGATTCGGTGTGATGGCACCGATGAACGGCACGAACGTGCCGATGATGGAAGCGCCGATGAAGCCGAGCATGAACCATGGGAACGACACTTTGCGTTTACCGTCCGCTGGCATTTCGGAATGGTTTTTATCCCACCAAACGGCGATGACGATGGCTGCGAACACCAGCATCAGTACTCGCGACAGTTTCATGATGGTTGCGATGTCTACCGCGCCGAACGCGTCGCCGGCTGCCACGGCATGGGCGATTTCGTGCAAGGAAGCTCCGGCGGTAATGCCCAGCTGTGTCTTACTCAAACCGGTCAATGGTCCAAGGGCGATTTCCAGTAACGCGAAGATGGTGCCCATGATGGCGATGATGGCCACGGCCATCACTTCGTTGTTGGCTTTTTCATCCTCTTTTTCCGGCGGTACCTTGATGGAGCCAGACAATCCCATGACGGCGGCCGCGCCGCAAATGCCGGTGCCGCCCGCCACGAGAATGGCGAGCTGCGGATCGACGCCGAGTTTACGGGCGATGGCGTAGCACACCACGATGGTGAGTGTCACGACCACGGCCGCGATGGGCAGACACTTGATGCCTTGGGTGAACAATACGGTCAGATTGAGCTTGAATCCAAGCAGAATGATTCCCAGACGCAACAGTTTATTGGAAATAAGTCCTGCTGCGTCCTTCACGCCGGACCTGTGTTCCACGGAACGGCTGGAATACCATTTGCGAATCGGAAACTGGGCCGCCATGCCGATGAGCAATGCGATGATCAGCGCGCCGAACAGACTGAATCCCGGAAACTGTTTAAGCCACGAAGCCACTAGTGAGGCGGCCAAAGTGACGATGCCGACGAAAACCATTTCCTTGGTGGCTATGCGAGCCCACCATGTTTTGCAAAAATCAATCACGTGTCTCAAGTGTTCCGGCCGGTTCGGACATCGGTATGGTGCGGAAAGCGATGACTTCAGCGCCGTGCCAACGATACTGAAATCCAATGCGCGATCGGCAGCAGGTACAGGAACACTGCCAATGTCAGACTGGACGTGGGCGCTCCCACTGAAGCGAGCGGCACCGCTCCGGCGATGGACCATGGAATCAGCGGAGCCACCACCACGGCGGTGTCCTCCAGATTGATGGCCTTGCGATGCTCGTCGGACTCCAGATGGTCGCATAGCTGATTTGTCAGCATGATCGACAACGTTTGATTGCAGGCGACGGCACTCGCCACGAGAGACGTTACCAGCGTGGCGCCGAATACGCTGATATGCCGGGCAAGTGATGCGACCATCCGATGCGCGCCATCCAGCAGTTCCGTCTCTTGGAAAATGCCGGAATATGACGATGAAATGCATACGATCAGCATCACTTTGACCATTGAAACGATTCCGCCGCCATCGATCAGCGGTGCGACGCGCGCGTCAGCACAGTGGAATCCGAATACCAGTGCGTGGCCAATCGCGGTCCAATCCATATGTTGCACTGCAACGCAAATCGGCAATGCAGTCAGTATGCTGGCGGTCATGATGATGCGCACGTCAACCCTGGCGATCGCCAGCGCGACCAACACCACTGCGGGCAGGACGGTGACCCAATCAAGATCGAACGCGTTGGAAAACAGTCCGGCAATGTCAATGGAGCCGTTGGAAGGATGCGTGCACAGCGCCAATGCCGCATACACTGCGCACGTCAGCACGAACGGTACCGCGGCGGTTTTCAACATCAGTCGGATATTGTCGAAAATGTTCGTGCGCGTCAGCGTTTTGACCAATTGGGCGCTGGTGGATACGGGGGAGCAGCGGTCGCCGAAATAGATGCCGGACAGTATCGCTCCACCGAGGAACACCGGTGGAACCTGCATGGAAGCGCCCAACGTCATCGTGATCACACCCATCGTCGCAGCCGAAGCGAACGATGATCCGGTCAGCAGCGACATCAGACAGTTGAGCAGGAACGTGAGTAGGACCACCACATGAGGATGCACCAGACCTGCCGTATTCGTCACAATGAACGACACAGTGCCTGCGGCGCGCCACAGGGTGGTCAGCAGGCCGATCAGAACGAACGTTACTACCACGATGCTGGCGGCACGCATGGTCGCGAAACCTTTGGAAATCATGGCGGTGAACGTATGCCCGGTAAGACGCCCATGAGCTAGGAAGATCACCACGCCGGCCAACAACGCCGGAATAATGGAAATGCCGGCGATAATGCAGGCGATCAACGCACCACAGAACAACGCCATTGTGATGAGCTCGGCCATGGATACACGTCCTTCCTCATAGATGCCATGCGAAACACTGCACCAGTGAACCCGATTGGCATGGTTGATGCGTGGACTGTTTCGATATATGACTATCGGTGTGGCATGTGGCCGTTGCGCTGCGTCGGTTTGCTTCAAGCCGACTTGAAGTTGGTAATCTGGCTCTGGAAGCAAAATCGAACAGAATAAGGAGAATTCATGGCTGATTTCGAAGCAAGGAAGCTGGACGAATTGGATCATCGCACTGATGATGCCTCCGCGCCCGAAGTGTTCTTCACATCTGTGATCACGCCGGAAAGCCTGATCGGAGCCTATCATGCGCTCGGACGCAAGCCTCAAGGCAACGTGGCCATTAAAATCCATTCCGGCGAATCGGAGAAATCCAATAACCTCAATCCGGCGCTCGTCAAGGATCTCGTGCAGGAGATCGGCGGCACGCTCGTCGAATGTGCGACCGCATACGATGGCAATCGCGAAACGCCTGAGAAAAGCCTTGCCGTGTTCAAGGAACGTGGATACGCGGATATCGCACCGATCCAAATCATGGACATGGGCGGTGAAATCGAAATTCCGGTAGCCAAGCACCGTCATATCGCCTATGACATCGTCGGCAAGCATATCGACGACTATGATTCTATTTTCGTGCTCTCGCATTTCAAGGGGCATCCGATGGGCGGCTTCGGTGGCGCGCTCAAAAACGTGTCCATCGGCATCGCATCGTCGAACGGCAAACGCTGGATCCATTCCGCGGGCGTGGCCACCGACCACTGGGTGGAAGCCGACCAAGATGACTTCCTCGAATCGATGGCTGAAGCCGACGAAGCAGTGATCAGCCACATGCATGGCAACATGATGTATCTGAACGTCATGAACCGCCTGTCCGTGGACTGCGACTGCTTCCCCGCCCCATCCGAACCGGACATGCACGATATCGGCGTGTTGTCATCGCTTGACCCGGTGGCGCTCGATCAGGCATGCGTGGACCTTATCCACGTTGCCCCCGACGGAGCTTCCGTCACCGAACGCATCGCTTCCCGCCACGGCGAACACACGCTCGAATACGCCGAAGAACTCGGCATCGGCTCACGCTCGTACCGTCTGACCGTGCTCGACTGACAGTGTCCGTAATGACCACGAAACCGGCGGGAACAGGCGGTGTCGTAATCGCCCATATTGAAGCGCTGCTTGCCGAACGCGACCATGTGCTCGTTGCGATAGACGGGCCATGCGCATCCGGCAAAACCATGCTCGCCGCAACCGTCAACAAGCGTTTCGGCGGCAACGTGCTGCATATGGACGATTTTTTTCTACGTCCCGAGCAGCGCACGCCGGAACGATTCGCGCAACCCGGCGGGAACGTGGACCGCGAACGGTTCGAAACGGAAGTATTGGCTCCGCTTTTCGCCGGAAAAACCGTGCAATACCGTCCATGGGATTGTCATTCGGGCGATTTCGCGGTCTCTCGTACCGTCGAACCGGCTCGGTTGACCATCGTGGAAGGCAGCTACAGCATGCATCCCGATCTGCGCGGGTACTACGATTGCATGATCTGTCTTGCGATTACGCCTGCTGGGCAACTGCGTCGGCTCGAGCAACGTAATCCGAGCATGCTGCGACGTTTCGTCGACGAGTGGATTCCGTTGGAAAACCGTTATTTCGAAGAGACCGGAACCGAATCGGCTGCCGACATGATCGTCGACACTGCATTGCCGGATAACGTATGACGACCATTGAAGAGAAGAAAACAAAAGGAGAATGAATATGTCTGATTCTGCAACTATGTCCGTGCGCGCTTTGCATCGTACCGACCTGCCGAAGCTGAGCCTGAGCACCAAAGCCGCGGCCACCGTGTTGGCCATTGTGGCCGCGGTCGCATTGCCGCAGCTGTTCCATGTTATCGGTGCCGTTTCCGGGCAGGGCACCATGCTTGGCGTAGCATTTCTGCCGATGCATCTGCCGATCATCTTTGTCGGCCTGATTGCCGGTCCTGCCGTCGGCGCCATCGCCGGAGCCGCCGCGCCGCTCGCCAGCTTCCTGCTGTCCGGCATGCCGATGCTGGCGATGCTGCCGCTGATGATGGTGGAATTGTGCGCGTATGGTCTTGTGGCTGGTTTGCTGCGCGAAGTCAAGCTGCCGAGTCTTGCGAAGGTGGTCATCGCCCAGCTGGCCGGTCGTGTGGTGCTGACCGCGGCCACTGCGATCGCTGTGTTCGCATTCGGCTCAAGCAAGGCGGTCGCCGCAACATGGACGAGCGACCTGGCCGCCGGTCTGCCGGGACTCGCCTTGCAGTGGGCGCTGATCCCGCTCGCCGCCTACTGGACCGAGTCGCTGATTGCCAAGCGCAATCACTGAACAACGATAGTTCAAACGCGGCAGTCAGCCACGTTCTGAACAAAACCGATATTTTCGGGAGCCAAGCCATTACGCTTGGCTCCCGTTGTCATATCAGTCGGGAAATCGGGGGAAACGGTCATGATCGCGGGAGTGTCCATCACCACATTGCTGCTGGTGCTCGCAGCCGGCATCGGGGCGGGATTCGTTGGATACGCGGTCGGCGCATCCTCGCTGATATCCTATCCGGCGTTGCTGGCGTTCGGCATTCCGCCTGTGCTGTCCAACACCACGAACACGGTGGGCGTGTGCGGTACGGGCATCGGCGGACTGCTTTCCGCCCGCAGGGAGCTTAGAGGCCAAGGCGTGCGCGTGGCCGTCTACGCCTGCATCGGATTGGTCGGTGGCATCATCGGCGGGCTGTTGCTGCTGGAACTGCCGGCAGAAGTGTTCGAATGCGCGGTGCCACCGCTGATCCTGTTCAGTGCGTTAATCATCGCTATCAATCCTCGGAAAAAAGCTGCTGCGCGAGATGCCGTCGCGCAAGCGCTTCCTCAATCGCAGCAAGGCGAAAGGGCTGCACAGATCGCCAACAAAACCGATGATGGCAAACTGCATGACCCATGGTGGTTGTGGCTTGGCGTAAGTTTTGTCGGCATTTATTCCGGATATTTCGGTGCCGCAGCAGGCACGCTTGCCTTGGCGATTCTCGACTTGGGTAAGATCGGTCCGTTCCATCAGATTAATGCGTTGAAAACGGTGGTCGGTTTCGGCGCGAATATTTCCGCTGCGATCATGTTCATCATTCGTGGATCCGTGTATTGGCCGTTCGCCATCATAATGTGCATCGGATGTATCATCGGCAGTGCCATCGCACCTCCCGTAACCCGGCATATTCCCGAAAACATCATGCGTGCCGCCGCCGTGCTCACCGGCATCATCCTAGCCGTCAAACTCGGCTGGAGCACCTACTTCTAAGCAAAACAGATCAGTTTTGTGAGCAATGGAGATATCCTTGAAAGAAGATAGTTATAAAACGGCAGGGGAGCAATGGCGATTGTCGATGAGGCGAAGCTGGGGTATCTGGACTTTCTTTCACGTGAGGATCGGGTACGCCACCATCGCTACGTTGAGGAAATGAAGCAGTATGACATGATGCGCTCCGGCGACATCAATGCCATTTCTGAAAGTGCGAAACTGTGGGATTCCGGACTGTACGGGCATCTGTCAGACGATCCTCTGAAAAATGCGAAATACCGTTTCGTCACCACCATCACCTTGGCCACACGCTTCGCCATCGAAGGTGGCATGGATGAGGAAGACGCCTACAACGCTTCCGACCTGTACATTCAGGATCTTGACAATTGCAAGACCCCGGAAGACGTGCGCCGACTGCATACCGACATGATGACCTTCTTCACCTGGGCCATGGCCGACATGCAGAAAACCGACACCCATTCCAAAGCCGTCAACGAATGCATGGACTACATCCACTACCATCTGCATGAGAAAATCACTGTCGCGATTCTGGCACAGCACGTGCATTTGAATCCCACGTATCTGTCGGAACTGTTCGCACGCGAAACGGGAACGTCATTGTCGCAATACATTACCGACAAACGTATGGAAGCCGCCGAAAACATGCTGAAATATTCGGAATACAGCTTCAATGAGATTGCGCAGATCCTCGCATACCGGTCGCAAAGCCATTTCACGAAAGTCTTCAAGAAACATAGCGGCATGACACCGGGGGAGTACCGCGCCAAGTACTCACAGAACGGCATCTGGCCGGAGTAGTAGCGCCCCGGCGTGTCGCGGGCGATGCGGTGAACCAGACGTAACGACATCTCGAACTTCGGTTGTGCCAATCGTGAAATCGATGTGGTTTCGCGTGTGGCATACGTTCGAATCGACTACGGTGAAAGCATTCAATGATGATGCGCGCCGGCCGAATGAACGGCAGAACGGAAACGCGCGCAGGATGTGTGGATGAAAGTAAAGGAATAAACGAATATGGGAATGCCCCTTGATTTGTATGTGATTCGACATGGCGAATCCGAAGCGAACGTGATTATCAGTGCCGGTGAACAGGGTGACAACTCGCTGTATACGCAGGATAACGTCACCGTGCCCGACCGTTCGTGGAGGCTTACGGCCACCGGCCGCAAGCAGGCGGACTGCATCGGCCGCTGGCTGGTCTCACAGCAGCCGTTGTTCGACCGCTACCTCGTCTCGCCGTACGTGCGCACACGTGAGACGGCTGCCACGATGGCCCTGCCTAAGGCGAAATGGGAGGAGACACGCGTGCTGCGCGAACGCTCCTGGGGTGAGATCAATACCATCACGAAAGACGATTTCAAAACCAATTACGCGCGTAACTGGATGTTCAAGAACACTGATCCGCTGTATTGGCGTCCGCCGGCGGGCGAATCGATCGCCGATGTGGCCGAAAACCGCGGGCATAATCTGCTCACATCCCTGAACCGCAAGTCGGACGCGGAATCCGTGGTGATGTCAGTCACGGCGACCTCATGCTGGCGCTTATGCTCACTTTGGAGGACCTGTCTGACGAGGAGTTTATGCGCCGTGCGGCGTCCGACGAATGGAAGATCACTAATTGTACGTGCTTCCATTATTCGCGCCGTGATCCGGCGACCGGGCGTACGTATAAGCGGTTCCGTTGGGAGCAGACCGCGCGGCCGGTATTCGATGAGGCGGAAAATCGTTGGGTGGTGAAAGTGGACGATTGGCGCGAATTCAAACGTCCAGTGCTGTCGAATGGCGATTTGGTGGACGTTGTTCATGCGGTTGACCGTCACCTGTGATGTGTGTTGGTCTGTTGATTGCATGATCAGATTGGCTGATATCGACGATTGATGCCCCCCATCTTGCGTGCGCAACGCGCCCGTGTCCACGCCCCACTACAATGGCTGTGACACGCGGCGCGTTTTTGCTTGCCGCGCAAGAGAGTTAAGGAGACAATCGCATGTCCAATCTGTTCACGTGGCAGGTCCACGGTGACGGCAAGACGCTGAAGCCGGGCGAAGTCGTTGAGCCTGACGAGCGCCTGACTTGGCCGCGCACCGCCGAAATCGGCGCACAGCATGTCATCGCCATGTTCGGCGCCACGTTCCTGGTGCCGATTCTGACCGGTTTCGACCCGTCCACCACCTTGTTCTTCACGGCCATGTCGACCGCGCTGTTCCTGCTGATCAACAAGAACGTGCTGCCGAGCTACTTGGGTTCGTCCTTCGGCTTCATCGCGCCGATCGCCGCCGTGGCCAGCGCCCACAAGGGCCTCGCTGTCGCGTCCTTCGGCATCATGGTCACCGGCATCCTGCTGGCCCTGATCGGCGTGCTCGTCCATTACGCGGGCGCCAAGTGGATCGACATCATCATGCCGCCGGTGGTCAACGGTGCCATTGTGGCCATCATCGGCTTCAACCTGGCTCCGAGCGTGTGGAACAACTTCAAGGTCGCTCCCGACACCGCCATCGTCACCCTCGTGGCCGTGCTGCTCGTCGCCGTGTTGTTCAAGGGTCTGCTCGGCCGACTCAACATCCTCATCGGCGTGATCATCGGCTATGCGTACGCCTGCTTCCGTGGCCAGGTCGACTTCTCCGCCATCGGCAAGGCCGCATGGATCGGCCTGCCGGAATTCCGTCTGCCGCAGGTCGACTTCACCATCCTGCCGATGTTCATCCCAGTCGTGCTCGTGCTCGTCGCCGAAAACGTCGGCCACGTCAAGTCCGTCTCCCAGATGACCGGCCGCGACTATGATGACCAGATCGGCACCGCGCTGTTCGCAGACGGTCTCGGCACCACCATCGCCGGCTTCGGCGGCGGTTCCGGCACCACCACGTACGGTGAGAACATCGGCGTGATGGCTGCCACCAAGGTCTACTCGACCGCCGCATACTGGTGCGCCGCCGCGTTCGCGCTGATTCTGAGCCTGTGCCCGAAGTTCGGTGCCATCATCAACACCATTCCGGCTGGCGTGCTCGGTGGCGTGACCACCCTGCTGTACGGCATGATCGGCATGGTCGGTATTCGTATTTGGGTTGAGAACAAGGTCAACTTCGACAAGCCGCTGAACATCATGGTTGCCGCAATCACCATGATCATCGCCATCGGCCAGTTCGCGTTCGCGTTCAATGGCATTTCCTTCAACGGCATCGCCATCGGCACCATCGTGATTCTCGTCGCCTACCACGGTCTGAAGGCCGTCGGCAAGGCCACCGGCACGATCGACAAGAACGACCCCGACATCCTGTGATGCAATAATCGTTTGCATCGCTCTGAAGGCCCTTCCCAAACGTTCCCTGTTCCGGAAGGGCCTTTTGCGTACGCCTGTGTAGCTTTCGCGTGTGCAAGGCATTAGAGATGCGATGAGGATATGACGATTATTGAGAAGGTTCAAGATGAAAGCATACGTCGGAGTCTTCATCGATAGGGCATCTCTGAAATTTGGTTGTACGGGTCTATGGCTCATGGGGATACGAAATATGTGGGCTCGCTGAAAACGGTGTTGAATGTGTTACGTCAATCGTTTGACTTCATGTGGGGTTGAACGGTTATGATGGTGCAAGAGGGGTTGTGTTCATTTTTGAGTGAGGAGTTCGTCATATGAGTACCGCAGCCGGAAAGAAAATCGCTATCGTCACCGGTTCCGCGCTTGGATTGGGATACGAGCTGGCTCGACAGTTGATCGCCAAAGGATGGTTCGTTGCTGGTATTGATTTCAATGGCGCACGCCAGGCGGAGTTGTCGAAGACTTTTGCTGCCGACGAATACAGAGCTTTTGTGGGCGATATTTCCGACGAATCGTTCGTGAAGAACTCTGTTGCCGCAATCTCGAAAATCGGTCATATCGATTTGCTGATCAACAATGCCGGTCAGCCTTCGTTCAAAGTCCCGACCGCATACGAGGCGGCCGATGTGGACAAGTGTCTGAAGGGCCTGAAAGGCATGGTGCTGTGGAGCGTGGAAACACTGAAAGCGGACGGTGAGCAGGATCTCAAAATCGCCAACGTCATGTCTACTGCGGCAACGCGAGGCAACCCCAACGAATCCGTGTACTGCGCCACCAAGTGGGGCGAAAAGGGCTACACCAAGAGTTTGCAGGCCGCATACAAGGGGACCAGCGTGAAAATCGTGGGTGTCTATCCAGGTGGCATCGACACCCCGTTCTACCGTGACAGCCATGATTATGTGTCTGAAGAAAAGCAGCATACCTTCATGCGTGCGGATCAGCTGGCCGAAGTGATCCTGTTCAATCTGGTCAACAAAGCGAATCTGACCGTCACCGATATCGAAATCAACCGCAATCCGGCGTGAATATAACGGATATGAAGGATTGAAGGAACGTAAGCAAAAGTATTGGGCATAGGCTACAGTTATCAAGTTTGCGCAACGTGCGTAATATTTGACATGAAAGGCCATTGTGCCCGATACCGTTTTTGATGAAGATACCCTCGCAGCCGCTTCCGAAGCGATGGGCGAGGAAGAGGAACGCCCGCTGACGTTCGCCGAACTCGGCGTTCCTGGTCCGCTGGTCCGCGTGCTTGCGGCCGATGACAAGAAAACCGCTTTCCCGATTCAGGCCGACACGCTTCCCGATTCGTTGGCTGGGCGAGACATTCTTGGCCGCGGTCGTACCGGCTCCGGCAAGACGCTGGCATTTTCGATTCCGCTGGTCGCTCGCCTGGGCGAAGTGGATGCCGGCGAGTATGAGAACATGAGCCAGTTCCGCCACGAGGTCAATCGTGTGAAGCAGGCCCATGCCGAGGAACGTCGTGCCGACGATTTCGTGCCGCATCCACGTGGTCTGGTGCTTGCTCCGACCCGTGAGCTCGCCAACCAGATCAACGATGTGCTCATGCCGCTCGCCCAGATCTACGGCATCAACACCACCACCGTATACGGCGGTGTGCGTTATGCGCGTCAGATTCGTGACCTTCAGGCCGGCGCCGATATTGTGGTGGCCTGCCCGGGTCGTCTTGAGGATTTGATCGAACAGGGCGCGCTCACCTTGGACAAGGTTGAGGTTGCGGTTATTGACGAGGCTGACGAGATGGCCGATATGGGCTTCCTTCCGCCAGTCAAGCGTCTGCTTGGCCAGATTTCGTTCGACGCGCAGATCATGCTGTTCTCCGCCACGCTCGATCATGGCGTGGACGAAGTGGTGGACACCTTCCTGTCCGATCCGAAGGTGCACAGCGTCGATTCCGCGACGGCGACCGTTGACGAGATGACCCACCATGTGTTCAAAACCACGCAGGGCAACCGTCACGAGCTGGTGCGCATCCTCGCTTCCGGCAAGGGCCGTCGCATTCTGTTCACCCGTACCAAATTCCAGACGCAGAAGCTTGCCAAGGATTTAACGCAGAACGGCATTCCTGCGGCCGAATTGCACGGCAATCTGAGCCAGAACCAGCGTGACCGCAATCTGGCCGCCTTCAACTCCGGCGATGTGAACGTTATGGTGGCCACCGATGTGGCCGCGCGAGGCATCGACGTTTCCGGTGTGGAACTCGTGGTGCAGGTCGAACCGCCGGAAGATCCGAAATCCTTCCTGCATCGTTCCGGACGAACCGCGCGAGCCGGCCATTCCGGTGACGTGGTGACCATCATTCTGCCGAACCAGCGCCGCAGGACCCGTCGCATGATGCGTGAGGCCGGACTGACGGTCGAGCCGATCGACGTGACCCCTGATTCGCCGGAAGTGTTGGAACTCGTAGGTGAAGTGGCCGAGCCGGTGTTCGGCTGGACGCTTGATCAGTCGCAGCCGGCAGGAAATCCGCGCCGTAGGAAGAACGGCAAGGGGAGTGTCGACGGCGAACGTTCCGGCAGGTCGAACCGTTCCGGCGGGCGTAACAAGGATCGCGGCAAAGACAAGGGCGGCAAGCCGTTTAAGTCCGAACGTAAGGATCGTCGCGATCGCGATCAGCGTGAGGAGCGTAACGACAGCGCGAAGAAGTTCGAGCCGAAGAAGAACCGTGCGGAACGCCGTGCCGCCAAGTTCGAAGGTCGTGACAATCGTGAATTCGAAGCGCGTGAACATCGTTGGGAACATCCTGAAATCCAAGAGGAGAAGCGCGAGAAGCACGAGGAGAAGCGCAACAACAAGCGTCGCGAAAAGTACGCGCGGCTGCATGAGCAGCAGCGTGCCGAAGCCGGCGAACAGCGTGGAACCGACAATCGCAAGCGGCGCTCCGTCGAGCGTTCCGATCAGCGTGGCCAATCCGATAGGAAGCCCGGCAAAAAGCAGTATGCGAAAAAGCAGGGCGCGCCGACCAAGAAGCAGCGCAAGGCCGAAGCACGTGCCGAACGCCGTTACGAGGACGATCGCCAATACCGCAGGAACCGCGACGAACGCGACGACCGCCGTCAGGGCGGCAAACGCATCCATCGCAAGGAAATCCGCGTGATTCATGACGAGCGTGGCGAGGACGCGAAGCGTTATGACCGTCGCATGGAAGCCAAGTATGGCGATTCCGGTCGTCGTGGCGGTCACGGAGAACGCCACGACAAGCATGCGGGCGAAAGGCAGGGTAAGCCGTACCGCAAGCATGCGAAGATCCGCAAGGCGCCGTTCCGCTCCCGCTGACGTACGTCAACGGTCAAGCAAAAAGCCGTTCATTCCAGCAATCGCAAGGAATGAACGGCTTTTTCTATACGGGATATCGCAGTATCAGCTGTTGACCGGCTGATACTGGTCGAGCGCGGTGAAGCAACGTTTATAGACCATCAGCATGATGATGCTGTCCGCCAGCAGCGTAAGCGCCGCGATGGTGGCGAGAATCATGAACTGGTATTTCGCTGCGTCGATGGGGTTGCCGCCGGCGATGATCTGACCGGCCATCATGCCCGGCACCGTCACAATGCCGGCGGAGGCGAGCGACGCGGTGGTGGGCAGCAATCCCAGACGG
>OOCM01001113.1_pt1 | contig 22662 bp, 14 predicted proteins | sample 1671111 | NCBI WGS metagenome assembly OOCM01 (sample SAMN06348123, study PRJEB24527) | human gut metagenome | biome: human gut; feature: ankylosing spondylitis patient; material: feces | host: Homo sapiens | place: China | collected 2015-10 | reverse complement strand
TCGGTGATTTGTTCCTCCGTAGTCGGACAATTAAGATGGAAAGAACATATAAAAACAGCATAAAAAGTTTCTGATTTTTCTCATAGACAATTTAAATTTTATATTTTTGTGCAAAATTAGAAACAATGACAGAACTATTTCCATGACAGTCCTTTGCTGTCTAAATCTCTTGTGCTGAAAGGTGGTATAGCCATCAATCTCACCGTTTTCCAACTGCCAAGACTCTCGGTAGATATAGACCTTGACTTTACTGTGGATTGCGACCGAGAATCCATGCTCTCCATTCGCCAAGAAGTGAATAACGAGATTCTACGCTATATGGAGTCGGATGGTTCTCGAATCTGGTGCTGTGCTCGTCATCAATGATGCTTTTCTCTTATTCTTCTGCCAGTTCTTTCATCGCATCGTTTAATGTGTTGAAAAGAACATTGATGTTTTCTTCTTCATTCTTGCATGCCTCCTTGAAGAGGGCAACAGGATCTTCGGTGCTGCTCTTGAGCGGAGTCTCGTTGAGCAGGATGTTGACATTGTTCAGCAACATGCCGTGAAGGGTAGGCATGTGGAGCTGGTGCTGTTCGCCCTCCTTGCTGCCACACTTCAAGCCTGCGGCGTATGCCTTTACGATGATGCGGACCAGGAGATGGATGGCCATCGGCTCGTCAGCAAGACTGATGAGAATGCCGTGGGTATAATCGCGTACATGCTCTTCAAGAGTGGTAAACTTGCCTTGAAGAAGCCAGGTGAAGTTACGCTTGTATTCAGACTCCATCGCCTTGTAAAGCTGGTTCGATTTGCAGGCTATGCGCAAGTAGTCGAGCATGGTTGGCTCAAAGGTCGGGTCAGCCTGTTTCATGCTGTCGAAGTTCTTCTTCATGCGCTCGTTGGCTTCCTCGGCAGTCTTGTAGTTGAGGCGTACGAGGGTGGAGAACATGATGTCGAAGAAGTATTGGTTTACTTCGCCGTAGTGCTCCAGCATCATCTGCTTGATCTGTTTCGGGTCGTTCTTCTTGCTGAAGTCATTGCCTTCGATGGTAGCATCGATGATGCCACGTGCGTAAGCTTCAAAGAAACCTCTTACAAATGCAGCTACTGCCTGATAACTGTTGATTCTTTTGCTCATTTCTTGTCTGTGTTTATTGGGCTGTTCCTGTTTGGGAATAACAGCTTCTTATTCAAAAGTCTTAAATTCATACCCCTGTTCCATGAGCCATTCTATGGCCTGAGGGAGCGCTGTCTTCAGCTTTTCAATGCTCTTCAGCGAGTCGTGGAAGGTGATGATGCTGCCATTGCGGGCATATCGCTTCACATTGTTCACCACATCTTCTGCCGTCATCCATTTGGAATAGTCGCGCGTCACCACATCCCACATGATGACCTTGTAAGTGCGGTGCAGCCACCAATACTCACTTGGTCGCATCCAGCCGTGAGGTGGACGGAAGAGATGGGCATGGATGATATCGTTCGCCTTATTGGTGTTGAGCACGTAGGAGATGACACGGTGCTTGAAGGCACCGATATGATTGAATGTATGGTTGCCTACCTGATGACCCTCTGCCACAATCTGGTTGTAGAGGTCATGATGGCGCAATACATTCTCGCCTACCATAAAGAAAGTAGCCTTGATATTGTACTTTCTCAGGGTCTCTAAGATGAATGGAGTTGACTCTGGAATCGGACCGTCATCAAATGTAAGATAGACAGAATGGTCTTTCTTGTCCATTCTCCAGATGGCCTTTGGATATAACCATCTGAGCCATTTGGCTGGTTGCTCTATGAACATGAATAAAACAGGTTTATATGAATAATGAAAAGTTTGGTGTCGTGTTTCGCGACACCAAACTTTTTTCTATTTTTTACTGGTTGCCTTCCGGCATTCTGCCACCTCTGCCATGATAGAGACGGTAGAGGTTGTTGAGCTGCTTCTCATACTTCTGCTCCAACTGTGGACTCACCATTCCGGCAGCCTCGCAGATGCTCTGCATGATCATGATCTGACGGATGCAGTCATGCTCTGCCTGGAGGAAACGGTCGTTTGGCAGCGAGAGATAGTAGTTGAGGTATTGTGAAGCATTCTTCCATACCGCTTCTATATATTCCTTGCCCTTGGCTTTCTGACCGGTCATCAGCCAGCCGCGAGCCATATCCAAGCCACCGCTCATGTAGTCGAGCGTAACATTGTAGGCAGGAATCTCGGTATCAGCCTTCTTCAGGATGTTGATAGCCTTCTGTTTCTTGCCTTCGGCGATGAGCTGGAGGGCTGTCTGGGCGAGCAGGCGACGGTGGGTATAGCACATGCGCATGGTTGTCTCGTCGATGTAGAGTCCCTTCTGCTTCAGGTTGCCGAACTTGAATCGGGTCATGATGTTGTGATAAGCCTTCTCTGTATCGAAGTTCTTGGCACCTGGCTTGTTGGTGGTGAACGGAGTGATACGGTTCACAAGTCCCTCCTGTACGAAGTTGTCGCCGAGGTTCATATAGTTCTCTTCGCCTACGGTGAGTGCTACGTAGAGTGGACGGGTCCAGTTGCACTGTGCCAGCATTTCGAGCATCATGAGGTCGCCCTTGTAGAGTGCGCTCTTGCCGGCAAGAGAGATGACCATCTTGTCTGGAATAGAATCTGATGCCATCATCATGCCGCTCTTCTTTACAGCCTCCTTGTCGATGGTGACATAGAGGGTATCTGTAGGGATGAAGTGCATGTCTGGATTCTTGCTGCGTACCCAGTTCTTCAGGATGTTCTTGAGCTCGAACGGTTCGTCACCAAACTGCTTCTTGGCATTCTCTGGATCCTGCTTGTAGAAGTCGAGAATCTGCTTCTTTGCCTCAGGCTCAACTGATACATATTCGTTGGTACCTGAACAGAAGTCGAGACGTGGCCAGGTGATTGGCACAGATGGTGAGTTGTATGCAGGACGCATCATCTGGTCGATATACCAGTCGGTCTGCAGGTAGCTCAGGTTACATACGCGGGCATCTGTTCCAACGCCTTCTACCTCCTGGTTGTACCAGAGTGGGAAGGTATCGTTATCACCATTGGTAAAGATGATAGGGTTGCCCTTCTCCTGGAGTGACATCAGATAGTTCTGACCGAAGTCACGGCAGGTGTAACGGTTTGAGCGGTCGTGATCGTCCCAAGTCTGTGATGCCATCTGGATAGGTACGAGAAGTGTGATGACTGCTACGATGGCTGTTAGGGCAGTACCGCTGAGCTTCATCTTGCGCTTCAGAATGTCGATGATTGCGAGTACGCCGAGACCACACCAGATAGCGTATGCATAGAATGAACCGGCGTAAGCATAGTCACGCTCACGTGGCTGCATCGGTGTCTGATTCAGGTAGATGACGATGGCAAGACCTGTCATGAAGAACAGGAAGAATACAATCCAGAACTGCTGGATTCCGATAGGGAGGAGCACTTCCTCTTCCTTGCCGTTCTTCATTACCTTCTTCTTGCGGGTATACCAAGCCTGCCAGAAAAGTCCGATGAGACCGAGAATCAGCGGCATGCAGTAGAATACATTGTGGCCCTTGTTCTCCTTCAGGTCGTCTGGCAATTTGCTCTGGTCGCCATAGAGTGAATCATCAATGAATGAGAAACCGGTAATCCAGTTTCCGTGCTCTGGCTCACCATTGCCCTGGATGTCGTTCTGACGGCCGGCAAAGTTCCACATGAAGTAGCGCCAGTACATGAAGTTGCACTGGTAAGAGAGGAAGAAGCGGATGTTGTCAAACTGTGACGGCATCTTCACCATCATACTCTCTCCGCAGCGGTCGTAAGGAATCTCTGTGCCTTCTACACCGCCCATCCAGTCTTCGTATGCCTGGGCATGAGCCGAACTGTACATACGAGGGAAGAGCATGTTCTGGGCATAGATATACTTATTCTTGTGACTTACTACGAAGTAAGAGTCCTTCTCATCAGCCGAAGCCTTCTCCTTGCGCTGGTAAACCGGTGCGCCTTCTTTCATGACAGGCTTGCACATGTTGCCGTCTACTTCGAGGGCTACCTGTGATGTATAAGCCTGGCCATAGAACAGAGGGCGGTCGCCATACTGGTCGCGGCTCAGATAACTTCCCAGGGTAAAGATGTCCTCAGGAGAGTTCTGGTCCATAGGAGGGTTGGCAGATGAACGGATCACGATGAGTGCGTAGCTGGAATAACCAATCATCAGCATCAGCATACAGAGCAAGGCTGTGTTCTTGACGCGTGCTGAGATGAGCGGCAGGAGCTGCATCTTCTTTTTGGCGATGCCAGTAGATTCGTCAACGCCTGTTACTACTTCCTGCTTGCGCTTGTAGCCGAGTACGAACCAGAGGATAACCAGCACGATGATGCCGGTAATGGCAGCTGTCCAGCCATATCCGTAGAATGGGATGCCGAGCATGCCGAAACCGAGAACGAAGGCGATATTCTGCTTCTTCTCGTTCTTCTCTGATGCATTACAGGTCTCGTAGATGCCCCAGATGACAGAGGCTACAAGACAGATGATATATACGATTTCACCGGTATTGAACGGACAGCCGAGGGTGTTGACAAAGAACAGCTCGAACCAGCCGCCTACGGTGATGATACCTGGAACCACACCATACAGTACGGCTACCACTACGAGGAATGAAAGGAACAGCGCCAGGAGCGAGCCTTTGAGGTTGGCATGTGGCACCTTCTTGTAGTAATAAACCAATACGATGGCTGGGATACAGAGCAGGTTGAGCAGGTGGACACCGATACTCAAACCGGTCATATAGGCGATGAGCACAAGCCAACGGTCGCTATGAGGCTCGTCAGCATGGTCTTCCCACTTCAGGATGAGCCAGAATACCACAGCGGTAAAGGCAGAAGAGAACGCATAAACCTCACCCTCGACAGCTGAGAACCAGAAGGTATCGCTGAAGGTGTAGATGAGTGCGCCCACCATACCGGATGCCTCGATGGCAATCAGCTTACTGGTAGTCAGTTCTTTCCAGTCGCTGATAACGAGTCGGCGAGCCAGGTGGGTGATGGTCCAGAAGAGGAACATGATACAGACGGCGCTCAGCAGGGCGCTCATCGTATTTACCATCTTGGCTACCTGGGTAGTGTCGCTGGCGAAATGTGTGAAGAAATTGCCTAAAAGCATGAAGAATGGTGCCCCAGGTGGGTGACCGATCTCCTGCTTGTAAGCAGTCGTAATAAACTCAGGACAGTCCCAGAAACTGGCTGTCGGTTCAATTGTGGAACAATAAGTGAACGCCGCAATGATGAATGCGACCCATCCGAAGATATTGTCCACTAATCTGTACTGTTTCATTATTGTTTAAACTTTAATGTATTATATTTCTTTCTGAATGCTTTCTCTGTTTCTGAATGCTTTCTCTGTGCCTTTCTAGGAAGGCACATTCCAGTTGCAAAGATAATAAAAAGATGAGATAATATGGATTTTTGCACCTGTTTTTTAGGCATTATTATATAATAAGCCTATACATTTAAGAAATGCTCTTCCAGTTTCTCTCTCGGCATATCTGACGTATCGTGGTAGTGGAGGTGATGATTTACGCAGGCGATGTGCTTTACGTTATTGAGCACTTCGGCTACATCATGGCTTACGATGATAATGGCGCATTCCCGGTTGATCTGTTCCAGCATCTCGTACATCTGCTTCTGGAAACGGCGGTCGATGTAGGTGTTGGGCTCATCCAGTATCACTACATCGGGTTTCGAAACAATGGCGCGGGCGAGGAGTACTCGCTGAAGCTGTCCGCCGCTCAAGGCTGCGATATGGCGGTCTTTCAACTCTGTGAGCTGCATCTGTTCCAGACAGTCGAGAACCTGCTGGTGCTGTGCCTGGGTGTATCTCGAAAAGAGACTTTTGGTCTTGCTGAGTCCTGAGAGTACCACTTCATAGACGGAGATAGGGAACTGTTTGTCGAGATGATTGTATTGGGGCAGATATCCCATACTGATTTCCCTTACTTCCTCCCCGTCTTTATAAAAGCGGATGCTGCCGTCTGTGGGTTTCATCAGTCCCAGGATGAGGCGCATGAGAGTTGTCTTGCCACCACCGTTGGGACCGATGATGCCAAGATAATCGTCTTTACAGACGGTGAGGTTGATGTCGTGGAGCACCTCCTTGCCTTCATAGCCTGCAGAAAGATGCTCTATCTCTATTAACTTTGAATTTTGAACTTTGAACATTGAACTTTATGATTAGTTGTTGTTCTAACAAAGCTTTTGCCCTTACAGGGCGCCTTGTTAACTGCTATTATACCCAGGGCGATGCCCTGGGCTAGGAGCTTCTGCCCTTTCAGGGCGTGTGGAGCTTACTTCCCAACAACGATTTTCTTGCCTTGCACTGCGGCTGCCGCTTCCTGCATCGCCCAGTTCCAGTCGCCCTGCAATGGGTTGATATCCATCGCCTTGGTTTGGCTCTCCTTGATGAAGGTTGTGGTGTTGCGGTTGGCAAATTCTGCCTGTATCAGGCAGAACTTGATCTTTTCTTTTCTGGCTCTCTCTATGAGGCTCTTCAGCTGGGAGGCACTAGGCTCCCTGCCTTCTTCCTCTATGGCAAGCTGCTCCAGCTGGTAATCACGGGCAAAGTAGGTGAGGATAGGGTGATAGATCACAAACTTGCGTACCATCTCGGGATGATTCTTGAAACCCTCTCTGATGGTGCTGTCTCGCTTGTCGATGATCTTCAGCAGCGACAGATAGTTCTTCTCAAAGAACGCCTTGTTCTTCGGCTCCAGATTGCAGAGTGCCTTGAAGATGTTGCTGGAGATGATGCGGGCGTTTTTGCAACTCATCCATACATGTGGGTCGATGTTGCCACCCGGAGTCTTGGCAGGCTTGATGCCCACGGAAGTATCTATCACTTTCATATCCGGAGCGTTGTCCTGCAGCTTCTTCATCCAGGTCTGCTCAAAACCGATGCATCCCACTTTCAGATAGAGGGCACTCTTCGAAAGTTCCATCATCTGCTGGGCGTATGGCTCGTAAGTCTCTGGATTGTTACCATTCGATACCATTACGTTGACATCTACCTTGTCTCCGGCAATCTTATCTACGAAATATTGGTAGGGAGGGATGGTAACGGTTACAGTAGGCTTGGCATTACTTTCAGCCATGCCAGCCTTTTGCTGGTTGCTTTTGCAGCCAACCATTAGGGCGCATATTATAATAAGGTATAAAAATCTCTTCATAATTAAACGATAAAACTCAGTCCATAGACCAATAAAACATATCTTAGTACTTTTCCGATGGTGATACTGAGTATCGAAATCGGAATATTGGCTCTTGTCAAGCCTAAAACGATGGTGATGGCACTTCCCAATAGTGGGAGAAAGGCGAAGAATCCCATCCAGGCGCCTCTGCCTGCCATGAAACGTTCAGCCTTATCCAGACTTTTTTTCTTCACATGCAGGTATTTCTCTATCCATTCCATCTTACCCATTCTGCCCACACCGTAGTTGAACATGGAACCAAGCACATTGCCGATGCTACCGTAGATAACGAGGGGGAGAGGCTCTAGTCCAGCTGCCTGCAAGCCTGCCATTACTGCCTCGCTGCTGAATGGGAAGAAAGAACCTGCCAGAAAAGCTGCAGCAAGCATGCCCCAATAGCCCCAGTCGATTAAGAAACTGATAATCCAGCTCATAGTAATATGCTCTCTGGTACGAGTATGTTGTAAGCCATGATAAGTACCAGCATGATGAGCAGCAGGATGAAGGAGATGTTGGTAAACTTACCTCTGGTGAATGTGATGAAATGGGCGATAAGCGGTGCTGTATTCACAATCAGGATGCCGCCCAGTTCCTGTATATGTCGAGGCTGGAGGACGATGAAGATGATGCAGGCAACCGATATCATGATAAACGTTTCGTAGATCATGCGGGTTCGTATCTTATCGCCGTAGCTGGTGCGTATGAAGTGGATGGAACCGATGATGGTGAGCAGGATAACGAAACTCAGGTTCAGTACCTGATGGTCGGTAACCTGCGAATAATCAAAGAGTTCGCTGTAGTTGATGAAATCGCAGAAGTGGTCAGCCAACCCCTGTATGTTGTCGGTATAGAAGAAATAACCGGCTGCAAACCAATAGGGCACGATGAGACCTACCAGGGATGCAAAGAATGTCTTTACGCTAAACGAGAGGGTAAACACCATCATCATGATCCACAGTATAGGCATGAAATAGCCTATCTGTACGAAAACCATCGATGCCAGACCGATGCAGGCAAAGGCGTAGAAAGTCCAGCCTGTAGAGCGTTTATCCTGATAGCAATTCCAGATAATGAGATAAAAGGCGATGAAACACATCGTCACAATACTGCTTTTTAAAGAGAGTTGGGGGAGTCCTGCCATCGTCATTAATGCCAGAAAACTGCAGGATACCATTCGGCTGTAGGTACGCATTAGGGCATTACGATTGTTCAGTTCCACCATCAGCAGGGTAGACATGGCTGTAAAAGCAAATTCTACCCAGATATTGGATACCAATAAACCTACTGCAACCCAAACCAGTGTGGCAAGGGTTGCAGTAATAGGTAAAGAGTAGCGGCTAGCCGCTACTTTATTTTGAAAAGTTTTCTTTCTTAACATCTAATTCAATGTTGAATGTTGAATGTTGAATGTTGAATGTTGAATGTTCAATGTTGAATGTTAAGTGTTGAATGTTGAATTAGGCTAGCGCCCTTGAGTCCGTTAGGCAATTCAACATTCAACATTCAACATTCAACATTCAACATTAAAAAACTAAAGGTCCTGTCCGATATCAGAACGGAAGTACTTGTCGGTGAACTGGATCTTCTGTGCCTCAGCAAAGCTCTTCTTCAAGGCTTCTTCCTTGTCCTTGCCGTAGCTGCTTACGCAGATGACACGACCACCGTTGGTTACTACCTGACCATCCTTCATGGCTGTACCGGAGTGGAATACTACCGAACCTTCTACATCGTCGATGCCCTGGATAGGATAACCCTTCTTGTAAGCCTCTGGATAACCGCCGCTTACGAGCATCACGCAGACTGCTGCACGCTTATCAAATTCGATGCTGCGCTTGTCCAAGTCGCCTGCTGCTACACCCTCAAAGAGATCCACGATGTCGCTCTTCAGGCGGAGCATCACGCTCTCTGTCTCAGGGTCACCCATACGGCAGTTGTACTCGATGACCATAGGCTCGCCTTCAACGTTGATCAGACCGAAGAAGATGAATCCCTTATAGTCGATGTTCTCCTCAGCAAGTCCTTCTACAGTAGGACGGATGATGCGCTCGTCAACCTTCTGCATCCACTCCTTGGTAGCGAATGGTACAGGGGTAACGCTACCCATACCGCCGGTGTTCAGACCGGTATCGTGCTCGCCGATGCGCTTGTAATCCTTAGCCTCAGGCAGAATCTTGTAGTTCTTGCCGTCGGTCAATACGAATACAGAGCACTCGATGCCGCTGAGGAACTCCTCGATGACTACGCGTGCAGAAGCGTTGCCGAACATACCGCCGAGCATCTCCTTGAACTCTTTCTTGGCCTCTTCCAGGGTAGGGAGGATGAGAACGCCCTTACCTGCGCACAAACCGTCAGCCTTCAGTACGTATGGAGCCTTCAGTGTCTCCAGGAATTTCAAGCCTTCCTCTACGTGCTCGCCGTCGAAAGTCTCATACTGGGCAGTAGGGATGTTGTGGCGCTTCATGAACTTCTTGGCGAAGTCCTTGCTGCCTTCCAATACGGCACCAGCCTTTGATGGACCGATGACAGGGATGTTCTGGGTGCGAGGATCGTTCTTGAAGTCATCGTAAACACCCTTTACCAATGGGTCTTCCGGACCAACTACCACCATATCAACGCCATTTTCTACTGTGAAGTTCTTGAGCGCCTCAAAGTCGTCTGCCTTGATATCTACGTTCTCGCCGACATTCTGAGTACCGGCATTACCAGGAGCGATGAAGAGTTTCTCACACTTCTCGCTCTGAGCGATTTTCCATGCTAAGGCGTGCTCGCGGCCACCGCCTCCTAACAATAAAATTTTCATTTGCTGTAAGTTATTGTTTGTTATTTGATGTAGAAGTAAACTCCCCTTTTTCGGGGGATGTTTACTCCTAGATATTTACTTGAGATAATCGAAGAAATAATTGCTGATGCGCTCATGCAGATGAGTGCTCTGGTGACCTCTCATGTTGTGAGGCTCGCCAGGATAGACGAAGAAGTCTGGCTGGGTGCCTGCTGCGATGCAAGCCTTGAGGAAGGTGAGGCAGTGCTGTGGCACTACGGTCACATCGTTCAAGCCCTGGATAATCTGCAGCTTGCCCTTCAGGTTCTTTGCCTGATAGAGCAGGGAGGTCTTCCTGTAACCCTCTGGGTTGGTCTGTGGGGTGTCCATATAGCGCTCGCCATACATCACCTCGTACCAGTGCCAGTCGATTACCGGACCGCCTGCTACGCCTACCTTGAACACATCAGGGTGGTTGGTCATCAGCGAGATGGTCATGAATCCGCCGAAGCTCCAGCCGTGAACTCCAATCTTGTCAGCATCAACGTAAGGAAGCGTCTTCAGATATTCCACGCCCTTCATCTGGTCTTGCATCTCAATCTGTCCGAGCTGGCGGAAGGTAGCCTGCTCGAAAGCCTTGCCACGGTTCTCGCTTCCACGGTTGTCGAGGATGAAGAGCAGATAGCCCTTTTCTGCCATGTAGGTTTCCCAACCACGGCTAGAGTAGTTCCAGCGGGCATCTACGTTGTGGGCATGAGGTCCACCATATACATATATAATGGTAGGATACTTCTTGTTTGGATCGAAGTTTACCGGTTTCACCATTCTCCAGTAGAGGTCTGTTTCGCCATCGGCTGCCTTGATGGAACCGCAGCTGTACTCAGGCACATTGTAGCCCTTCCAAGGGTTCTCGGCAGTGAAGTAAGCGGTGCGCTTGCCGTTCTCGGTATTCACGAGGGCAATCTTGCGAGGAACGGTAGGAGTAGAGTAGTTGTCGAAGACATACTGTCCGTTCTCGCTCAAAGTGGCGCTGTGCCATCCCTTGCCGCAATCATCTACCAGCGTACGCTTGCCGGTTTTTGTATCTACGGCAAAGATGTTTCTCTGGATAGGCGATTTCTCGTTGGATGCGATGATGATACTCTTGCGCTTGCTGTTGAAACCGAGTACTTCCATTACTTCCCATTTGCCGGAAGTCAACTGCTTGATTTCGAGCGATTCTGTATTGCTTGCCATGCGGCTTCCGTGCTTACCCAGGGTGCAGAGATAGAGGTGGTTGTAGCCATCCTTGCGGCTCTGCATGATGAAGCTGCTGCTGTCCCAAGGCAGGAACTGGATAGGGTGGCAAGGCTCCACGTATTTCTCGTCGGTTTCGCGATAGAGCTCGCCTGTCTTCTCGCCGGTTTCTGCATTGTAGGCAGTCAGACGGCAGTCGTTCTGGTCGCGGTTCAGCTCAAACATATAGATGGTCTTGCTGTCCGGACTCCATGCGATGTTGGTGAAGTAGCGGTCGGTTGGATCGCCAGCCTTCAGATAGACGGTCTTGCCGGTCATGCAGTCGAACACGCCTACGGTTACCTTGTGTGATGTCTCGCCAGTCATCGGATACTTGTCTGGTGCAGGAGTAGCAATGCAACTCTGTGTTTCAGGATGATTGAAACCGATTTCCGGGATGTCGACCTGCGGATAGTCGGTTACCATACTCTGGTCCATGCGATAGAAGGCGAGCAGTTCGCCGTTCGGACTCCAGAAGGTTCCCTTGCTGATACCGAACTCATCGCGGTGAACACTCTGTCCATAAACGATTTCGCGGCTTCCATCCTTTGAGAGCTGGAAATCGTGAGATTTCTTTTCTTTTGTCAGGGCGTTGCTGGTTACATCGAAGGTACGCACATAGAGGTTGCTGCCCTTCAGATAGGCGAAGGCGTTCTGCTGGGCGTTAGCCTCCAGGAGGTTCTCGCCGTCAGCAAAATCCATCTCGCTCAGCAGCTTATGCTTCTTGAAGTCTACGGTATAAGTCTTGCTGCCATTGCTTACCATCACGATGTTCTTGCCTGCAAAAGGGAAGAGAGCATTGTAGAGGGCTCTTACCTTGATGTCTTTGGTAGGAGCAATCCACTGGTTGATGTCATTGATGCCGAAGAGTTTGGTCTCCTTGCCTGTCGTCTTGTTGACGAGATAGCAGGCATCCACATCCTGGCGAACGAGCTCATTGCCCCACCAGGTGCACCAGCGGTTCTTGGCCACCATGTTACGATAGTTGTTGCCGCCGAAGTTCAGGTCTTCCAATGTAAAGGTTTTCTCGCCTTTCTGAGCAGGAACCACGCCCTGAGCCTGTAAGTCGGTTGCATTCATAGCCATCATGATCATAGCAGCAAAAGATAATTTATAAATTGAATTCTTCAGATTCATTATATTCTTTACTTTACTTTATCGGGTTTACCACCCATGCGTCGTGAAACACGACGTATGGGTAGTATGTCTCTTTAATCCTCGTCGTCGAAGTCAACGCTGAAGTTCTTCTTGCCTCCGCGCTTGCCTCCGAAATCACGGCCACCACGTTTGTCGCCCTTGAAGCCACCACGCTTGTCGCCTTTCTCGAAACGCTTTCCGTCGCGCTTGCCACCGAAGTCACGGCCACCCTTGCGGTCGCCCTTGAAGCTGCGGCTGCCACGCTTGTCATCGTCGTCATCATTGCGTCGACCGCCACCGATACGTGAACGGCCGCCCTTATGGAACTCAGCACGCTTCTTCTCGAAGTCTTCCAGGCGGTGAGTATGGAACTTGAAAGAACGGATATCGTCCTCCTCGTTTTCAGTCTCCTCGCTAACACGCTTCTTGAATTCACGTTCCTTCTTGAAACGGTGCTTCTGAGCCATCTCGCTCTTCTCGCGCTCTGTCTTCACAATACCGCCTTCAGAACGGAAGTCCTTCATCTTGCCGTCGAACATCACATACTTGCGGAATTCGCACTCCAAGCTTCCGTTGAATACAGGAATCTTGATAGATGGTTTCAGACCAATCTGCTCGAAGCACTCCTCGCGGTAGCTCAATACCCAAGCCTCGTTGCCGGCAAAAGCCTTCTTGAAGCGCTCACCTATCATCTTGTAGGTGTTCAGAAGGTTAGGGGTAGAGATGCGCTCGCCGTATGGAGGGTTCATCACGATGATGCTCTTCTCTGCTGGCTGGGTGAAGTCCTTGAAATCAGCCTGTGAGATGGTGATGTCCTTGCTAAGACCGGCAGCACGAACGTTGAGATTAGCTGTGTTTACAGCCTTCATGTCAACATCGTAACCATAGATGTGGTGCTCGAACTCGCGCTCCTGAGAGTCGTCGTTATAAATCGTATCGAAGAGATCCTGGTCGAAATCGTTCCACTTCTCGAAGGCAAACTCCTTGCGGAATACACCTGGAGAGATGTTGCGGGCGATGAGGGCAGCTTCGATGGCGATGGTACCTGAACCACACATCGGGTCGATGAAATCGCATTCGCCCTTCCAGCCAGTCATCAGAATCATACCTGCAGCGAGAACCTCGTTCAGAGGAGCCTCTACCTGCTCCTGGCGGTAGCCACGGCGGTGCAGACTCTCACCACTCGAATCGAGACTCAAGGTGGCATTGTCTTCTGCAATGTGGATGTTGAGGCGGATATCCGGGTTAGATACGCTGATATTTGGACGTGTACCCTGCTTCTCGCGGAACCAGTCAACAATCGCATCCTTTACCTTGTAGGTTACGAAGCGTGAGTTGCGGAACTCCTCTGAGTAGACTACTGAGTCAACAGAGAAAGTCTTCTTCACGTCTAAGATGTCATCCCACTTGATCTTCTGAATCTGATCATACACCTCTTCAGCGCTTCTCGCCTTGAAGTGCTTGATAGGCTTTAAGATACGGATGGCTGTGTGCAACTGGAAGTTAGCACGATACATCATTTCCTTGTCGCCTGTGAAAGACACCATGCGGCGACCGATCTGTACATTATTGGCACCCAACTGGGTGAGCTCTTCAGCCAAGACAGGCTCGAGGCCCATGAAGGTCTTGGCAATGAGTTCAAATTCCTGTTCCATTATTGAATTCTATATCTAATAAACTTTGTTTTTCTTTTTTATATTTCTTTGTTTTCGGTTTCATATCCTTGGTAACCCATACGTTGGCTCCCACTACGCAGCCTTCTCCGATGGTGATGCGACCGAGGATGGTGGCATTGGCGTAGACGATGACATCATTTTCGAGGATAGGGTGGCGAGGGATTCCCTTGATAGGATTGCCGTTTTTATCGAGAGGGAAACTCTTGGCTCCGAGGGTAACACCCTGGTAGAGTTTCACATTATCGCCGATGATGCAGGTAGCTCCAATCACCACACCCGTACCATGGTCGATGGTGAAGTGCTTGCCGATGGTAGCCTCTGGGTTGATGTCAATACCGGTTTCCGAATGCGCCAGTTCGGTCATCATTCTCGGAATGAGCGGCACTCCCAGTTCGTGCAGCACGTGGGCTATGCGGTAGTTGGTAATCGCCTTGATGACCGGGTAGCAGGAGATGATTTCTCCGTGGCTCATGGCAGCCGGGTCGCCCTCGTAGGCAGCCTCTACATCGGTAGCCAGAATCTTGCGCAGTCTCGGGAATTCCATGATTGCCTTGGCTGCAATCACGCCTGCCTTGGCACGCTGGTGCTGCAGTTCTGCCTGGGTTTCCGTTTCGCAGTCGTTGGCGAAGCAGAGACCGGCGAGAATCTGCTCTGACAGCATCTCATAGAGTTTCTCTACTCTTACTCCAATATGATATTTGATGGTTGAGATATTTACCGAAGAATTGCCGAAATATCCAGGAAAGAGGATAGAACGGGACAAACTGATGATTTCTTCGAGCGCCTTGCCCGAAGGAAGTGGATTCCCGTCTCGATGCTGATGGAAGAGACCCTTCAAAGATTCGGCGCTCGAAAGCTCCTCGATGGTCTCTGTCAGCTGATGAGTTAATGTATCTTTACTCATTTTCTTAATGTCTCAATAAAATTTGAGTGCAAAGATACGATTATTTTCTTGAATGACAAAGAAATAGCTATGGTTTTTTGTATTTTTTAGAGTGATTTTTTTGAGGGATGAAAGACGGAAAGACCCATGTACGGTGTTTTACCGTACATGGGTCTGGCTTGTCTTATTTTGCGATGCTGTCCAGGAAGAGGAGCAGTCGGTTGGTGACGTTTACCTCTGAAACACCGGAATCGAAGTCGAGCGATACGAGGTTGAGCATTGGGAAACGGTCGTGGAGACGTTTCTCGATGCCTTTGGAAATCACGTGGTTAGCGATGCAGCCGAAAGGCTGGAGCGAGATGATGTTGTTCACGCCATCACGGATGTAACCTACGATGTCGGCAGGCAGAAGCCAGCCTTCGCCAAACTGGGCTGCAAGCGAAACCAGTCCCTGTACGTCCTTCGCATCATCATAGATATTGGTGAACGGACGGAAGTAGCGGAACTTGCCGGCTGCCTTGTTTACCTGGCGCAATCTTCTGCCTATCAACGCCTGATAAGCGCCCTTGATGATGAAATCGGGCACTTTGGTGCAACTCAGCCGCATGTGTTTCTGTATCTCCACGTTCACAAATTCCTGAAGGAAGAAAGGGGCAAGCAGAGGCGGAACCACCTCAATGCCGCGCGAAATGATGTTCAGCTCCAGGAACTGGTGGGCGAAAGGATTGAACTTCAGGAAGATTTCGCCTACGATTCCTACCTTCGGCAGTTCTCTGTCGAGGGTCATCTGGTCGAATTCTTCGGCTGCCTGTTCCAGGAGTCGGATGAGTCCTTTGGCTGAATTCTGGGCGATAGGTCCGTCTATCAGCTGCATGTATTTATCGCGCAACTCTCTGGCAATGCCCGGTTTACGCTCTCTTACGATGCAGGCGTTGTACATCTCGTTGATTGCATCGCCATAGAAAATGGCGGTAACGATAATCTGACTGTATTTCAGCCAAGGCACATTGAAGCCGTCCTGCTCGTTATAGTCTTGCTTGTCGTCTGTTGAGCCTGATGCTTCGCCTGTTGAGGCTGTTACACCGAGTGTGAGCAGCGGAATGTCCTGGAATCCATTGGAAATCATCGCACGCTTGATGAGACCGGCGTAGTTGGTTGCGCGACACTGACCGCCCGTCTGACTCATCACTACTGCCGTATTGTTCAGGTCGTATCTGCCTGATTTCAAGGCTTTGATGATGTCGCCGACGATGAGTGTTGCCGGATAACAGACTTCGTTGTTGGCAAACTTCAAGCCGAGTTCGGCGCTCACCTCATTGCTCATCGGAAGTACCTCTACATCATAGCCTATCAGTTTCAGGATAGGCGGAATGATAGGGGTGAGGTATTCGGTCATGAAAGGAGCGAGAATCTTGCGATGAATGTCCTGCTTGGTGAATACCTTGGTCTGCTGTAAATGTTGAATGTTGAGTGTTGAATGTTGAATTTCTTCAGCTGTTGAATTCTTCACTCTTCGTTCTTCACTCTTCACTTCCTTTACTCCCTTCAGGCTTTCTATCAGCGAGCGGACACGGAGTTTCAATGAGCCGATATTGCTCACATCATCTATCTTCAGCAGCGTGAAAGGCTTGTTGTGGCGCTTCATGATGTCGCGAATCTCGTCCTGGATAAAACTGTCAGGACCGCAGCCGAAGCTGGTCATCTGGACGAAATGAACCTCATCGCCCTGTTCGGCTGCCCATTGTGCTGCCTTCAGTATGCGGTTCATATACGCCCATTGCTTCACGAGATAAGTCTCTGGCTGACAGTTGTATGCTTCGTTGTGGTCTTGGCTGGCTAATGCTGCCTCATTTCTTTCTGCCGCCAGGTCCTCCAGATTGAAGTCTTTGAAATCTGCAAAGAGATTACCCCGGGCGATGTCTTCGCTGATGACGTTGACTCCCAGATTGGCTATCATCTCGCTCAGCTTGTGCTGAATCAGCGGGTCAGTATGATAAGGACGGCCCGCCAGCAGAATCGTAAGTCCCTTGTTTGGCTTCAGAATCTCCCAGCCCTGTTTCTTGATTTCAGCAGCATATACTGCCTGAGCATAGAGGGCCTCTCTCAGCGCTTTACGGGCTGTCTTCTTGCTTACTCCCAGTTGCTTGAGATAATCGGTAATCTGTTTTTCCAGCGCCTTAGGCTGGGCAAAGTTGATGACGGGCGTATCGATCGGTTTCTTCAGATTGATGACCGACTTGATGACATCGCTGTAGCCCGAAACGACCGGACAGTTGAAGCTGTTCAGCGTATTCTTCGGGTCGTCATTATGCTCATAAACCACGTATGGCATGAGGATGCGGTCAACCTTCGGGTTCTCGTTGAGTTCCTTCAGATGACTGTGAGCCAGTTTAGCCGGGAAGCAGATATTGTCGCTCATCACCGTATTCAAGGCTCCTTCATACTGGCTGAAAGTGGAATCGGAAGAGAGAATTACGCCCAATCCTGCTGCCCGGAGCAGCGCATTCCAGAACGGATATTCCTCGTACATGTTGAGGATGCGAGGAATGCCTACTTTGACGTTGTGTTTTACAACGTTAAGTTGGTTAACTGTCTCTCTGTCAAAGAGTAAACTATATTTGTATTCGTAGATATTTTTGCCTTTTATCTCGTTTGCTCCCTTGTTGTTGAACACACGCTCGCACTTGTTTCCGGAGTAGAATCGGTTGCCGCCGGCAAAGGTGTAGCGGGAAACATAACAATGGTTTTCGCAGCCTTTGCATTGCAGCTGTTTGGTTTCATAATGAGCCAGATTCTGGAGATCATCGATGGATCTTGATGAGGCAGGGTGCTCGTCTTCTCCAGATGTGCGATGCTTGTAATCTGCCGCCGCATGAAGGGCACAGCCGTAGGCGCCCATCAGTTCCGGCATGTTGCTTCGTGCCACTTCGGTATGGGTGAGTAACTCAAATGCTCTTACCACCGCATCGTTTCTCATCGTACCTCCCTGCACAACGATTTTGCCTCCAAGGTTCTCATTACCATGGAGTTTCAATACCTTATAAAGACAGTTCTTGATGACTGAATAAGAGATTCCGGCAGAAATATCAGCTACAGATGCGCCCTCTCTGAGCACCTGTTTTACCTTCGAGTTCATGAAGACGGTGCAGCGGGTTCCCAGGTCGCAGGGAGCCTTCGACTGGCAGGCGAGTTGAGCAAAATCGCCTACAGAATAACCCATATTGTTGGCAAAGGTCTGGATAAATGTTCCGCAGCCCGAACTGCACGCCTCGTTGAGTTCCATGCGCACCACAGCCCCTTTCTCAACGAAGATTGCCTTCATGTCCTGTCCGCCGATGTCCAGGATAAAACTCACGTCGGGCATGAGTGAGGCAGCCGCTCTTTCGTGCGCCATTGTTTCGATAATGCCGCTGTCGAGGCCGAAAGCCGCCTTGATGAGTTCTTCGCCGTAACCTGTAGAGCAGGATCCTACGATTTCCAGTTCAGCGCCTCGCAATGCTGCTTCCTGCTTCAGGGCGTTCAGTCCATCCGCTACTGCCTTGATCGGATTTCCCAGATTTAGGCGGTAATTGGTAAAGACAATATCTCCCGTAGGCGTCTCCGCATTCACCCTTACCGCAACAATCTTCGTCGTAGTAGAGCCCGAGTCAATACCAATCACAACCTGCTGTTTTCCTTTATTCAGCGGTTGGGTTTCCGTAGCGAATTTCGCCTTTGATTTGAGCCATTCCTGGTGCTCTTTCACATTCTTGAACAGAGGCAGCAGACTGCTGGTCCATTCCGTTTGTATTTCTTTTTTCATCCGGCTTCTGAGAACAGATACTGAGGCTGCAGAATCTGCCGATTTAGCCCGGTAAGCACAGCCCAGAGCCGGGATGAGATTGCTGTTTTCTGATACGATGAAGTCGTTTGGAGAAAGATGGAGATAATCGCAGAAAGCCTTGCGGAGAGCCGGAAGAAAGGTCAGCGGACCGCCGCAGAGCAGGATAGGAGCCTCGAAACTGATGCCGTGAGAAAGCGTTACCACCGTCTGTACGGCGATGGAATGGAAGATGCTGGCTGCAATATCTGCTTCGGGCAGATTGCGCGCCATCAGGTTCTGGATGTCGGTCTTGGCAAACACGCCGCAGCGGGCAGCCATCGGATAAACGTGTTCTGCCTTCATCGCCAACTCGCTCATCTTCTGGTTCTCTACGCCCATCAGCACACTCATCTGGTCGATGAAAGCACCCGTTCCGCCGGCACAGTTGCCGTTCATGCGCAGTTCCATATTTCCGTTTTCCTTGAAGAAGATAACCTTCGCATCCTCGCCACCAATATCGATGAGCGCCTTCGCCTCAGAATGAGCCGTACGGGCATAGACTGATGCAGCCACCACCTCCTGTACAAACTCCGCCTGGAGCTGTTCGGCAGTAGCCATTCCTACGCTTCCCGTTACGCAGATTCTTGCCTCTGCATCGCCCACAAGGGCTGAAATCTCATCGAAATATTGCGACACAAGTTCGTTGACACGAGCGTTGTGGCGTTCGTATTTTGAGTAAATTACTCGGTTATCGCTGTCGATAACGGCTATTTTGGCTGTCGTAGAGCCAACGTCCAATCCTATGTAATAAGTTTTCTCCATTTCTCTTATCTCAAGTATTTTCTCTTATTTTCTAGTATCTTCTTCAAGTTTCGCAAGTTTTGCTCCACACGCCCTGAAAGGGCAGAAGCTCCTAGCCCAGGGCATCGCCCTGGGTTCTTATGGGCGCAACCCTGTCGCCCTGTAAGGGCAAAAGCTTTAAAGAACCGGGCTATTTACAAGGCTTTTGCCCTTACAGGGCGCCTTGCTGATTGCTATTATACCCAGGGCGCTGCCCTGGGCTAGGAGCTTTTGGGCCTTCAGCCCGTACTTAAACCACATGCGAAACTTCTAGTATCTTCTTGTTATTGGCTTTTCCCAAGTTCCATCTGCTCTCTTCTCATATCCCTGAAAGCGCTCCAGGCAATCGGAACCGCAACGGCAAACGAGCAGCAATCTGCCCACATCTGACACATCTCCACGCCCAGTAGTCCGAAGAAATAGGGCAGGATGAAGATGAGCGGAATGAAGAAAAGTCCGCTGCGTGCTGCCGCTACGATGTTGGCTCTCACCGGTTTACGGATGGTCTGCATCAGCATGTTGGTGAGCACGATGCTGGCTATGAGCGGAAAACTGAGCACCTGCCATCTCAAAGCCACCGAACCTACGGCTACAACTGCTGCATCATCGCGGAAGATACTGATGATGGAAGTTGAGAAGATGAAGCCGAGAAGGGCACAGACGCTGAGGAAAACCGTGCCGCATTTGATGCAGAAAAAGTAGGCTTCCTTTACGCGCCCATAGAGTTTGGCTCCGTAGCAGAATCCGCAGAGCGGCTGGAATCCCTGACCCAGACCGATGACCATCGCATAGGTGAAGAAGGAGATGCGGGTAACGATGCTCATGCCCGCAATGGCTGCATCGCCAAACGCACCTGCTGCCACATTGAGCATCAGCGTAGCGATACTTCCCAGTCCCTGTCTTGACAGCGAAGGGGTTCCGCCGAAGATAATCTCCTTGGCAAAGGCGCGGGTAGGGGTGAAATTGCTGAGACGGATGCGGATGTTCTCGCCTTTATGCGTCATCCAGAAGAGCATGGCGCAGCCGAAACACTGGCTGATGAGGGTGGCTACGGCGGCTCCGGTAATGCCCAGCTGGAAGTAGAGGATGAGCAGAGGAGCCAGAATCAGATTGAGCAGCACACCCGACATGATGCCCTTCATCGCATACATCGCATTGCCCTGGAAGCGCATCAGGTTATTCAGCGTAAGCGAGGTGGTCATAAAGGGAGCACCCAGCAGGATAATGCCCAGATAGCGTTCTGTATAAGGAAGAATGGTGGGCGTAGAACCCATCAGAAGGCAGAGCGGAGTGAGGAACACATGACCCAGAATGGCGATGAGGAGACCGGTAAGAAAACTCAGCACAAAGCCCGTGGCTGCCATCTTCTGTGCCTGTTCCGTATGTTTGGCGCCCAACTGTCGCGAAACATAATTGCCTGCACCATGGCCAAACAAGAAACCAATCGCCTGGATAACAGCCATTGCTGCAAAGGCAACGCCTACCGCTGCCACACTCTGCGTGTTGATGCTGCCCACGAAATAGGTGTCGGCGAGATTGTACATGCTCGTCGACAGCATACTGATAATCGTTGGTATGGCCATCGTGAAAATCACATGATGCACAGGGGCATGAGTGAGGAACGTATAGTTGTCTCTTTTCTCTTTCTTCATAACTTTATGATGCTCTTTTGGGGCATTTCAACCTGCAAAGGTACATAAATATCCACAAAGTTGGACAATTATGAACCAACTTTTATAAATTTATAAGAAAAGAGTTGCTTTATTCATAAAATTATCGTATTTTTGCACCGCAATTGAATATATATACAAAACAGATTACTAATGAATGATGAGATAAGAATCATACCGATAACGACAAAAAAAGGGCTGAAAACCTTCATTCAGTTTCATTATGATCTCTACAGAGGCCATAAGTTTGCCATTCCTTTTTTGCGTTTTGACGAGATGAATACGCTGGACCCAAAGAAGAATCCTGCCTTTGAGTTCTGCGAGGCTCAATACTTCCTGGCGGTTGACAGCGAGGCTCGTATCGTAGGTAGAATTGCTGCCATTATCAACCATCGTGCCAATGCACAGTGGAACAAAAAGCAGGTTCGCTTCGGCTGGTTTGATTTCGTGGATAATGTAGCGGTTTCCTGTGCCTTGTTGCGCGCGGTAGAAAACTGGGGCAAGAGCAAGGGAATGAACGAATGCGTAGGTCCGCTCGGATTTACGGATATGGACCGTGAAGGCTTGCTCATCGAGGGCTTCGACCGGAAGTCTACGATGTATATAAACTACAATTATCCTTATTACAAGACGCATCTGGAGAGTTATCCGCTCTATGAGAAGGATAACGACTGGCTGGAGTACCGCATCAGGATTCCGAAGGAGACGCCGGCTAAGTTTGCCAAGACTGCCCAGATGATAGAGAGCCGATATAATCTGCATGTTCATAAGTTTACCCGCCGGGAACTGACCTCGGGTGGAATGGGCAGGAAGGTGTTCGAAATCGTGAACGAGACTTACAAGAATCTCTATGATTTCCAGCAGCTTACGGAGAAGCAGATAGATGAATATGTAAATACTTATATCAAGAAGGCTGACTTGAACCTGGTAACGGGTGTGGTAGATGGCAACGCTGGCAACAAACTGGTAGCCTTTGGTGTTTCCTTCCCTTCGTTTACCGATGCGCTGCGCGAGATAGGCGATGGCAAGCTTTTCCCTACGGGTTGGCTGAAGGTGCTGAAGGTTCTGAAGTGGCACAAGACGGATACGGTAGATTTGCTCTTGATAGGTGTTCTTCCGGAATATCGCAAAAAGGGAGCCAATGCACTTATTTTTGCCGATCTGATAGAGCAGTATCGCCGTTATGGCTTTAAATGGGCTGAGGCAATGCCGCAGATGGAGACCAATACCGGTGTTCAGAGCCAGTGGCAGTATCTGGAGAGCGAACAGCATCGCCGTCATCGCTGCTATAAGAAGAAGATTTAAAAGTCTCTGTTTTGAGCCGTTTAGGCGTAAAAAAGATAGAAAATGGGCTAAAAAGTTAAACAATCTAACTCGCTCTAATTTGGACTTTGATTGAAAATCAAGAAGTTGGGCGTTTGCCT
>OOCM01001095.1_pt1 | contig 22972 bp, 18 predicted proteins | sample 1671111 | NCBI WGS metagenome assembly OOCM01 (sample SAMN06348123, study PRJEB24527) | human gut metagenome | biome: human gut; feature: ankylosing spondylitis patient; material: feces | host: Homo sapiens | place: China | collected 2015-10 | reverse complement strand
CACTTAAATAGCCTGCCCATGCCAGATTTTTGTAAATCTCTGCATTCATCTTCTCATCTGCGCAAAGTGCAAAGCGGATATACTGACGATTTCCACCGCATGGTGTGATACGGCCTAACTCAGCTAACTCCTCAAGTTCCTGCATAGTCATTTTTTTACTCTGATCAAAGCGGCGATATGAACGTGCGCCAGCTACTAAATCGTGAAATTTCTGTGTCATAATTATTTTTCTCCTTTACGCTTTATGGAATCCACTTTCATCAAGCCCTGCCAAAAGCTTTTCTAACTCTTCCATTGTCTTTGGCAGATCCTCGCGAATATAGCGAAGTGCCGTGATTATATTTAAACACCACTGTGAAGTGAAGTTTGTCGTAATCCATGGAATCTCGTGAAGCACTTCTTTATTTCCTGCATCAAATATGTCATGCGCCAAAAAGCCCTCTGTATTATTATGAGTGCAAAGTGCATGAAGAAGAATCTTCCATGTAGTCTGTGCCAGCCACTTATCGTGCAGACGAGCTGGGCGCTTCTCACTCCGAGATGCCCGAGCGGAATGTTTCTTTTTCGGAAGCATGGAATATGTGCGCCTTTCGTACGACGAGAAGGGTAAAGAGCGCCGTCTGTTCCGGGTCTTCGGAACCGACCGGTGCAGGGGAGAGGGAGCCTCTTGTCCCGGCTTCCCCTTTGACGAGAACGCCGATAAGGCATACACCTGAACTTTATTGCTTATCGATTTCAGGTGGTACTATGGCGCTTTTTACCGGACTTCCCGAATCCAAGAGAAATGTTCTGCTGTTCATGGCCATGCTCAACTTCGGCTCCACAGTGGCCATGCAGGGCTGGACCATGCTTTACAACAACTTCGTGGTCAACTATGCGGGCCTCAGTCCCGCTCAGAGCGGTCTGGTGCAGGGACTTCGCGAGCTGCCCGGACTGCTCGGCGTCACGCTCATATTCTTTCTTTTCTTCATGAAGGAGCACAAGCTTGCGGCGGTGTCCGTCATGGCCGCCGGTCTCGGCACCATGCTTACCGGCTTCTTTCCTTCCTTTGTTCCCATCATTATCACGAGCATGCTCATGTCGTTCGGCTTTCATTATTTTGAAGCCTTGAACAACTCTCTGGCCATACAGCATTTTGATCTCAAGCAGACGCCCATCGTCATGGGAAGGCTTCGCGGCCTGGTGGCCGGAGGCAGTCTGATGATTTCCGTGTTCGTGTTCATCTTTTCGGAAAAGCTGAGCTTCGTCTGGCTGTTCTTCGTTCCCGGAGCCGTGGGACTTATGCTCGGATTTTTCGGTCTTGTGCATCCCCTTACGGGCAGCCGGGCGCCGGAGCAGCGCCGGAGAATGCTCCCTCAGAAGAGATACTGGCTCTTTTATGTGCTCAACCTGCTCATGGGCGGGCGGCGTATCGTGTTTTCGGTATTTGCCGTCTTTCTCATGGTGGAACAGTTCGGTTTTTCCGTGCGCAGCGTTTCGCTCATGTTCATGTTCAACTATACGGTGAACTGGCTGTTCAATCCCATGGTGGGAAAAATCATCAACCGTCTGGGCGAACGGCGGCTCATGACCATAGAGTATATTGCCGCCTTTCTCATTTTCGTGGGCTATGCAACGACAAAGAGCGAGTACCTCATTGTTCTGCTGTACGTGCTCGACAGTCTCACGTTCAACTTCTCCATTGCTGTACGCACATTTTTCCAGAAAATAGCCTTTCCTGAGGATGCGGCTCCCAATATGGCCATAGCGCAGACCATCAACCACATTCCTGCCGTGACCATACCGGCTGTGGGCGGATGGATGTGGACGGTCTGGGGCTATCAGTCCGTGTTCCTGTTCGGGGCGACGCTGACGGTGCTTTCTCTTCTGCTGGCGCAGCTTGTGGACAGGGAAATTCGTACGAAGAATACACAGAATCTGAGAAGAGGGTGACATGAACAGAGATTTCTGGGCAATGGCTACGGGAAGAGCTCCTGCGGATCTGCGCATCGACAACGTACGCATCGTGGATGTTTTCAGCGGAGAGATCCGTGAGGGAAGCGTAAGCATAGGGCAGGGACGCATCCTCGGATTCAGCCGCCATGAGGCCCGGGAAGTGGTGGACGGCGAAGGTCGCTGCCTTCTGCCCGGACTTATCGACGGTCATGTGCATATCGAATCCTCCATGCTCTGTCCGTCCCGCTTTGCCGAGCTGGTGCTTCCGTTCGGTACGACCACCATTGTGGCTGATCCACATGAGATCGCCAATGTGAAGGGGCTGGAAGGCATACGCTATATGCTGGAGGCTTCGAGGAATCTGCCGTTTGATGTGCGCATTATGCTGCCTTCCTGTGTGCCCGCGCTTTCCGTGGAGGATGCCGGTGCCGTGCTCGGAGCGGAGGATATTCTTCCTCTGCTTTCGGAGGAAGGCGTGGGCGGTCTGGCGGAAATGATGAATGTGCCCGGACTGCTTGGCGGTGATCCGGATGTGCTGGAGAAAATGCGCGGAACGCTGGCGGCCGGCGGAGTCATTGACGGTCACGCTCCGATGCTTTCGGGGAAGGATCTGGAAGCCTATGCGGCGCTCGGCGTGCACACCGATCATGAGTGCAGCACGGTGGAGGAAATGAAGGAGCGCATTGCGTGCGGTATGTACGTGCTTTTGCGGGAAGGCTCCGCCGCCCGCGATCTGTTGAAGCTGCTTCCCGCGCTTACGCCGGAGAATCAGCGCCGCTGCCTGTTCTGCACCGATGACAGGCACGTGTCGGACATTCTTAAGCGCGGGCATCTCATCAACAATATTCGTCTGGCCGTATCGGCCGGAATAGATCCGGTCAGCGCCGTGCGCATGGCTACCCTGAACGCTGCGGAATGCTACGGTCTGAACGACAGAGGAGGCATAGCTCCCGGACGCCGTGCGGACCTTGTGCTGGTGGACGATCTTACGGAGTTCAAGGTGCATGCCTGCTGGGCGAAGGGCGAGCTGGTGGCCCGGGAAGGGCGGATGCTGCATGAGCTTCCCGTGGCGGACGAGAGCCGGATGAGAAACAGCGTCGTGCTCGCGCCGCTTCCCGAGCGTCCGTTTTCCGTCCGGGTTCCGTCGGGAAAGGCCAGAGTCATCGGTCTGCTGCCGCATTCTCTGATCACCGAGGGACTGGTGGTTCCGGTGAATACCGCGCCGGACGGAGAAGTGGAGCTTGCGCTCAATCCGGGCATGACCAAGGTCGCGGTACTGGAGCGCCATCATGCGACGGGCAAGATCGGCACGGGCCTGCTCAATGGGCGTTACGGACTCAAAAACGGTGCCATAGCCACCACCATTGCTCATGATTCGCACAATATCGTGGTGGCCGGCGACAATGAGGATGACATGCTCTGCGCCGTGCGCGAGGTGGAACGCCTGGGCGGCGGCATCGTCATGGCGTCCGGTTCCCGCATTCTGGCGTCGCTGCCGCTTCCTGTGGGCGGACTTATGAGCGATCGTCCGGCGGAGGAAGTTTCGGCCAGGCTGAAGGAGCTTCTGGCGCTGGCGAGCTCCCATTATCATATCTGGGAAGGCGCGGATGCCTTCATGTCGCTCAGCTTCCTTGCACTGCCGGTCATTCCTCATCTCAAGATCACGGCCCGGGGCCTGTTCGACGTGGACTCCTTCTCCTTCGTTGATGTGGATGCGGAGCGATAGACGACTCCTGCCCGGAAGGGCTGCTGATGATTAATACAAAATCCGGCTGCACGACGTTTTTCGTGCAGCCGGATGCTTTTTATATGGCCCGGATGATCTGACGCTCGAACGGCGGCGGATCGGCCAGACTTGTTATTTCAGCATGGGCATGGGGCCGAAGGAGGCCTCGTAGCGGGCCCGGAATTCTTCCGGAGTGAAGTTGTGCAGCTGCGTGCCGTACTGCTCCACGCAGAAGCTTGCGGCCACCGTGCCGAGACGGGCGGAAAAAGCGATGCCCATGCCGCTGTGCAGGCCCTTGAGCAGACCGGCGCGGTAGGCGTCGCCCGCACCCGTGGGATCGGAAATCTGTTCCAGAGGCACGGCGGGAATGTCATAGGGGCGGTCGCCCTTATGCAGAATGGAGGAACCCTTGCCGCCGAAGGTGACGATGAGATATTCCACGCGGTCGAGCAGGGCGTCGCGGTTCAGACCGGTCATTTTTTCAATGCGTTCGATTTCATAGTCGTTGCCGATGAGCACATGGGCGCCGGTAAGACCGGAGGCAAGCTGCTCTCCGCCGAGCACGGTGATCTGCTGACCGGGATCGAAAATGTAGGGAATGCCGTGTTCTCTGTAGAAGGCGGGCAGGTTCACCATGTCGTCCACATTGCCGGGAGCCACCAGTCCCCAGTCTCCGTCGGCGACGGGAGGCGTCTTGTCGGGGAAGGAGGGGGTCTTCATGGCCGAAGGCGAGAAGGCGTTGATCTGGTTGCTGCTTTTGTCGGTCATGATGTAGCAGCAGGCCGTGAAGTCGCTTTCGTCGGTTTTGATGCCCTGAAGATCAATGCCCATGCGGGAAAGACGTCCGGCGTATTCGGAAAAGTCCTTGCCCACCGTGCCGTAGATGGCGGACCGTTCGCCGAGGAGCGCCAGCGTGTAGGCGATGTTTCCGGCCGTGCCGCCCATTTTTTCCTCGAGGCGGTCGATGGGGAAGGAAACATTCAGAAAATGCAGTTTTTCAGGAAGTATATGATCTTCGAAGTGACCGGGAAAGGTCATGATGCGGTCGAAGGCGAGAGAACCGGAAATATGGATCATGCAGGACTCCGTGAGGATGGGTTCGAGGGCCGAAGGCAATTTCGTCGGATATTTTAACGGCAGGCGGATGCTTTGACAAGTCTCTCATGCCGGCCCGGATCCATGCGCAGGGATGACCAAGCCGGCCGGAGGGAGGGGGGGGAGAGATACATCCGAGCGTGCGTCATGACGAGCCTGTACGGAAGAGCTCTGCAACTGACGCCTGCCTGCTGAGAGCTCCGGGACGTTTTTTTTGTGGAGCGAGGTATCGTGATTGTGATTCTTGACAAGGCGACCGCTTTCGTGTAATTGATTCGACATCAAACCATTTTCATATCAAACGGCGTCACGTCCGAAGGCCGGATCGAGGATGCAGCCTGCCTTTGTCGGTCCGTCATCGTCGACCGGATGGGGAAAATAACAGTTGCCTTGCCCTTTTGAAAATAGGATGATTTCGACCGCAGCCTGCGTTTCCGGGACATGCCTCTCCGGGAAATGACCGGTTTTCCGGCCGCTTCCGTGTCTGTGCCTGTTCGGAGCGCAAGGCGTTCTGCATTTCGGAGGAACATCTGATGAAAGCAACGGACAAGGCGATCCGGGCCATGAAGGTTCTGGAGCTTCTGAAGAAGCGCTATCCCGTGCCGGAGACCATGCTCGATCACAGGAATCCCTGGGAGCTGCTGGTCGCCACGGTGCTTGCCGCCCAGTGCACGGATGCCAGGGTAAACACCATCACGCCGGAACTGTTCCGGCGCTGGCCTGATCCTGCCGCGCTGGCAGCCGCCTCTCAGGAGGAGCTTGAAAGCGTCATTCGTCCCACGGGATTCTACCACAACAAGGCAAAGAATCTTCTGGGCGCGGCGAAAAGGGTGACTGAGGTCTTCGGAGGGGAGGTGCCTCATACGCTGGAGGAACTCATCACGCTTCCTGGGGTCGCCCGCAAGACCGCCAATGTGGTGCTCTGGGGAGGATTCGGCATCAATGAAGGACTGGCCGTGGATACGCACGTCAAGCGTCTGTCCTTCCGGCTGGGCCTGACGAAGCATACGGATCCGGTCAGAATAGAACAGGATCTGATCAGGATTTTTCCCCGTGAGGAATGGGGCGACGTCAATCACCGTCTGGTCTGGTTCGGGCGCGATGTGTGCGATGCCCGCAATCCTGCATGCGGAGACTGTGAACTTGCGGAACTGTGTCCGCGACAGGGCGTGGGAAAAAGGAAATCATCCGGTCGGGAGGCCTGACCGGTTCCGGCGAATTCCGGAAGGCGTCGAGCCTTCCGTCATGTGAAGAAGGTTGTGTCATGAAAAAGTATTGTGCCTGCCTGGCTGTTGCGGCAGCCGTCTCTCTGCTTTCCGGCTGCGCGCCGAGGGATTGCCGCATGGTGGATGCTCTGAACGGCGGGCAGTTTGTTGCCATGTCGCGCGCCATGCGCCCGGTGATGCTGAAAAAGAACATGGTCGATGAGAACGGCGACTGGTATTCTCCTTTTTTTGCTTTCCGGCCGGATGACGCCGGAAAAACGCTGGTGGATCGTCTTTCACCCGCGTTCCGGTTTCCCGATGCCCGGGTACCCGTTCCTCCCACGTTTCGCGCGACTCTGACGCCTGAGGCCAAGGTACAGTACGATGGCGCCAGAGCAAACATAGAGCAGGGCATGAATCGGGTGTCGCTGGAACTTGTGGCCGTTACCGACTGGAACAACGACGGGAAGGACGACTGGCTCGTGCTCTGCCGTACGGGCTATACCGATACGCCGCAGCGTTACCGGGAGTACTATCTCGTCATCATCGATCTTACGACGCCGGTGCTCAAGCCCTATGTGCTCATGGTTCTCGACCATGTGTACGGCAAGGTGACGGTGCGCAACGATGCCTCCTCCGGAGAGCTGGTGGAAAGCACGGCCGTGGAATTTCTTCAGGGGCAGGCGACCATGACGCAGGCTCCGGATACCCGTTCCATGCAGCGTAAGCTGGAAGAGGGATCCTCCCTGAAGGAAACTTCGCTGAGTCAGTGAGATAAGGAGCGTTCATGCCTGATTCCTGCGTCGTACTTGCCCGCAGACAGCGTATCAGGGCCCTCTGGAGGCCCGCTGTTCTTCTTGTGCTCATGGGAGCGCTGGTCTGGTGGTTTGCGGATACCGCTTCCGAACAGTACCGCTGGCAGTGGTACAGAGTGTGGCGATATATCGGCGTGTGGGAGGACGGTTCGTTCCATCCGGGCGTGCTTCTTGAAGCCCTCGGAGTAACGTTGCAGCTTACGGCGGCGAGTCTCGTGCTCGCGCTGCTTTCGGGCGGCATCATGGCCGCCATGCGTCTTTCGACGTCTCCCGTGGCCGGAGTGCTGGCCACGATGTTTCTGGGGGTTCTGCGCAATACGCCGCTGCTCATGCAGCTGTTCATGGTGTATTTTGTCGTGGCTCCCGTGCTTGGAATCGGCCCGTTCTGGGCGGCGGTGATCTCGCTCGGCCTTTTTGAAGGCGCCTACATGGCCGAGATATTCCGTGCGGGCATCATGGCCGTGCCGCGCGGACAGTGGGAAGCCGCCATGAGTCTCGGCATGCCTGTGGGCATGACGGCAAGGCTCGTCATCATTCCTCAGGCCCTGCGTCAGGCTTTGCCTGCGCTTGCCGGGCAGATGGTATCCCTCATCAAGGACACGTCGCTGGTCAGCGCCATTGCCGTGGCCGATCTGACCATGAGAACGCGCGTGGTCATTACGGATACCTTTCTCAGCTTTGAACTCTGGCTGCTGGCGGCAGCCATCTATCTCGTTCTTACGTCGCTGGTCAGCATTCCTGCCCGACTTCTGGAGCGAAAGGAGCATTCATGAAAAAGTGGTTCACCGCATTCCTTCTGATCCTCGGCCTGTCCTTCTGTGTTTCCGCTCAGAGCCTCGCCGCTCCGAGGGGATCCGTCATCGAAAAGGTCATGCAGCGCGGAACGCTCCGCGTGGGCTTTTCCTCGTTTGTGCCGTGGGCCATGCAGGATAAGGAAGGCAAGTACATCGGATTTGAGATTGATGTCGCACAGCGTCTGGCCGACGATCTCGGCGTGAAGCTTCAGCTTGTGCCCACGAGCTGGGACGGCATCATTCCCGCGCTTTTGTCCGGCAAGTTCGACGTCATCATCGGCGGCATGAGCATCACGCCGCAGCGCCTTCTTTCCGTGAATTTTTCCGTTCCCTATGACCATGCCTATGTCGATCTTACGCTGAATCGTGAAAAGACGGCGGATATCAGCAGTGTTGAGGACCTGAATCGCGAAGGTGTGGTCATTGCCGTGCGTACCGGAACAACTGCGGCGGCTGCCGCCTCCAAAGTCTTTCCCAAGGCCACGCTCCGTATGTTCAACGATGAGGCTCCCGCTGTGGAGGAGGTTCTTTCCGGTCGTGCGCACGCCTTTGTGTCCAGTGCGCCGCTTCCGGCCATGGAAACGCTGCGCCATGCGGACGTTCTGGAGCAGAAGTTCGAGGTTCGGCTGGATGCTCAGCCTGTGGCTTTCGCCGTTCCTAAGGGTGATTTCGATACCGTCAACGTATTCGACGGCTGGATCCGCCTCATGGAAGCTGAGGGCTGGCTTCAGGAACGTCGTGATTACTGGTTCAAGTCCGACGCATGGCAGAGCAGACTCAACTGAACGTCATCCCCGGTCATTCCCGGAGGCGAGGCTGGCGTGAACTGAATTCATGGGACGCCGTCCTTCTGCTGGCCGTCGTTGTTCTGACGGCGGCCTTCTGCTGGCGCGCCGCGGATGTGATGCGGCATGAATGGGACTGGACGGCCGTGTGGTCCTATGTCGTGTCGCGCGATGCGTCCGGCGCATGGCAGCCCGGCATGCTTCTGAAGGGCTTTTTCGGCACGCTCCGGCTGGGCTTCTGGTCGCTTCTTGTGGCGCTTGTTTCCGGGGCGCTGGTGGGAGCGCTTTCCGCCGGACAACGGGGCTTTGCCTCGTGGCCGGCTACGCTGTACATCACGGCTCTGAGGAATACGCCTCCGCTGGTGCTGCTTTTCCTCGTTTATTTCTTTGCCGGATCTTTTTTCACCGAGCCTTTTCTTGAGATCGAGGATGCGGTGGCGACGCTTCCGACATGGGGGCAGAGTTTTGTTGCAGCGTTTTTTGCGCCTTCCGGACAGATGGACCGCATGGCAGCCGCCGTGCTGACGCTGGGGTTGTATTCCGGCGCCTATGTGGCGGAAATCGTGCGAGGATCCATTGAGGCCGTGGATAAAACCCAGTGGGAAGCTGCGGCTTCGCTCGGCATGAACAGCTGGCAGCAGCTGCGCTGGGTCATTGCTCCGCAGGCGTTCCGGCACATGATTCCGCCCCTGACGGGGCAGTGCATTTCGGTCTTCAAGGAGACGGCGCTGGCGTCGGTCATTTCCCTGCCGGAGCTGACCTTTCAGAGCCTTGAGGTCATGGCCGTATCCCGCATGACCTTTGAGCTGTGGTGTGTCACTGCGTTCATGTATCTTTGTGTATCTTTTTTTTGGGCGTGGCTCGGCAGAATGCTGGAGCGGCGCAGACGCTACTGAGAAGCGGACGAAGAAGGATTTCCGTGCCGCTCCGGGCGGAAGCGTGGAAAGGGCCTTTGTTTTTTGACCGGACGCAAAGAGGCGGATCATGTTTTGATCCGCCTCTTTTTTATGTCCGAAAACAGGATTGGGAGGCTGCGACAGGCACCTGGTCAGCTGCGACAGGCATCCACGAAGTTGCGGGCCCAGTGAGGGACGGCGGGAGCGAAGAGATGCGTCCAGCACCCGAAGGTTCGGCGGGTCAGCAGACCGTCGTAGTGCCTGCCGTGCTTTTCGTACATGCCTGTGCCCGGAGCAAGCTCAAGGCAGCAGACGGGCTCCGCCCCCTGCGGCCATTCGCAGCGGGAATAGTGAAATTCATGGCCGCGCCATTCGCTGCCCAGAGGATGGAAGGGATTTTCCGCCACGACATGAACCGTGACATAGCCGAGTCCCTGCGGTCTGGAGAAAAAGCGCGCCCGGGCCGGAAGCAGGGAAGCCATGGGCATGGGGCCGCGATCGAGAACGAGCGCGTCGCACAGCAGCATGAAACCGCCGCATTCGGCATACACGGGGCGACCGGTCAGGGAAAGATGACGAATGTCTTCCAGATGGCGTGAGGCACTGATTTCTTCCGCAAAGAGCTCGGGATAGCCTCCGCCGAGATAAAGACCGTCGAGCTCCGGCCAGGGGGCGGGGTCGAACAGGTCAAGACGTACCAGATCCGCGCCGGCCGCCCGAAGGGCTTCCAGATTCTCTTCGTAATAGAACCAGAGGGCACGGTCATGCACATAGCCTATGCGGGGCCTGTCTTCCGCACGTTCGGAGAACGTCGGCGTCGCTGCCGGAATGTCGGGAAGTTCGGGAGACTGGCGGGAGAGCTCAAGTACCTGCTCCCAGTCGATGTTGTCCCGCACAAGATCGGCCAGCGTGTCGAGAACGGCGTGCACCGTATGATCGGCAGCATCGAGCGACAGCCCCATGTGTCTTTCCGGCAGCGGGTTCTTCCGCAATCTGGGCAGGATGCCGAGAACGGGGATGTCGGTATAGCGTTCTATGGCCTGGCGCAGCATGGAGCCGTGACGTTCTCCGGCCACGTTGTTCAGAATGACGCCGGAAAGATGCAATTCGGGATCGAAGCGGGCGATGCCGGATACGATGGCGGCGGCCGTACGCGTCATTTTGGCGCAGTTCATGGTGAGCACCACGGGCGCCTGCAGCACGCGCGCCACATGAGCGGTGGAGCAGGAACCGTCGACGTCGCGGCCGTCGAAAAGGCCTCGGTTGCCTTCGATGACGGCTACATCGGAGGGCCGGGAACGGGAGATGGCCGTAAGCTGCCGCAACAGGGCCTCATCATCCAGAAAGTAGGGATCAAGGCAGGCGGCAGGCCGCCTTGCGGCCAGAGCCAGCCAGGCATAGTCGATGTAGTCCGGGCCTTTCTTGCAGGCCTGCACGGCAAGGCCGTGCCCGGTGAAAAGGCGCGAGAGGCCGAGAGAGACCAGTGTCTTACCGCTTCCGCCGGAAAGTCCGGAAATGACGAGTCGAGGCTGCTGCATGGGGGAGAGGTTCATAAAAGGGTAAGGAAAAGGGGAAGATCCCGAAAGATCTTCCCCTTGATGTTTCCAGCATGCTGGAAGGTGCCGGGGGACACCGTCAGACGTCCCGCCGAAACCCGCCTACGCGGGGGCGATATTATTCGCCTTCTTCAGTGGCACCCTGCTTGCCGGCACCCTTGAGGCCGTACATGGTGGTGGAACCGGAGGACCAGTAAGCCACCTTTTCGTCGTCGACCAGAGCGGTGAGGACGTTCTTGACCTTGCGGGGGCTGGCGCCGGGGAACAGTTCGAGGAACTGGTTGAAGTAGAACTTGGTCTTGGCGCCGGGCTTGCTGGTCTTGTCCACCAGCCAGTTGTACACCAGAGCCTTGTCTTCTTCGGTCACGCCGGCATTGGAAGCTTCGGCATGAGCTTCAGCGCCCTTGTAGGCTTCAGCGGCCAGTTCAGAGAACTTGAACTGGGTGGACTGACGCCAGCTGAAGTAGGCCTGTTCGCGGAAGTCGTCGATGAGCTGGGGGGTGAATTCCAGGTCGGTGAGTTCGAAGAACTTTTCCCAACCGATGCGTTCGGCCCAGTCGCCCAGACGTTCGTACTTGTTGGCGTTTTCAGCGTACACATCGAGGATGCGCTTCACAGTGGCGCACAGCGTGGGCCAGCGGGGCGGTTCGTTTTCGATGTAGGACACGACAACCTTGGAGAACTTGGGACGGCTGATACGGTTGGAGATCTTGCCGCCGACCATGACGAGCACGCCGTCGCCTTCGCCGTCGGAGATGGGAAGGGCGGGGCACATGGTGTAGCAGTTACCGCAGTACATGCAGCGTTCCTGCTTGATGGCCACGGTGTTGATCTTCTTGCCGTCGAGTTCTTCCTTGGCGGGACGCACGGCGGCCACGGGGCAGGCGGCGACGGCCAGAGGAATTTCGCAGAGCTGGTCAACCCATTCCTGGTCGATCATCGGGGGCTTTCTGTGGATACCCACAACGCCGATGTCGGACACGTGCACGGCGCCGCACATGTTGAGGCAGCAGGCCAGGGAGATGCGCACGGGGGCGGGCAGACGATGGTTCTGGAAGTCGGAGAACACGGTGTCCATCAGGGCCTTAACCGGGCCGGAGGCGTCGGTGGCGGGGGTGTGGCAGTGCAGCCAGCCCTGGGTGTGCACGATGTTGGTCACGCCGGCACCGGTGCCGCCGATGGGGAACTTGTAGGAGCCGCCGGCGAACTTGCGGGAAGCAAGGTCGGCCTTGAGTTCTTCAAGAACCTTGGGATCGGTCACCATGAACTCGATGTTGTTACGAGTGGTGAAGCGCACATGGCCGTCGCAGTACTTGTCGGCGATTTCGCAGATTTCGCGAATGTGCACGGTGGTCATGGTACGGGCGCCGCCGCAGCGGACGGTGTACACCTTGTCACCGCTTTCGGCCACGTGCATGAGCACGCCGGGTTCCAGAATTTCGTGGTACAGCCACTTGCCGAAGTTCTTGGCAATGACCTCAGGGAAGAAGGAGTCGTACTTGCGGGGTCCGATATCGGAGATACGACCTTCCATGGGTTTTGCAGGATTGTAACCGGAAGAAATAAAAGCCATTTTTGCTCTCCTCTCTGATTAGCGCAGGTGACGCTGACGGTAAGCAGCGATGTCACGGGTCCAGCCGCCGGGCACGTCCTCTTCCTTGAAGAGAATGTAGGGGTTCGTGCGGGGCTCGATGACGTGCTGAGGAATGGCCGGAATTTCGGTCACTTCAAGCAGCTTCTGGAAGGAGAGACGCTTGATGGTTTCGCCAACACGTTCGCGGTTCTTGCCTTCTTCCATCCACCAGTCCCAGATCTTTTCGATGACGGACTTGATTTCGTCGAAGGGTTCTTCCGCAGGAATGAAGGGAACGAGCAGGGAGCCCATCTGAGCGCCGTCGAGAATGGGGGCCTTGGCGCCGACCAGGATGGAGGCACCGCGGTCGTCACCGATATGCAGAGCGCGGGGCATGGTGTTGATGCAGTGCATGCAGCGCACGCAGTTGGAGGTGTCGATGGACAGCTTGCTGCCGTCCCAGCTCATGCAGTGGGTCGGGCAGAGGTCGATGACTTCCTTCTGCAGATCGAACTTGCCCCAGTCGCGACCGGAGTGGGCGCCGGCATTGGGCTTGAAGCCTTCTTCACCGGCCACATAGGCCTTCACGGCTTCCTGGTCGATCTTGATGTCGTCCTTCCAGGTGCCGACCACGGCGAAGTCGGAACGGGCCATAGCGGCCACGCAGCCGTTCGGGCAGCCGTCGAACTTGAACTTGAACTTGTAGGGGAAGGCGGGACGATGCAGTTCGTCCTGGTAGTCCTGGGTCAGCTGATAGCAGGCGAGCTGGGTGTTGTAGCAGGCGTATTCGCAGCGGGACATACCCATGCAGGCAGCAGGCGTACGCAGGTTGGAGCCGGAACCACCAAGGTCGACGTCCATCTTGTGGGTCAGTTCGTAGAAGATTTCTTCGAGCTGAGGAGTCTGGGTGCCGATGAGCACCATGTCGCCGGTGGAGCCGTGCAGGTTGGTCAGACCGGAACCGCGCAGATCCCAGATGTCGCAGATGCCGCGCAGATATTCGGTGCTGTAGAACTTACCGGAAGGCTGAGCCACGCGGACGGTATGGAAATGGGCCACGCCGGGGAACTTTTCGGGCTGGTCGCAGTAACGGCCGATAACGCCGCCGCCGTAACCGAACACGCCCACGATGCCGCCGTGCTTCCAGTGCGTTTCCTTGTCTTCATAGGAAAGTTCCATAACGCCCAGCAGGTCCTCGGGGGAGTCGCTGGGAATCTGATAATCCAAGCCCTGAGCGTTCTTGGCTCTGCTTTCGGCAAGCTGCTTGATATCAGATACAAAGCTGGGCCAGGGCCCGGATTCGAGCTGGTCCAACAGGGGGGTTGCATGTTTCGCCATTGCCTTACCTCCACATGGTTGATTATGGGTCTGTCGCTTTGCCAACCAATGAGCCGGAAAAAGCTTCCGTTCAGACAGAGCGACCCCTGATACACCAATACTGGGCCGGATGTGCGAGGGCACAATACGAGCCCGGCCTTACAGCGTGTAAACCCGTTACTACCCTATTTTGGGGGCGAGCACAATAGCTCCGGCTCTGTTCACAAGCCCGCAGAAGGGCAGGAAAGCTGAATATGGCAAAAAAGTGTGTATTTTCAAATGGTAATTGTTGAAATGCCCCCCTGGGGCCGGATGAGGGTCGGCCGGGGTGGTTCCAAACAGGAACGAAGTCGGAATATTTACCGGAAGGGGCGGGAAGTGCGTTTTTAAAACCACTTGAAATATAAGATTTATTTTTTTTTGGAAAAAAGAACGGACGGTAAGAAGGGGGAAAAGATCAAGAGAAAAAAATAACAAGCCGAGGGTCGTATATTAATTTTTCGTGACCGGGGGATGAAAGGACTTTTCCGCTTCCTTGAAATTACCCCGGCCGGAATACTTTATTTTTCGGATGGTAACGGATAGTATTTTCCATTCGTATAAAAAGGGCCTGTCCGAGCTGACGGCCACACCGGAGGTACAATGATCCTTTTCAAGAAAAGTGCTGAGCGTCGTCTTCATCTGGAAGACAGAGCCGACCCCCAGCTCTACCGCGAACTTTTCCCCTACACGAGAGTCGGACGCATAGGGTTCGACGGCAACATCATTGCTCCCCGTCCGGCCGATCCATGCTTCATCACCGATACCACGTTCCGGGACGGACAACAGGCGAGGCCTCCGTATACGGTAAAACAGATAGCCCATATTTTTGATCTTCTGCATAAGCTCGGCGGCAAGAGCGGACTCATTCAGGCCACGGAGTTCTTCATGTACTCGGCCAAGGACCGCAAGGCCATCGAAACCTGCCGGGCCAGAGGATATCGTTTCCCCCGCGTCACGGGCTGGATCCGGGCCAATGAAAACGATCTGCGCATCGCCAGAGACATGGAGTTCGATGAGGTGGGCATGCTCACCAGCGTGTCGGACTATCATATCTACCTTAAACTCGGAAAGGATCGTCGGCAGGCCATGGACGACTATCTGCGTATCGTGGAACGCGCGCTGGAGTGGGGTATCGTGCCGCGCTGCCATTTCGAGGACATCACCCGCGCGGACATTCACGGTTTCTGCCTGCCTTTTGCCTCGCGCCTCATGGAGCTGGCCCGTCAGGCCTCCATGCCGGTGAAGATCCGCCTCTGCGATACCATGGGCTTCGGCGTTCCCTATGCCGGGGCGGCGCTTCCCCGTTCGGTGCAGGGCATCGTGAGAGCCTTCACCGATGAGGCCGGCGTTCCTGGTCAGTGGCTGGAATGGCACGGTCACAACGACTTCCACAAGGTGCTCGTCAACGGCGTGACCGCATGGCTGTACGGCTGTGCTGCCGTCAACGGCGCACTCCTCGGTTTCGGCGAACGCACGGGCAATACTCCCGTGGAAGCGCTGATCATGGAATACATTTCGCTGACCGGCAACGACGATGTGGCCGATACCACCGTGATTTCCGAAATCGCCGAGTATTTCGTCAAGGAACTGGAATACATCATTCCGCCGAACTATCCCTTTGTCGGCAGCGACTTCAACGCCACGAGCGCGGGCGTGCATGTGGACGGTCTGGCCAAGAACGAAGAAATCTACAACATCTTCGATACGGCCAAGATCCTCAACCGCCCCGTTCCCATCATCATTACCGACAAGTCCGGCCGTGCCGGAGTGGCATACTGGATCAACAGCAATCTCGAGCTGGATGAGGAAAGGCGGGTCACCAAGAAGCATCCTGCCGTGGGACAGATCTACAACGCCATCATGCAGGCCTACGAGGCGGGACGAAACACTTCCTTCTCCAACAAGGAAATGCTGGCTCTCGTCAAGCACTACATGCCCGAACTCTTTGTTTCCGAGCTGCAGAAGCTCAAGAGAGTGGCCAGTCGTCTTGCTTCCGGCATCATGACGCGTCTTGCCGAGGCCTGTCGCGCCAGCCGCACGGATCAGGAACGCTGCGATGCCATGCAGAGCTTCGCCGATCATTATCCTTATATTCAGTTCATCACGCTCACCGATGCCAAGGGCAAGCTGCTTCAGGCCGTGGTGACCGATGAAGCCAATACCGACAAGTACGGTCATCTGCCCGATCCCGGATATGATTATTCCGACAGAATCTGGTTCAAGATGCCCATGCGCGACGGCGGACTGCACGTTACCGATCTGTACCAGTCTCAGTACACGGGAGCGCTCATTCTTTCGGTTTCGCAGGCCGTCACGGATGAAAAGGATGAAATCGTGGGCGTGCTTTGCGGAGATATTCAGCTCGAAGAAATTCTCAAGCATACCGAAGATCTGGAGGCCGAGGAAAAGGACGCCGAAGCTCAGGCTTAGGATTCGTCTTCTGTTTCGGGCCATGCGTGTTCCGGGCGTCTTCGGCGCGGAAATCACGCATGGCCCGGATTCTGTTTTTTGTGGCCTTCCATCTGCAACCATGAGGAGTCTATCATGCGGCCCATTACCACGTCGCTCTTTTCTCTGTTCAAGATCGGGCCGGGACCGTCGAGTTCCCACACCATAGGGCCCATGACGGCCGGTCGCCTTTTCTCCCAGACCTGTGCGGAACTGCCGCGGGAACTTCTGGCCCGGGCCGCCCGCATACGGGTTCGACTTTTCGGTTCGCTGAGCGCCACGGGCGCCGGACATGGTACCGATGCGGCGGTTGTGGCCGGTCTTCTCGGCGTGAAGCCGGAAGACTGTCCTTCCGGTTTTTTGACCAGGCTTTCCGACAATCCTCTTGAGCAGCATCGAGTGGAACTCGGCGATGCTTCCGTCATGGTTTCGCTTGCAGACATCGTGCATGATGCCGTCATTCATGATTATCCCTACAGCAATACGCTTGTGGCGCAGCTGCTCGATGCCGGTGACGACGTGCTTTTTGAAAAGGCCTATTACTCCGTCGGCGGCGGTTTCGTTCAGTGGGACGGCTGGAAGGCTCCGGAACAGGGCGAGCCGGTCTATCCGTACAGCAACATGAAGGAGCTGCGGCAGATCGTCCGCAGCCAGGGGCTGAACCTCTACGAGATCATGCTTGCCAATGAAATGGCCATCACGGGGGCGTCCCGTCCGGCCATCATCGACGGTCTGAACAATATTCTGGACAGGATGGAGGAGTCCGTCCGGCATGGACTCGACGGCAGCGGCTATCTTGCCGGGCCGCTCAAGGTGGAGCGCAAGGCCCATATGCTGCTCGAACGTGCACGGGCGCTTCATTCTTCTCCCGTCAAGTTTCTGACGGGACTCAATGCCTACGCCTTTGCCGCATCCGAGGAAAATGCCTCGGGCGGCGTCATCGTCACGGCGCCGACCTGCGGTTCTGCCGGCGTCATGCCTGCCCTCGTCTATGCCATGCGTCACGATATGTTCATCGGCGACCGAGCCATCCGCGAAGGCTTTCTTGCCGCAGCCGCCGTGGGCTTCATCGCCAAGCACAACGCCAGCATCGCAGGCGCGGAAGTCGGCTGTCAGGGCGAAGTCGGCGTGGCTTCGGCCATGGCCGCGGCCATGTTCACCGATGCGCAGGGCAATCCTTCCCGCTATGTGGAAAATGCCGCGGAAGTTGCGCTGGAGCATCATCTCGGCATCACCTGCGACCCTGTAGGCGGCTATGTCCAGATTCCCTGCATCGAGCGCAACGCCATGGGCGCTGTCAAGGCGTTCAATGCCGCCCTCATCAGTACGGGTACCAGTCCCGAGGCGCATCGTGTTTCGCTGGACGCCGCCATCGCCGCCATGGCCGAAACCGGCAAGGAAATGAGCCATAAGTTCAAGGAAACGTCCATGGGCGGCCTTGCCGTGAGCATGGTGACCTGCTGAGTCCGGATCGCACGGATGCTGATATATTCGCTTTGAGTCCGATGGCAGGTATGCGCTTTTTTTCTGTGCATGTTTCGGTCGGAGCATGAGATTTGCGCGGATCCGGCATGAATATGATCCGCAGGCCGAGGGACATGGATGAACCGGTAATGATACAGGGCACGGATGTTCGCCGAATATGCGGTTGGATGTCCGTGCCTTGTCAGTCCTGTATGAAAAAGCTATAGTGCCCCCCAAAGGAGCTGATTATGTCTTTATTTCGTCATATATGTCTGGCTTTCGTGCTGCTTGCCGGAAGCGTTTTTGCCGGAACGGCACAGGCTGCGCCCGCTGCGGATCCTGCCGCGCAGCTGGAAGCCCTGCTCAAGGAGCATCCCGAGCTGATTCTGAACGTGCTGAAGGATCACAGCGAAGAGGTACTCGATATCGTTCAGATGGGATCGGATAAGCGTCGGCGTTCCGTATTGCTTCGTCAGTGGGAGGAGGAGATCAACCAGCCCAAGCAGGTGGCCATTGAAGGTCGTCCTGCCGGCGGAACGGAGGATGCTCCCGTCACCATCATTGCCTTTTCCGACTTCCTCTGCACATACTGTCATCAGGCTGCCTTCACCGTGGGCAACATCATGAAGCGCTATCCCGGGAAGATTCGCCTCATTTTCAAGCAGATTCCCAAAACTCAGTCCGGACGCATCGCCGGAGAATGGTTCATTGCCGCCTATCAGAAGGATAAGGCCAAGGCCTGGAACATGTATGCGCTCATTTTCGACCGGCAGAAGCAGGTGGAAGACGATCCGCTGGTTTCTCTGCGCGCCATTGCCGCTGAGGCAGGTTTTGACGCCAAAGCGCTGGAAGCCGATGTGAAGAACAAGGCCAAGGAACTGGATGCGCTGCTTGCCGGTGATGCGGCTGATGCCAGCGCGCTCGGCTTTGTCGGCACGCCGTATTTTCTTGTGAACAACATGGTCCTGCGCGGCGCTCTCCCCATGGAGAACTTCATAGACGCCGTGGATATGGCCCTCAAGCATACGGCGGCAAAGTAACATCATGCTTGTAGGTTCCGATCCGAAAGCGCTTCGTGAACAGGGGGCGTGGACTTTTTGTGCGGCCACCGTCGGTAATTTCGACGGCGTTCATCTCGGCCATCAGGCGCTGCTGCGTCGCACGGTGGATAAGGCCCGGGAACTGTATGTTCCGGCTGTGGCCGTGACGTTTGATCCTCACCCCGTGTCGGTGCTCTCGTCGAACGCTCCGAAGGAGCTGTGTTCTACGGCGCAGCGCCTGGAATATATGGATAAGCTGGGCGTGGATGCCGTGCTGCTGCTCCCTTTTACCAGGGATCTGGCCTCGGAAACCTCCGAGCAGTTCTGCCGCCGGGTACTTTTGGAAGGGCTGGGCGTTCGGGATCTGTTTGTCGGCTATGATTTCCGCATGGGCCGCGACCGTGCAGGCGCCGATATCCTGCGGAAGGTGATTCCGTCCGTATCGCAGGTGCAGGCTGTACTGGTGGATGATGCGCCCGTCAGCTCCACCAGAATCAGAAAGGCTCTTGCGGAAGGGCGTCTTGACGAAGCGAACAGACTGCTCGGCCGTCCTTTTTCCGTACAGGGCGAAGTGGTGCACGGCGAGGGGAGAGGCGGGCCGCTGCTGGGGATACCCACGGCCAATCTCGACATTCCTCATACGCAGGCCATGACTGCTCCTGCGGTGTATGCCACATCGGCGCGTCTTCTGGATGGCGAAGGAGCCGGAGAATGGCGTATGTCGGTCACGAGTTTCTGCAAGAATCCGACCTTCGACGGATCCGCGCTTACGCTGGAAACGCACATCATGGATTTTTCCGGTGATATTTATGGTAGGAATCTGGAAGTACGCTTTCTGGCTCGACTCAGGCAGGATCGTCGTTTTGACGGACTGGATGCTCTGATTGCGCAGCTTCATGCCGATATGGATGACAGGAGAAAGTTGCCGCTGTAAGCTTCCTCGCTGGAGCGAGAGGCGAGTGATGAATTTTTGCCGGAGCATCGCAGAAAGAGAGTAGCAATTCCGGCAATACCTGCCTGATGCAGGCGTTCTTCTGCAATGGCTTTGGGACACGAGCGGGAGAGGTGTCGAACTCAGAAGTGCTGCCGGAAAACATCCGACTCTTCTGCAGGGCGGCTTCTCATCACCGTTCCCTGTACCAGAGGGAAAAAAGGCTTGCCCGAAGGTCGCTCTTCGTGTACAACACTCCGTTGTGGAAAGGTAGCGAAGAGGCCGTAACGCGCTCGACTCGAAATCGAGTTATCGGTGATGAGCCGGTACGTGGGTTCGAATCCCACCCTTTCCGCCAGGATAGATACCAAGAAAGTCCCATAAGGTACATAAACCCTTGTGGGACTTATTTTTTTTAAAAAATTATAGTCCCGCATAATCCAGGAAGCAACATGGACATACCCCCAAAATTGGGGGTACATTTGGGGGTATCTTGCGAAAATATCGGATGGCCCCTTTGAAAATACCCCCAAATGGAGTAAATCATGCGTAAAGTCAATATGTTATCGGCTAAAGAAGTCGAAAAAGCCAAGCCTCTGGAGAAGCCCTACAAGCTTATAGACGGAGAAGGTCTCTACCTGTATGTCACGCCTGCCGGAGGCAAGTTCTGGAGGTTGAAATATAGAAGACCTGATGACAAGGAAGACACTTTGAGTCTGGGGATGTTGGCTCATGTCTCGCTGAAAAAAGCGCGTGAGCTTAAGCTGGAAGCCAAAAAGAAACTGGCCGAAGGGATTGACCCGAAGGAAGAGCAAAAGCGTCTGAAAAGCGGCGCAGAGGCTGAGAAAAGGAAAACCGTTCTGACCTTCGAGAGGATAGGTCGGGAATGGTTCGAAAAGAGGAGCCTCGATAAACAGGAAGGGTATAAGAAGCTTCTGAAGAATCGACTGGAGAATCAGCTTTTTCCCGCCTTTGGCTCTATGGCTATGGAAGACGTCGACGCGCCCGTCATTCTTACGGCTTTGAGGGTAGTGGAAAAGCGAGGTGCCTATGATATGGCTAAGCGACTTGCCCGAATCACCCGCCAGATATGCAGCTATGCTGTTGCCTGTGGATATGTGAAGCACAACGCAGCTTCTGAGATTATGGCAGGATTGTCTTCTGGGGGATCCGTCCAGCATCGGGCGGCAATTACTGATCCAAAGCAGGTAGGTCAGCTTCTCCGGGCACTGGAGGAGTATGATGGCTGCCTCACCATAAAATACGCCTTGCGCATCCTTCCGTATGTTTTTGTTCGTTCTCAGGAGTTGCGGGGAGCAAGGTGGAAGGAAATAGATCTTCAGAAGGCTCTGTGGACCATTCCGGCGGAGCGCATGAAAATGAAGAAAGTCCATGTGGTCCCGCTGGCTCGTCAGGTTAAGGAGCTCCTTGAGGAGCTTTATGGTCTGACTGGAGCTGATGAGCTGGTTTTCCCCAGCCCTCAGAGCAGATCCCGGTGCATTTCTGATATGGGACTTCTTAATGCCTTGCGTCGTCTGGGCTATGATAAGGACCAGATGTGCATTCATGGGTTTCGGGCTATGGCCTCGACCTTGCTTAATGAGCAGCAGTATCCGTCCGATATCATTGAAATGCAGCTTGCACACTGCGAAAGAGATAATTCCCGACGCCCCTATAATAGAGCGCAGTACCTGAAGGAGCGCCAAAAGATGATGCAGGAGTGGGCGGACTATCTGGACGGACTAAGGACTGCCGCCTGAGTCGCTGGATATGATTGGCCCCCTGTGAAGCGACACTTTGCTCATGGAAAATTCTTGACGCGAGAAGGTTGTGGATCATACGATGAGAAGGCTTGTGGGGATCGCCGTTGTCGTTTTCCCCCTGCTACGACAGTCCAGCCAAGATGACCTCGTGGAGATGGGTCGAGTGTGTTACGACCGTTCTGCGTTCACTATCCAACTGATCTTTGACAATTGATAAGGGATGGCCGGGAAGTCCTCCTGCTCACGAGGCAAAGTGGGGACGATATTGAGGTATGGCGGGCTTGTCGTTAGTCTATTTTTAAAATTTACATGAAATATTATCAGTGGTTACCTCTTATGACACGAAATATGACAGATGATGAGGGTGTTAGAAATATGCTGCATGTATGGGTAAAACAAAATGAAAAATTCTTCTCGGAAGCCTATAGTTCGCTATTTGTCCGCAAACGAGTGTGCGCAGTACCTTGGAATTGGTAGGTCGACTTTTTTGTCATGGGTCAAGCAGGGGAAGGTCTCTTCTGGAGTCCTGCTATCTGCCCGTGCAAGACGCTGGTCCGAAGAGGAACTCCTTGAGTTCATAGCGAAGAGGAAGCAGAGTACGCCCCCGCTGGCTGATGACTTCTAGTTTGTGACAGATGCCCTTGCGCTTTGCGTGAGGGCTTTTTTGGTATGCGGACTTGAGACTGATGGCGCGCTGCCTTAAGAGCGTTCAGCGCATATTACCTGTATGGCATTCCTTGAGAGGGGTGGAAGTTTCAAGTTGGGGATTCCCTGCCCCCTACCGGTGAACTGGTGGGACTGCGTATGCCATATCAATTTCCCCTTGCGTTTTTTGGGAAGAGGTCCTATGAAGTTTGTGTACGCGGACCTCAACGCGTACTCCGATCTACTGCAGAGATTGAGAAAACAAAGGGCTTTGACCCATATAATTATGAAATAGCCGTCCGGCCCGTACATCCGGATGAGCATGATTAGCTACAATACTTTGAATTACTTGAATTAATTACTTGAATTACTTGAATTACTTCTGATCTATCTTAGCTAATTAAGTTTTTCTCTTCGAGACAGGGAGTTTCTCCCGAAGCCTGCTGTTTTCCGTTTTCTCTCGTTTTCGGGCCGTCTTCGCTTCAAGGTCGTTGCGCGCCTTCCTTGCGTTGCTGCGAAGGGCTGTGCCTGTTTCGGGGGCACACGGTATTGAGGTTTTACTATGCCAAGCTATCGCCCGCGCTTTTCGCGGAGTATTCGTGTGGCCGTTCTCGCCGATGTCTTAGGTGTCAGGCAATCAACCATCTGGCATTGGCGGGCTGAGGGCAATCTGCCCGATCCTTTCTGTCTTTCAACTCGTGTAACAGTCTGGGCGCTGAAGGAAGTTCTCGCCTTCGTTGAGCAGAAGCGCGACTTCTCTCTTTAGGCCTATCTTCGAGTACGTCATGCCGTACAGGGTAGGCTTGCTATTGCGCTTCATCAGCCATCCTTATGCTGCTCCTGATGCAGCCTTTCTCGGCATGCATACGTACTCTCTTGTCATCCTAGGCAGAGCTGGTCTCTGCTGGCTCTGCTCTCATTCACACTGGAGTCGTTATGCTT
>OOCM01001092.1_pt1 | contig 23041 bp, 18 predicted proteins | sample 1671111 | NCBI WGS metagenome assembly OOCM01 (sample SAMN06348123, study PRJEB24527) | human gut metagenome | biome: human gut; feature: ankylosing spondylitis patient; material: feces | host: Homo sapiens | place: China | collected 2015-10 | reverse complement strand
GGCAAGGGCTGGAATCCCTACTGCGATCATTACCGACCCCCCCGAGACTCCGATTCAATATTTGCCGCTGTGCGCCGCTCTGGCTGCTCCGCCCGCCGGTGGGAAAGGTGATGCTGTTGTCCGGGTAGGAGCCGTAGTTCACCGTGCGCTCCGTATACCGGCTGGGGCGGGGCGCATCGGGGTCATAATTGGGGTTCGTGATGGGGTGGCCGCCGGAGGAATATCCTGCGTACCCGCTGTACCCCAGGTCACTGCCAGCACCCGCGCTGCTGCGGCGCTGGGTGCTCTGCCCGCCGCGCCGGTCATCCCGGGCCTGATCGTAGGCCCGGCGGCGCTCGCGGTTCCGGCTGTTCCGGTCATTCTGCGGCATCCGGCTGCACCTCCTTTCCTCTGTTTTTTCCTTCCGTTACGGGGTCTTGACCAGCTTGAGCAGGGCATCTGCAATGCGGTCCAGGCTGTCGTCCACCGACAGGCTCCGGGCATTGCGGCCCATCTCAGCCAGCTTGCCGGGCTGGGCCAGCATCCCGGCAACGGTCTGCACCAGCTTTTCGCCGGTCAGGTCTTTTTCCTCAATGACCACGGCGGCACCGGCCTTCTGCAGCTCCATGGCGTTGTAATACTGGTGGTTCTCGGCCACGTTAGGGCTGGGGATAAGCACAGCGGCACGGCCCACAGCCTCCAGCTCGGCCAGTGTCAGGGCACCGGCGCGGCTGATGACAAGGTCCGCTGCGGCCAGCAGCTCGGGCATATTGTTGATGTATTCCTTCACCACAAGGCTCTCGCCGGGGGCAAAGCCCTTTTCCTTTTCCAGATCCTGAAACAGCTGCACGCCGTACTGGCCGGTGGCATGGAGATGGAGGACAGGCTTTTTGTTCTTCTGCTCCCAGGCGCAGAGGTCGGCCACCACCTCGTTCACGCGGCGGGCACCCAGACTGCCGCCGAAGGAGAGGATCACGGTGCGGTCGCCCGCGCCCAGTTCGGCACGGATGGCTTCCCGGTTCTTCGCCTGGGTGAACACCTCAGGCCGGACGGGATTGCCCACCACGATGGTCTTTTCGGGTGCGCCCAGCTTTTCCACGGCGGCGGGCACAGCGGCAAACACGATGTCCACATCCGGGGCCAGCAGCTTGTTGGTCACACCGGGAAAGGCGTTCTGCTCATGCAGGGCGGTCTTGATGCCCTGTCTGGCTGCGCAGCGCACCACCGGGCCGGACACATAGCCGCCGCAGCCAATGACCAGGTCGGGCTGGATGTCCTTCATCATCTTTTGGGCCTTGGGGCCGGAGAGTGCCAGATTCCACAGGGTAATGAAATTCCGCTTGATATTGTTCAGGCTCAGCTTCCGCTGAAAGCCGGTAATCTCGATGTGATGGAAGGGATAGCCCGCCTGTGTGACCAGACGGTACTCCATGCCCTCTTTCCGGCCCGCAAAATGGATCTCGGCGGTGGGGTCGGCTTTTTTGATGGCTCCCGCAATGGCCAGAGCCGGGTTGATATGACCGGCAGTGCCGCCGGCTGCAATGAGTACACGCATCTTGGTTCCTCCTTACTGTTCTGTCTGCGCTCTGCGCGCGGTATCCAGCACGATGGTCTTTGCCTTGCGCTGGCGCTCCCGCTCGGCGTGGGCTTCCTCCCGTTCCAGACGGGCCCGTTCACCGTTGCGTCCGATATTGATCATAACGCCCATCTCGGCCAGCAGCAGGATCAGACTGGTGCCGCCGGAGGAGAAGAAGGGCAGCGAAATGCCGGTGTTGGGCAGGGTGTTGGTGACAACGGCAATGTTGCAGAACACCTGCCAGGCGATCTGCGCCATGATGCCGATGCCCACCAGCGTGCAGAACCGGTTTTCGGCATGGAAAGCGATCCAGAAGCCCTGCACCAGAAAGAGGACGAACAGCACGATGACGATCACCGCGCCGACGAAGCCCAGTTCCTCGCACACGACACTGAAGATGAAGTCGTTGGTGCTCTCCGGCAGCCAGAGCTGCTTTTCGATGCTGTTGCCAAGGCCCAGCCCCGTGGCACCGCCTGAGCCGATGGCGTACAGGCTCTGCTTGGTCTGGCTGGTCATCCGGTCAAGATCCTGCGTCCAGCCGTCCAGACGGCTCTGCAGGTAGTCGATGGAGTCCACGTGCTTCAGCAAAGTCTCCAGCAGGAACAGCGCGGCACCGGCACAGCCCCAGGTAATGATGCCGCCGCTGCCGCCCAACAGCAGGATGGTGCCCACGATGGCCGTGGTCAGCAGGATGCCCGACATGTGGGGCTCCAGCACCAGCAGGATCAGGACAGGCACCAGCCACAGGATGGGCCGGATGAGCTCCACCACGATGCTGTGGTAGACCCACTTGCGCAGGGGCATCTCGCCGAATCTGACCTGCGGGGTCCTGGCGGCGATGTCTGCCGTGAGCAGGATCATCTCAAACTTTGCCACCTCGGAGGCCTGCAGGGTCAGGCCGCCGAAGCTGATCCACCGGCGGCAGCCGTTGATGGGGCTGCTGAACAGCACCAGCACCAACAGGATCAGGCAGACGATATAGCCCAGCTTGACCATTCTGCGCAGGAAGCGGTGGTCAAAATAGGAGAACAGGAACATCATCCCCAGGCCCAGCACTGTGCAGAGCAGCTGGGATTTGATGTAATGGAAGCTGTCCCCAAAGCGGAGATAGGCCGTGGTATAGCTTGCACTGAACAGCATGACCAGCCCGAACACCATGATGATGGCCAGGGTCGCCATCCAGTTGAGCAGGATGGGCGGCCAGGGGCCGGGGTCCCGCTGAAAGACGGAAAACGGCTCTGCTTTTTTTCTGCGGAGTGTTGCCAAACTGCACCCCTCCTTAACTGATTTTTGCCAGCTGAACGGTCAGCGCCACGCCCAGCATGGCAACGACACAAAAGGTATAGAAGATCTGTTCCGCGCTCTGGCCCCGCAGCTCCAGCCAGCGGTGGAGCGGTGCCGAGCGGAACAGCTGCCTGCGGCCCCGGCTGGCCTTGCAGACCAGGATCTGCAGGGCCACCATGCCGCCCTCCAGCCAGAAGGGCAGGGCCAGCGGCAGGGTAAGGTCAGGCCAGCCGATGCACAGGGGCACGCACCCCAGCACCCCGGCCAGAAACAGGCTTCCCACGCTGCCCAGCCGCAGCTTTGCGGGTGGGAAGTTCCAGAGCAGGAAAGCCATCAGGGAACCGGCCAGCGCGGCGGGCAGAACGCCCAGCGGGAACCAGCCCAGCAGGGTCATCACCCCCATCAGGCCCAGCATGGCCGCAAAGGATGTACCGCAGACGATGCCGTCCATGCCATCGGCAATGCGGGCACACTCGGCCAGTGCGACCAGCAGCCCTTCCCACAGCAGCGGGGCGGCAATGCCCAGATCGACATAGCCCACACCCGGCAGGGTGATCCCGGCTGCAAGGCAGCCTTTGGCTCCCAGCAACACCAGCACCACGGCACCGGCAGCGGCTTCCAGCCCAAGGCGGGTGTGCCGCCGCAGGCCCAGCACAGAACGGCTGCGGATGCGGGCCAGATCCTCCAGCAGACCCACGCCGCCAAAGAGCAAGGCTCCCAGCAGCGCTGTGATCAGCCGGACCGAGAGCAGGCTCTCGGCCCCCAGCAGCTCAGGCTGAGCCACACAGGCAGCTGTCCAGCCCACGCCCACAGCAGCCAGCACCCCCACCATCAGGCAGAGACCGCCCATGGTGGGGGCCTGCGGCGGGCGCTCCGGCTCGGCATCCGGCGCTTCCTGCTTGGGTGATGGTGTCTGCCGGGCCTTGGGCTCATCCCAGCGTCCCTGGAACGCCCGCAGCAGCGGCACCATCAGATTCCCGAGCGCCGCCGTGAGGAAGAACCCCAGCGTTGAGGCGGCGATCAAGGCGAAACGAATCATAGCTCGATGTTACTCCTTGTAAAAGATCTCCAGCACTTTTTCCAGTGCCATGCCGCGGCTGGCCTTGACCAGCAGGGCATCGCCGGGCTGCATTTTGTTCAGCAGGGTCTCGGCGGCCTGAGCGTAGGTGTCGGCATGGAGGGTGGGCAGCCCCTTGGCGGCCGCCACCACGGCAATGCGCCTGGCCTGCTCGCCATAAGTGACGAGGTAGTCCACCTTGTTCTCCACGGCCTGACGGCCCACCTCCTCGTGGGCAGCGCGGCTGATATCGCCCAGCTCCAGCATATCGCCCAGCAGGGCAAAGCGGCGCTTGCAGGGATATTCCCTGAACATGGCCAGCGCGGCCTTCATGCTGTCGGGGTTGGCATTGTAGCAATCCTCAATGACATCCACGCCTCTGACGTGCACCACCTTCTGGCGCATCCCGGTCTGCTCAAAGTCAGCCAGACCTGCAATGACCCGGCGGGCATCCAGCCCCAAGCGGGTGGCGGCGCAGTAGGCAGCCAGCGCGTTGGCCACGTTGTGCCGGCCCATGGCGGGGATCTTTACGAGGAAAGTGCCCTCCTCGTGATCCTCCAGCACAAAGCTCATACCCTTTTCATCCTGCTGGATGGACAGGGCACAGACATCGGCGTTCTCATCGCCCAGGCTGAACCAGACCGGGCGGACATGGTCGGGCAGGACCGCCTTGCGCAGGAAGGGATCATCCCCGTTCAGCACCAGCGGAGCACCCTCCGGCAGACCGGCGCAGATCTCCAGCTTTGCCTTGCAGATGTTCTCCTGACTGCCCAGATTGCCGATGTGGGACACCCCGATGCAGGTGATGATGCCTACATCCGGGCGGGCGCACTTGCTCAGGCGCTCGATCTCTCCGGCGTGGCTCATTCCCATCTCCACCACGGCGTACTGGGTCTCTTTGCCGATGCGGAACATGGTGCGGGGCAGGCCCAGCTCATTGTTCTGGTTGCCCTCGGTCTTGATGGTACTGCCAAAGCCTGCAATGGCTGCGTAGGTCATCTGCTTGGTGGTGGTCTTGCCCACGCTGCCGGTCATGCCCACCACTTTGGGGTGGAACTGGCTGCGGTAGTTGGCCCCCAGCACCATCATGGCGTGGTAGCTGTCCGGGCAGATCACGCTCTTCTCCTCCGGCACGCCTTCCACGGGGTGGTTCAGCACCACGCAGAGCGCGCCGTTTTCCAGTGCCTTGGCGGCAAAATCATGGCCGTCGAATTTTTCGCCCGGAAACGCCACAAAGATGCACCCGGGGCAGACCTCACGGCTGTCGGTGGTCACCAGCGTGACCGGGGTCTCGCACTGGGCCAGCGCGTTGACGGCCAGGCCCTCCAACAGGATGTTTGCTGCAATTGCTTCCATACTCTCATTCCCCTTTATCCACAGATCAGATGTACGATGGTTCCCTGCTGGACGCTGGAGCCGGGTGCCTCACTCTGGCTCTGGACCGTGCCGGAGCCTTCGACTGTGCAGTTGAGCCCTGCGGCGTTCAGCATCTGCCGGGCAAAGTCCGCGCTCTTGCCGGTCACGTCCGGCACCTCGGCGTGCTTGCCCTCATAGGTATCGGTATACAGATAAACGGTGGTGCCATAGGGCACCTCTGCCCCCGCGCGGGGGTACTGGTAGGTAACAAGGGCGGCGGTCTGGTCGGATTCGCTCTCGGCCAGGTGATGCTTCAGACCCTTGATGTTCAGCTGCACCTGCGCGTTGCTCCACTCCTTGCCCGTCAGGTTGGGCACCTTGACGGTGGTGCCGCTGCGGTCCACGCCGTCGGTGGCGATGCCCAGATAGGGCGCGATCTCGCTGATGATGTTGCCCACCACAGGAGCCGCCAGAATGGAGGAATAGTCGGTGCGGGCATTGTTGGGGTCGTCCAGCATGACGTAGACCAGGATCTCCGGGTCGTTGGCGGGCAGGACAGCCGCAAAGGATGCCACCTTCTTGTAGTCGCCATCGGCGCGGCGGTCCATGTTCAGCTGCTCGGAGGTGCCGGATTTGCCGCCGATGCGGTAACCTGCAACGTAGGCGTTGCTGCCGCCGCCCTGGGTGCCGTCGCCCACCTCAAACTCCATGATCTGGCGGATGGTCTCGCTGGCGCTCTCGCTGATGACCTGACGGCGGATGTTGGTGCCGATCTCCTGCACCACATTGCCGTTCTGGTCCGTGATCTTATCCACCACATGGGGGGTAACCAGATAACCGCCATTGACTGCCGCCGAGATGGCAGTGCACACCTGCAGCGGGGTCACGGCCATGGCCTGACCAAAGGCGGAGGAGGCCAGCTCCACCTCGCCCAGACGGCTCTTGCTGTAATACTGCATGAAGCTGGTCTCATTGGGCAGATCCACGCCGGTGCGCTCGGTAAATCCAAAGGCATCAAAGTAATCATAGAACAGGCTGGAGCCCACACGCTGGCCCAGCTGGATGAAGTAGATGTTGCAGCTGTTGCGCAGGGCCTCGGCCAGATTCTGGGCCCCGTGCGACTTTCTGCCGGCGCAGTGGTAGGTCTGCTTTGCCACGCCGTAAGCACCGGAGCAGTTCAGGGTGGTGTAATAGGTCGCCTTGCCGCTGTCCACACCCATGGCGGCGGTGATGACCTTGAACACGCTTCCGGGGTAGTACAGCTCGGTGATGGTCTTGTTCTTCCACTGGATATCCCGGTATGTACCGGTATAGTCGGCCTCCGCATCCACAATCTTCTGGCCGTTCTCATCCCGCAGGTAGCTGCCGTTCTCGTCTTTTTTGTAGATGGTGTACAGCTCCGGCTCGGCCTGCACCTGCTCTGTCAGGTAGGCCAGATTGGCGCTGAAATCCTGCGGGTCATTGGGGTCAAAGTCCGGCTTGGAGGCCATGGCAAGGATGGCACCGGTCTTGACATTCATCACAATGGCGCAGCCGCGGTTCTCAACGGTGTTGGCCGCCACGGCCTCGTTCAGGTAGCGCTCCACCACTTCCTGAATGTTCACATCCAGCGAGAGCACCAGATTGGAGCCGTCCTTTGCGGCGTAGGTGGTGGCGTTTTCATCGGCAATGGCGTTGCCGTAGGCATTGCGCAGGGTGATGGTGCGGCCATTCACACCGGCCAGCGTGGACTCATAGGAGTTTTCCAGACCGTACACGCCCTGACCATCCGCATTGCAGAAGCCCAGCACGGCGGCAGCAAAGCGGCCATAGGGGTAATCCCGCTGGAAGCCCTTGGAGGCCGACACCGACACCCGCCCCTTGCGGACAGTGGGGGTGCCGTCGTCGCTCTCCTGCTGGCCCAGGCCCAGCTTGGCCAGGATCTTTTCCAGCGCACCGGCGGATTTTCCGCTCTTGCTGTGGGCCTTGTTGTAGGTCTTGACGTATTCCTCAATGGAGAGCTTGATGGCGTTGTTGACCTTGGTAGCCAGCACCTGATAGGAGCTTTCGTTTTGGGAGAGGGCATCGCAGACCGCCTGATACTGGGTCTGGTACTCCGCTGAAGTGGTGTCCACGCTGTCCAGACTCTCGCCGTCGCCCGAAAGCAGGCGGAGGGTGATCTGGGTGCAGACCTCCTTCATGGCGGCCTCATCGATGGTGCGGATCTCCGCCTTGGTATCCTGATCGGTGGTGGTGGTATACAGGGCCGTGCTGTAAGAGGGGTCGGCCCAGATGGTCCAGACCACGCTGGTGGAGGCCAGCGTGATGCCGCTGGTGTCGTAGATCTCACCGCGGGTGGCCTGAATGGTGCTGTCCAGCAGCTGCTGCTCGGCGGCGTACTGGCGGTAGGTAGCACCGTCGCGGATCTGGATCTTGTACAGGCTGTAGATCACGGTCAGCGCGGCGGCCACCACAAGAAGCACGGCGGCACCAAAGCTGATATGGCGCAGCCGGGCACTGAGCCGTGCGTGCGGGTCCGCACTGCGGCGGCGGGCACTGTTCTTTTTGGGATCGGAGGATGATGTTTGCATTGCGTACTCCCGAAGAAAACCGAAAAAGCGTGCGCTGCCGCACGCTTTTCGTTGTTTGGTTTATTTTGCCGTTCTGACAGAGGCAAGAATGGTCATTGCCCCATCGTGGAGCAGATCCGACCACTGCCGCACAGCGGATGCCTTGCGCACCAGAACGCTGCCCTCATCCAGCCGGATGTAGGTGATCTGGCTCTGGTCAATCTTCATCAGCCCCAGGCGGGTGGCGGTTTCCTCAACACTTGTGATGTTGGTGCGGCTGTTCAGGGCACTGTTGTAGTATGTATACTGGCTCTGCTCGCTCACAAGCTCTGCCTTGGCGCTCTGGATCTGAGAATTCAGCTCCACCAGCTGTGCCTCGCTCCACAGCAGGCTCACCGCAAAGCCCACCAGCAAAGCCGCGCCCACCAGCTGCAGTGCGTGCTGCATGGCGGCCCGCACGGGGTTCAGCCGCTTTTTGCCGCCCTTTTCTACCCGCAGCGGGACTTTGGGCTGTGCCTGCGGCGCTCTTCTGCGCCGAACCTCTGTCATATCGTATGCTGCCTGACCCATGGTGATCTCCTCCTCACATCTCCGGGGCTGTGCCGCCCTCAGATCTTTTCCAAAACCCGCAGGTGGGCCGAGCGGCTGCGCCGGTTCTCTTCCAGCTCCTGCGTGTTGGCTTCAATGGGTTTGCGTGTGATCAGCTTTGCCTTGGCCTTGCCGCCGCAGACGCACACCGGGAACTCCGGCGGGCAAGTGCAGGCGGTGGACCAGCGGCGGAACTTGTTTTTGACCAGCCGGTCCTCCAGCGAGTGGAAGGTGATCACGCAAAGTCTTCCACCCGGTGCGAGATGCGCAAAAATGGTGTCCAGCCCCTCTTCCAGTGCGTCCAGCTCATGGTTTACCGCAATGCGCAGCGCCTGGAAGGTGCGGCGGGAGGGGTTTTTGTTCTTCCGGCGCTCCGCCGGGGGCATGGCGTTGGCCACGATATCCGCCAGCTGCAAGGTCGTTTCAATGGGGGCAGTTTCCCGGGCTTCCACGATCCTGCCCGCGATCTGCCAGGCGAAGGGCTCCTCGCCGTAATCCCGCAGGATGCGGGCCAGCTCCTCCCGGCTCTCGCTGTTCACGAGATCGGCGGCCGTCTCGCCCTCCTGGCTCATCCGCATGTCCAGCGGGGCATCCGCCCGGTAGGAAAAGCCCCGGGCCGCGTCATCCAGCTGATGGCTGGACACCCCCAGATCCAGCAGCGCGCCGTTGATCGTTTCAATGCCCAGCTGCTCCAGAGCTTGTCCGGCATAGCGGAAGTTGATCTGCACCACGGTGGCAGGCAGGCCCGCCAGCCGGGCCCGGGCCGTCTGCACGGCATCGGGGTCCTGATCCAGCGAGATGAGCCTGCCGCCCTGCTCGCCGTTCAGCCGCAGGGCGATCTGGCGGGAGTGCCCCGCGCCGCCCGCCGTGCCATCCAGATAGGTGCCCGCCGGGTCGATCTTCAGGCCGTCCAGGCACTCGTTCAGCAGCACCGGGACATGCTCAAACGAGGCCGGGTCAAAGGGCTGTGCTGTTTTTTCTGTGTCCATGTTCCCAGCCTCCTTTCAAAACTCAGATAAGATCCTGCATCTGCCGCCCTTTTCTGCCCGGAGCTGCTGCCCGGGAAAGCGGCCTGCGGCCTGCCGGAAGTTTGTGGCCCGGCCAGCCCTGAGGATACAATTTTATTGTAACAAAACAGGCCCCTGATTGCAAGAGTTTCCCTTTTGTTTTTTCTCTCAAAATGTACCAAAAAAAGCCCCTGCAAGCCGTCGTTTTTGCTTGCAGGGGCCGGAAGCTCTCACCGGGAAATTTCACATTCCCGCATCAGAGCTGTTTCCGGGGGCTCTGGCGCAGGTTTGCACGGACATTTTTGACCTGTGCGGCGTTTTCCGCCATCGTCTCTTCCGTGGTCTTGAGCATATTATCACAGTAGTCGGTCACAGTCTGGCGGACAGTGCGGGCCTCGGTCTGGGCGGCGGAGACGATCTCCCCCGCGCGCTGCTGGGCCGCCTTGACGATCTCAGCCTCGCTCACCAGCACACGGGCGCGCTCCTCGGCCTTTTTTACAATGGCCTGCGCCTGTGCGTTGGCCGATTCGATGAGCTGGGCACGGTCGCTGACAATAGACTGGGCCTGCCGCAGCTCCACAGGCAGGTTCTGGCGGATCTCGTCCAGATAATCCCGGATCTGCTCCACATCCACGATGCGCTTGCCACCCGAAAGGGGCATTCCGGCGCTCTCCTCCAGCGTATCCTCAATGGTATCCAAAAGCTCGTTTACGTTCATTCCGCATCTCCCTCTCCGGCGCTCTGCCGGGGCTTACCATACTTCCACAGCAGGACTTTGCCGTATTTATACTGTTTTTTCAGGGTCATGCCGCCCACCTCGGCAGGCAGCACCAGGCCGGTCTCACTCTCGCAGATCACGATGCCGCCCGGAGCCAGGCATTTGTCCACGCCGGGCAGGATCTTTTCCAGCGTGCCGGTGTGGAAGGGCGGGTCCAGCAGCACGATGTCGAACTGCTCATGGCAGGCGGAGAGATACCGTGCCGCCTCGCCGATGTTGACCCGGCTGCGGTCAAACACGCCGCAGTTCTTGCAGTTCTTCATTACGATGTTCACGGCCTCCCGGTTCTCGTCCAGGAACACGCACCGGGCCGCACCCCGGCTCAGGGCCTCGATGCCCAGCTGGCCGCTGCCTGCGTAGAGGTCGAGCACCCGGGCACCGGGCAGGTCGAACTGGACGATGCTGAACATGGCCTCCTTGACCTGATCCATCGTCGGGCGGGTGATCTCGGTGCCGGGCAGGGCTTCCAGCCTGCGGCCCCGTGCTTCTCCTGCAATAACGCGCATGTATCTGCCTCCTTCTCCCGCTGTCCGGGCCCCCTGCCCGGCCAGCAGCTGTTTCGTGTTTTCGTATCTCCATATTATCGTCAAAACGCAACTCTTTGTCAAGGGCGCGCGTTGCACTCAGGGTGCAATTGTGCTAAAATCAGGGCAAAGCGCCCCATGTGCGGCGTGTTTTGCCAAAAAAGGAGAGTATCTGCTTATGAAAGTCCTGCTCATCAACGGCAGCCCCCACGAGAAGGGCTGCACCTATACCGCCCTGTCCCTGATCGCCGGAGAGCTGAACGCCAGCGGCATCGAGACCGAGATCCTGAACGTTGGCACAAAGCCGGTGGGCGGCTGCATCGGCTGCGGCGGCTGTGCCGCCGGTAAGGGCTGCGTGTTCGGCGGCGTGGTCAACGAGGCCATCGAAAAGGCCAAGACTGCTGATGCCTTTGTGTTCGGCACACCTGTCCACTATGCGTCCGCCTCCGGCAACATGACCAGCTTCATGGACCGTCTGGCCTACGCGGGCGGCAAGTATCTGGCCTACAAGCCCGCCGCCATCTGCGCCTCCGCCCGCCGCGCCGGCACCACCACCACGCTGGACCAGCTGGTAAAGTACCCCGAGTTCTTCCACATGCCGCTGGTCAGCGGTTCCTACTGGCCCATGGTCCATGGCTCCAAGCCCGAGCAGGTGCTGGAGGATGAAGAGGGCTGTGCCGTGATGCGGGAGCTGGGCCGCAACATGGCCTGGCTGCTCAAGTGCATCGAACTGGGCAAAGCAAACGGCATCACCCACCCCCAGAATCCCCGCCGCCCCATGACCAATTTCATCCGCTGAGTTTCCCCTCGCTCCCGCCTGCCCGGCGGGGGCTTTTTTGATTTTAACAGCTTTTTCTGCAAAACGGAAAAAATAAGGGAGCGAGTGCTTTTTTCGTTCACAACTTTGTGGTAGCATAAGGGTAAGAATTATTTTGTGCAGAGCGATGGAGACAAGCTATGGAACACTACGATTGGAACGACGGCTGGCTGTTTGCCCCCACCTTTGATCCCGCCATCGTCCGCCCCGAATGCACCGGGGTGGAGCTGGAACCGGTGCGCTTGCCCCACACGGTCAAAACGCTGCCCTACAACTATTGCAACGAGAACGAATACCAGCGGGTGTCCGGCTACCGGCGGGAGTTTTTTGCGCCCAAAGAGTGGCAGGGCCGCACGGTACTGCTGACCTTTGGAGCCGTGGCCCACGATGCCACCGTGTTCTGCAACGGGCGGCGGGTGTTCCACCACGGGTGCGGCTACACCGCCTTTACTGTGGACCTGACCGAATCGCTGTTGCTGGGCCAAAAAAATGTGGTGGCTGTCCGGTGCGACAGCCGGGAAGACCTGAACATTCCTCCCTTCGGTGGGCAGATCGATTTTCTGACCTACGGCGGCATCTACCGGGCCGTCAGTCTGGACGTGAAGGAGCCCGCCTACCTGCGCGACATCTTCATCGAGGCGCAGGCCGAGGGCGATTTCCGCATCTATTCCTCCACGGTGGGCGAGACCATCGGCTGCACCCTGCAGGCCGAGATCCGCAGCCCCGCCGGGAGCAGAGCCCTGTACAGCGGTGAGCTCAGCCTGCCCATTGTGGGCACCCTGAACGGCGTGCATCCCTGGAGCGTGGAGCACCCCTTCCTCTATACCCTGACCGTCCGGCTCATCCGGCCCGGCACCAGCGGCCTGCCCGACCGGGTGCTGGACGAAAAGAGCACCCGGTTCGGCTTCCGCACCATCCAGTTCGTGGCCGGGGGCTTTTATCTGAACGGCCAGCGGGTGGAGCTGCGGGGCCTGAACCGGCATCAGAGCTACGCCTATCAGGGCTATGCCATGCCGGACAGCATTCAACAGCTGGATGCCCAATTGTTGAAAAAGCAGCTGGGCTGCAATGCAGTGCGCACCAGCCACTACCCCCAGAGCCCGGCTTTTCTGGATGCCTGCGATGAGCTGGGCCTGCTGGTGTTCGTGGAGATGCCCGGCTGGCAGCACATCGGGGATGAAGCCTGGCAGGCCCAGGCATTGCAGAACTGCCGCGAGATGGTCTGCCAGTGCCGCAACCACCCCAGCGTGTTCCTGTGGGGCGTGCGGGTGAACGGCAGTTCCGACAACGAGGCCTTTTACAAGCGCACCAACGAGGCCGTCCATCGGCTGGACCCCACCCGCCCCACCGGCGGCGTGCGGATCGCCCGCAAGAGCCAGATGCTCGAGGATGTTTACGCCTACAACGATTACTCCTATTCCGGCCGCGGCCCGGGCTGCGAGCCCCGGTCTGCCGTTACGCCTGACCTGCGCAAGGGCTACCTCATCAGCGAGTTCGGGGGCCAGCAGTTCCCGGCCAAAGCCTTTGACGACGAGCCGCACCGGCTGGCACAGGCCCTGCGCCATGCTGCCGTCCTCAACGATGCCATTGCCCAGCAGGGCGTGGCCGGTGCCCTTGGCTGGTGCATGGCCGATTACAACACCCACCGCGAGTTCGGCAGCGGCGACCGCATCTGCTACCACGGCGTGACGGATCTGTTCCGCAACCCGAAGCTCTCTGCCGCCGTCTACGCAAGCCAGAAAACGCCCCGCTCCCCTTCGGACGTGGTGTTCGAGGTCTCTTCCAGCATGGCACTGGGCGACCACCCCGGCGGCTTTGCCGGGGCCTGCTGGGTGTTCACCAACGCCGAGAGCGTCCGCCTCTACCGGGGCAACGATTTCATTGCCGAGTTCACCCCCGACCGCCGGGGCCGCTTTGCCGCCCTGCCCCACCCGCCCATCGAGATCCAGGATTTCGTCGGCTCCCTGCTGGAAAAGTATGAGGGCCTTGACCAGAGCACGGCCCCGCAGGTGGCGGCCATCCTCAACGAGATGCGCCGGGACGCGCTGAACCTTTCGCCTCTCTCCCGGGCGCGGATGCTCTCCCTGCGGCTGAGCGCAAACGACCTGCTCCGGATGTACTACAAATACATCGGCGTGCTGGGCGGGCCGTCCAGCGTCTACCGGTTTGAGGCAGTCTGGCATGGGCGCACCGTCCGCACCGTGGTCAAGGAACCGGTGCAGTCGGTGCGGCTGGAATGCGTGGTGCACAACCCCATCCTGACCGACGGCCCCACCTGGGACTGCGCGGCGGTCAGCCTGCGGGCCATCGACCAGAACGGCAACCTGCTGCCCTACTGCGGCGAGGCCGTTCAGCTCAGCGTGGAAGGCCCGGTAAAGATCCTGGGCCCGGCCATCGTCCCCCTGCGGGGCGGCATGGCGGGCACCTACCTTGCCACCACCGGTGAAGCAGGCCGTGCCGTGCTGCACTGCCGGATGGAGGGCGCGCTGGATGTGGAGGCCGCCCTGACCGTGCGCAAGCGCTCCGGTACAGAGAATGCCAATTAAATTTCGTCCTTTCATGGTAGATTTGCAATCTGTTCAAAGTTTTATCATGGTTGGCTGATATTCTATTGTTGTGAACAATCAAACGCCCTCTCTGTCCATGCGTCCGCGTGGCTGAGAGGGTTATTCTTGAGGACAAAGGACCGGAAATCTATGAGAGAGAAACTTCGTCAGTTTATGATCGGCCGCTATGGCACCGATGGCCTGAACCAATTCCTGAGCATTGCCTCGCTGGTGCTGCTCCTCATCGCCATCATCAGCCGGGTCAGCCTGTTCACCTATCTGGGCGCGGCCCTGCTGATCTTCTGCTACTACCGCACCTTCAGCCGGAACATCTCCAAGCGCACCGAGGAGAACTACAAGTTCTACACCCTGAAGGACCGGGTGGACAACAAGTTCAAGGGCTGGAAAGAGCAGTGGGCCAACCGCAAGGTCTATCACTACTACCGCTGCCCCCAGTGCCGCCAGAAGCTGCGCGTGCCCCGCGGCCGCGGCCGCATCCAGATCTCCTGCCCCCGCTGCGGCACCCAGTTCATCAAGAAGAGCTGAGCCATGTTCGGATATGTTATCCCGAATCAGGCCGCACTCAGCCCGGAGGCACAGGCGCGGTACCGCTCGGCCTACTGCGGGCTCTGCCGCCGCATCGGCGCGCTGCACGGCACCCGGGGGCGGCTGACCCTGAGCTATGACCTGACCTTTCTGGATCTGCTGCTGTGCAGCCTGTACGAGGGCGAAAGCGCCTGTGTGACAGGCTGTGACCACTGCCCCATCCACCCCATCCGGAAGGTGGAGTGGCGTTCCAGCGGCCCCACCGATTACTGCGCAGACCTGAGCGTGGCCCTGCACTACTACAACGCGCAGGACAAGTGGAACGATGACCACAGCCTGCTGGGCCTGGGCTTTGAAAAGATGCTTGCTGCCCCCACGCAGGAGGCCGCTGCCCGCTGGCCCCGCCAGTGCAGCGCCATCCGCACCTGTCTGGATCGGCTGGCCCGGTACGAGGCCGAGGGCAGCGAGGATCTGGATGCCGTTTCCGGCTGCTTTGGGGAACTGATGGCCGAGCTGTTCGATTACAGGCAGGACCACTGGTCCCCGGAGCTGCGCAGCATCGGCTTCAATCTGGGCAAGTACATCTACCTGCTGGATGCCTACGACGACCTGGCCCGGGATGAGCGCAAGGGCGCATACAATCCCCTGCACGCCCTGAGCAGAGAGCCCGGGTATGAGGAAGAGATGCGCGAGATCTTTGAGCTGCTGCTGGCCAACTGCGCCCGCAGCTTTGAGCGCCTGCCCTGTGTGGAGGATGTTGACCTTCTGCGCAACATCCTGTATTCGGGCGTGTGGCTCAAATATCACTGCAAAAACGCAAAAAAGAAGGACAAAACCGCCTGATCCCGGCGGTTTTCCTTGATTTTTCCGTTCCAGTCCTGTACACTAAAGATTGCTTGTGCGGCACAATGGCCGCACAGATGGTAATAGAGACGTGAGGAAGTAGACCGATGAGAGACCCCTATGAGGTTCTGGGCATCCAGCGCGGTGCCAGTGAAGACGAGATCAAAAAGGCTTACCGTGCCAAGTGCAAGCGCTGGCACCCTGACCTGAACCCCAACGACCCCACCGCCGAAGAGCACTTCAAGGAGGTGCAGGCGGCATACGATGCCATCACCAAGGGCGAGACCGGCCCCCAGATGGGCGGCGGCTACGGCAGTGCCTACGGCCAGCAGAGCGGCCCCTCCTACGGCGGCTATCAGCAGGGGTACCAGCAGAACGGTTACTCCAACGGAGATTTCGGAGACTTCGGCTTCGGTTATGACCCCTTCGGGTTCGGGTTTGGCTTTGGCGGCAATTATCAGCAGCAGCGCGGCCCCGGCTACAACGGTGCGGACACGCCTGAGATGCAGGCCGCCCGCAACTTCATCATCAACCAGCGCTACCCCGAGGCCCGCCGCGTGCTGGACGGCATCACCGTGCGCACCGCCCGGTGGTACTATCTCTCCTCGCTGGCCAATCAGGGTCTGGGCAACAGCATCGATGCCCTGCAGGATGCCCGCCGCGCCGCCCAGATGGAGCCCGGCAACACTGAATACCAGATGAACCTGCGCAATCTGCAGGACCCGGGCCGCACCTACCGCACCCAGACCACCTACGCCCAGCCCGGCGGCCTGATGCGCTGGTGCTGGAGCATGATCCTGCTCAACCTGCTGTGCAACTGCTGCTGTGGCGGCGGCTGGGGCTGGCGGTTCCGGATGTAAGCGCCAATAAGGATGTAAGAACAAACAAAAACCTCCCTGCCGGCGTGGCAGGGAGGTTTTTTGCTCATTCAGTTATTGGATCACGATTGTCCGGCTGATCTCACTGCTGGAGTAGTTTCCGGCGGCCTTGGCCGTCTGGACATACTCGCCGGGCTCGGTGGGGAACCCGCTCTGAGTCGTGCCCAGGAAATCGAAGAGACCGCTCTTCTTTTTATAGGTGTAGGTCACCTTGCCGCCCTCGATCACCTGACCGTCGCTTTCGACCACTGCGGTGACGTTGTAGTTCTGGGCCTCTGCCGCAGTCATGCTGGCGGGGAGCTCCTGTGCCCAGTAGACACGCACCCCTGCACTCTTGGGCTTGATGCGGAAGAACGCCATACCGGCGGTGTTCACATCACCGGATTCCAGCGCCACGGCACCGCCCACATAGCTGCCGGCTTCCGTAGGCTGCTCGTCCAGATAAATGCGGCTGAACACGCCCTCGGGCAGATATTTGCGGATGAGCTCCAGCGACAGCTTCATGCCGGTGGAGACATCCTTCAGCGTGGGGATGTAGAATTTCAGGACATCCATCACAGAGACCACTTCATCAGCCACCCGCAGCAGCACGCTCACGTCGTTGCCGTCGATCAGCTGCTTGATGTAGGCGTAGATGTTGAACTCCTCTTCCTGCTCAGGGTTCGCCGACATCTTTTTCGGCAGGGGGATCATCTTGAGCAGGGTGCGGATCTTGCCCGAAAGGATCAGGGTCACATAGCCCTGCGCTTCGCCGCTGGTGCCCATCACCACGCCGATATACTGGGTATCTGCCGGGGTGGTCTGGACGCTCAGGGTAAAGGGTGAGCCATAGGTCAGATCCCCGTCTGCGGTCAGGCGGATTGAGACAACGCTGTTGGTCTCGTCCACGCCTGCGGTGGTCAGGTCAGGCAGTTCGCTGCCCGCCGAAGCCGCCAGCGCCGGTGTGGCCGCCGCACCCAGGGCGAACACTGCCGCCAGCAGCAATGAGATCAGCCGTTTGGTTTTCATCAGCCAAAGACCTCCTTTTATATAGGTTCTTGTATCATGCAAAAATAAGGGTGCGTGGAACACACAGCACAGTGTCCCCGCACCCTCATTTTACCGCATTGTACCGTACAGGTCAATAACGGGATTCAAGTTAAATTTTGCTCAGCTGCGGGCCCTGGGCGGTATCTTTGACAGCCCAGCCCATCTCGGTGAGCTGCGCACGGATGGCATCCGCAGCGGCCCAGTCCTTGGCCTTCTTGGCGGCGGCGCGCTTTTCCACCAGCTCCGTCACCTCAGCGGGCACCTCGTCCTTCTTGCGGTTGTACATCAGGCCCAGCACGCCGGTGATCTCATCGAACGCCTTGGCGGCAGCCTCCAGCGCAGCCTTGGAGGAGGCAGCGGACAGGGTGTTGATCTCCTTGACCAGATCGAACACGGCAGCCAGCGCATCGGGGGTGTTCAGGTCATCGTCCATGGCCTTGCAGAACTTGGCGCGGGCCTCGTCTGCCTTGGCGGTCAGGGTCTCATCGGTGCCGAACGCGGTCTTGCTCAGGGCAAAATCGAGGTTCTCACGGCAGGTGTAAAGGCGCTCCAGGCTGTTCTTGCAGCTCTCGATGAGGTCCACGGTGTAGTTCAGGGGCATGCGGTAGCCGGCGGTCAGCATGAAGTAGCGGATGGGCTCGTAGCCGTAGAGGTTTGCCACATCCCGCACGGTAAAGAAGTTATGCAGGCTCTTGGACATTTTCTGGTTGTCCACGTTGATGAAGCCGTTGTGCATCCAGTAGCGGGCAAACTCGCAGCCGTTGGCGCACTCGCTCTGGGCAATCTCGTTTTCGTGGTGGGGGAAGATCAGATCCTGACCGCCGCAGTGCAGGTCGATGGTCTTGCCCAGATGGGTGCGGCTCATGGCACTGCACTCGATATGCCAGCCGGGGCGGCCCATGCCATAGGGGCTTTCCCAGGCGGGCTCGCCGGGCTTGGCAGCCTTCCAGACGGCAAAGTCAGCGGGGTCTTCCTTCAGGTCATCCTCCATCTGGCTGCGCAGCTCACGGTTGCCGCTCTCCAGATCGTCCAGCTTGAGGTGGCTCAGCTTGCCGTACTCCGGGTCGCTCTTGACGCGGAAGTAGACATCCCCGTTCTTGGCAACGTAGGCGTGGCCGGAATCGATCAGGTCCTTGACGATGTCCAGGATCTGCTGGATGTGCTCCGTTGCACGGGGCTGGACGGTGGGCTTTTTGCAGTTCAGACCGGCGGCATCCTTGAGGTACTCGGCCTCAAAGCGCTGGGCCACTTCCTTCATGGAGGTACCCTCCTCCTGGCCCTTCTTGATGAGCTTATCATCAATATCGGTGATGTTGGAGACATAGATGACCTTGTTGCCGCGGTATTCCAGATAGCGGCGCAGGGTATCGAACACGATCAGCGGGCGGGCGTTGCCGATGTGGATATAGTTGTAAACGGTGGGGCCGCAGACGTAGATGCGGTATTCGCCGGGCACCTGCGGCACAAACTCTTCCTTCTGGCGGGTCAGGGTGTTGAAAATCTGCATAAGAACTCTCCTTCTTGTAGGGCAAACAAAAGCCGCAGCAGAACCTCTCAGTCTCGCTTCGCTGACTTACGAAAACAGAGAAGTAAAAAAGCCCCCGATGTGATACAATCTCCCATATCACATCGAAGGCGGTTTTCAAAATCGCGGTTCCACTTCTGTTTGTCGCTCAAAGCCGATAACGGCGGCTGCCGCGCCGCGATACTCCCCAGCAGGTTTCCCGCGGCGTGCTGTCCGGGCGCACTTCACACATGCTGCTGCAAACAGGCTCCCAGCCAACGGCCCGTTCTCTCTGTCCAGCTCACCTTTGCGCTACTCTGCCCGGGTAAACGCATTTTTCCTGATACATCTGTATTATAGCCGGGCCGGGGGGAGAAGTCAAGCAAAACGCAGGCGCCGGCATTTCAGCGGCAGCTCTGCGCCGATTCAATCGATCTCGTGCTTTTTACAGAAGTGCTTGCTGGCAAAGTACATTCCCGCCCAGATGGCGATGGCAAGCACGAGGTAGAACGGGTTCTTCATGGCAGACACCAGCGACTGCCCGAAAAGGGCCATCATGGCCACCATCACGCCCTTGCCCAGCAGCATGGTGACAAGGTAGCGCTTCTCGTCAAAATCAGAGATGCCGAAGGCAAAGTGCATAAAAGACGAGGGCGTAAAGGGCAGGAGCGACAGCATGAACAGGGACGCGGTGTCGAACCGGCTGACCCATTGCTCCGCCTTTTGCAGCTTGGCCGAGCGGCGGGCAAATTTCCAGAAAAAACGCTTGACGACACGCCGCCAGAGCAGGAACATCACAGTGCCGCCCAGCATCACCCCGGCCCAGCTGTACACAAAGCCCAGAAGCCCGCCGTGGGCCGCAACATTCAGCGCCACAATGGCAATGAGCGGCAGCGGCGGAAAAAAGGATTCCACCATCGCAAGGATCACGGGCGCAATGGGGCCAAGGCCGCCAAAGCCTTCCAGCAGGGCCTTCCAGAATTCCAGCGTTCCCAGCTGGTGGAGCCAGCCTATCATCGTCATTTCCATCCCGCGTGTTCCTTCCCTCTCATTTTTCTTTAGTATATCCGTTTTCTATGACACGCCCGTGAACAAAATACGAGCTTTTTGTCACATCACCTATACTACGAGACTGCGGGGGCCTTTCCTGCACAGGGCGGGGATCTTTATGCTTTTCCGGCGGCTTCGGCAGCGGCCTTCTCGGCCCGGGCCTGCATCCGCTCGATCTGCTGGGCGCGCATCCGTTCCCAGCGGGCAAGCCCGGCTTCGTCCGGGATCTGGACGCAGCGGGCAAAGCTCCAGTGCAGGCCGTCCCGCCTGGCCAGCTTATAGCGCTGGAATACGCCCTTTCCGGCCTCATTGCCGGTACCGGCGCAGGCAGGGCAGGCAGACAGGGTGTACCAGCCGCTGTTGCCCTTTTTCAGCCAGATATCGTCCGGCTGCAGATCCCCGCCGCACACCGGGCAGCTGGCAGTGATGATCTTTGGGTCGCTGCGCCAGGTGGACTGCTCCACATAGCCGCGGAACACCCGGAAGTCCCGGTAATCGCCGGGGGCGGGGCAGAGGCTTGCCCGCAGGGATTCCTCCTCGGTGGGGTAGGCCGCCAGACCCGCCCGCAGGTCAAGCTTGCGGCAGACATCGGCGGTGTAAAGGGTATCGGACAGGGCATCGTGGAACGGGCGCTCCATCGGGATGCCCATCCGGGTCACAACGCTTTCCAGCGTCATGCCCTCGCCCTCCTTGCGGGGGTGCTCCCGCAGGAAGATCTGCTGCAGATCATACCACTGGGTGGGGCGGCTCTCGTCCAGATTGCAGAGGAAAAGGTTCTGCTTGAGCACCGGCACGTCATCCATACCCCACTCGGCAAACTCGGCATCCGGGCCGCACCACTGCATAAAGCGGCGCAGCCCCTGCACGATGGGCTCGCCCCGGTCCAGGTCGGCCTGGGTCAGGCCCGTCACCTTGGCGATGTGGTGCTGCAGGGTGCGGAAAATGCGGGGCCGCAGGTGGATGGAGAAGGTATCCAGCACGTTGGCATCCTCGTCGATCTTCACCGCGCCGATCTCGATGATCTCGCCCCGGAAGGTCTGCTGCACGCCATGATAATTAAAGAGATACGGCTTATAGCCGATGTTCCATTCCAGATCAAATAAAACCAGATTGCGTGGCATTGTTGTTTGTGTTCCTCTCAGTTCAGGATAAATTTTTCGATGGCTTCCGCCACGCCGTCGTGGTTGTTGTCGGCGGCGGTGACGTAATCGGCCACAGCCTTGACGGCATCCTCGGCATTCTGCATGGCAACGCCCACCCCGGCATAGGAGATCATGGAGCGGTCGTTCAGGCCGTCGCCGCAGGCCATCAGGTTCTCCCGGGTCAGGCCCATCCGCTCCAGCAGGGCGGCAAGGCTCCTGTCCTTTGCCACGCCCAGCGGCACGGCCTCGATGAAGAAGGGGCTGGAGGGGTACAGGTCGATCCGGCCCGCAAACTGCTCCTTTCCGGCGGCGCAGACAGCATCCCGCCGGGCAGGGTCAAGGGTGATGAGCATTTTGCAGATCGGATAGTCCACATAGGAGGCAAGATCATCCACATGGAGCATCGGCAGCTTTGTGGTAAAGCACTCCTTGTTTGCCCACACGTCCTGATCCCGCTCACACACGATGCCCTCGCTGTTATAGGTCAGGATGGCCACATCCTGCCGGGCTGCAAATTCGCAGAGCTCCGGGACGAACTCCGCCCCCAGCTGCACCTGATACAGGGCCTCGCCGGTCATGCAGTCCACGATCTTGCCGCCGTTGTAGGCCAGCACACAGCCGCCCTTTTTGTCCAGCCCCAGCTCCTTTGCCAGCGGCAGAATGCCCGCTGTGGGGCGGCCGGAGGCCAGCACGATGGTCACGCCCTGTGCGGCGGCATCCAGCGCCGCGCGGGTGCGGGGGGTAACGATCTTTTCGTCATTGGTCAGGGTGCCGTCCAAGTCCAGAGCCAGCACCCGGATATTCGATCTTGCCATGATTTTTATTCCTCGTTCTCAGGCAGGGGCTTCCCGCCGGATATTTTATTACTTACCCATCTATTTTACAATGCTTTCCCTTTTCTGTAAAGCAGGAAACCTGTTCCCCGCCCAGAGACAAGCAAAAAAGCCGCCCGGCGAGCAAAACCGGACGGCTGAGAAGGAAGAAAACGCAGTGTTACAGGATGTCGATGTATTCCCCGGCCAGCGCCTTGTTCATGCTGCGGACAGCGCAGAACTTGCCGCACATGGAGCAGGTGTCGCTGTGGTCATCCTCAGGCAGGCGGGCATCCCGGATGGCCTTGGCGGTCTCGGGGTCGAGAGCGCAGGCGAACTGGGCATCCCAGTCCAGCACGCGGCGGGCATCGCCCATCTTGTCGTCGATATCCCGGGCATGGGGGATGCCCTTGGCGATATCAGCCGCATGGGCGGCGATCTTGGAGGCCACGATGCCCTGCTTCACATCGTCCACGTTGGGCAGAGCCAGATGCTCGGCGGGGGTAACATAGCACAGGAAGGCCGCACCGCTCATGGCGGCAACGGCACCGCCGATGGCGGCCGTGATGTGGTCATAGCCGGGGGCAATGTCGGTGACGAGGGGTCCCAGCACATAGAAAGGAGCGCCCATGCAGATGCTCTTCTGCACCTCCATGTTGGCGGCCACCTGATTCAGAGGCACATGGCCCGGGCCCTCCACCATGACCTGCACGTTGTGTGCCCAGGCGCGCTTGGTCAGCTCGCCCAGACGTACCAGCTCCTCGATCTGGCAGACATCGGTGGCATCGGCCAGGCAGCCGGGGCGGCAGGCATCGCCCAGCGAGATGGTCACGTCGTGCTCGGCGCAGATCTCACAGATCTCGTCAAAGTGCTCGTAGAAGGGGTTCTCGTTGCCGGTCATGCTCATCCACGCAAACACCAGAGAACCGCCGCGGCTCACGATGTTCATCTTGCGCTTGTGCTTGCGGATCTGCTCGATGGTCTTGCGGGTGATACCGCAGTGCAGGGTAACAAAGTCCACACCGTCCTCTGCGTGCAGGCGTACCACATCGATGAAGTCCTGTGCGGTCAGTTCTGCCAGATCCCGCTGGTAGTGGATGACCGAATCGTACACCGGCACAGTGCCGATCATCACCGGGCACTCGTGGGTCAGCTTCTGGCGGAAGGGCTGGGTGT
>OOCM01001076.1_pt1 | contig 23205 bp, 20 predicted proteins | sample 1671111 | NCBI WGS metagenome assembly OOCM01 (sample SAMN06348123, study PRJEB24527) | human gut metagenome | biome: human gut; feature: ankylosing spondylitis patient; material: feces | host: Homo sapiens | place: China | collected 2015-10 | reverse complement strand
AGCCATGAGCAAAACTCCAAAAGAGTAGTAATTGCAATGGTTCCCGGCCATGGCTTCAACCGAAAATCACTCATATGGTATAGAAAGCGGAGCCCCTTTTTGGTAAAATTGACTTGAGAGAAAACCAACCAGAAAGGGGCTGGCCGCTATCTACCGACAGGAAATCATTCAGGATGTGACGCTGTTCACATCCCAAAGCGCCGCCATGTTTTACGACAAGCTTTTCAGCAGCTTGGACTTCACGCTGCCCAGAGCGGCAACCGGGCGGCGGGGCTTCCCCAAAGAAGCCATGGTCTGTGCGTTTATCGTTATGAAATGTGAGGGGTTCTCGCAAATCGTGGACTGCATTTCCGGGCTGCCGCTCTACGAACTGACCACCCAAGCCAACATCATGGATTCCACAGTTGCCGTTGACATCCTCGCCGCAGCCAACCAGATCCTCCCTTTGCAGGGGTGTTCCTTCCTTGCCGACAAGGGCTACGATGTGAAAAGCATCTACAATACCGTAAAACGGTCTATGAGGGCGAGGCGTTTATCCCCCTCAATCCACGCGGCACGAAAGCCTTGAAAACGCTTCCTGCCGGTAATCCGGTCTGCGAGGCTGGGTTTGCCATGCACAAGGACGGCAAGACGACCGACAATGGGCGTACCCGGCAGAAATACTGCTGTCCTTTCCGCCAGTCTAAGACTGGTGTTTGCCCCTGCAGCCACAAAAACTGGAACAATGGGAAGAAAAGCCGGGGCTGCACGAAATACAGGACCGTTCCCGATGACTACAGGCTTTCCATTGACCGCAGCTGTCTCTATTTTAAACGGACTTACGCCCTGCGTACAGAGTGCGAGCGCTACAATTCCCGCTTCAAATCCACAGGTCAGGAACGGCTGTGGGTGCGCAGCGGCGCAAGCGCGGCGAACCTCAACACGCTGGCTCATATCCCTGCCCTGGCAGTTGCGCTGGCCGCCGTTTTGTCCGGCTCTCACTCCTGCCGCGCATCCAAATCATTCCGGCGAGGCGCTTAAAGTGTGCTCTCATACGGCTTTTTTCGCTCGGTTTTCTATCGGGCTTGCTATTTATGCGCTTTTTCTCTTTGCCGGGTGACCCCCGCCTTCTTTCTCTCTTCGCCCTTTTGTTTTAGGACTTGTTTTGCTCATCTCTATTCTGAACTAAAAGTATTCCGCGATATGACAAAACAATGGCCTGTTCGATGCTGATTACGCCCTTTGGATCGAGCATCCCTTCTGCCGTTCCCCGAAACAGATCAGCGTTCGACAGGATTCCCAGTGCTTCAATCGCCCAACTGGAGGTATCATCTTTATCCGCAAAAGAAACCATCTTAGGGGATCTTAGAATGAGTTTTTGACCAATTGTTTGTTCAATATAGTCAAATGTGCGGTAAAGCATAGTAGCGTATTCCTCTCGTGTCACATCCCTGTATGGCTCAAACTTTGAGCCATCTCCAGTGCCCTTTGTAATTCCTATTGCGTATGCCTTATTGATATCTTCAAACATAGTGTGCCCAATAGGTACATCATCAAATACTTGGACATCGCTGCCTTCAATCGAAGCGTTTGTTGCTATCTCTACGAATTTGACAAGAAATGCTGTTGCCCAGTCTCTATGCAACGCTCGCCGGCAATCATCATACATTTCAAACGGTAGCAGTCCTTCGTTTTCAGCAGCAGATACTTCCGCCTTTGCCCATTCACTATATATGGGTAGATCATTTGCGAAAGCAATGGTTCCCATAGATGCACAGAGCAAGAAGGCTACGCATACAGTAGCCACTTTTCTTAAAAAAGCATTCATGTTTCTCCTCCTATCAGTATTTTTCAAAAGTGTTATTCGGCGGTATCTGCTTCTTGGAAAGAATAAACCTTTCTTCCTTGGCGGGCCACTCTACGTCGTTTGCCGGCTCGATTTGACGAAGCAAGGAGCAAATCTCGTCAACGTATTTCGCATCGGTGACGGGGCCTTCGGACTGATTGCTGTCGAGCTTGTCGGGCTCGAAGTAAACGGCATCCGCCGAATCCAGTGCATTGATGAGCTGCTCCCGCAACGATGCCTCATCAAGCGGCTTTTTCTCCGCATCGCCGCGCAGATCGTCAATCTCATCCTGAATGGGAAGAGTGAGACGGACAATCCGTTCCGTTTCTTCGTTGCTTACGATGGCTACGGTCAGCACTGTACCATCCTGTGAATAGACAAGGTCATAGACGTACTCATTTTCCGCAAGGTCTAATTCGGCAAGTGTGCGCCCATCAATCGAGAGAATGTTGCCACCATAAGCATAGACGGCGGTAGAAAGATCGTCGTTCTGCCAAACAAGGTGTGTGCCGACGAAAGCGTTGGAAAATCGGCGGATTTCTGTATCAAAAATGAAGTAAAAAGCATTCTTCGGTCCGCCGTGGCCGGTGATCACTACATACTGCCCTACTGCGTCACAGCCGAGGAGGGAGGTGATGGCGGGACTTTGCTCCGCAAGATCCCAGCTTTCACCGCCATAGGAAAAGACGGTGCCGCTGATACTAAAATCCTCTTCTGCCGCGTTGCTTGCGCTAATACATTCAAGCAGATAGTCTCTCAGTTCTGCACTTCCGGAGCGCAGCTCATAGAGTCGCGCTGCCTTGCCGCCTGTGATGGGGTTGACCAGCATTTCACGCTCAGAGAGCATGATCTCGCAGCGTTCGCCCGCGGCGCTGATAAAATAGAGCCTTGCATAGCAGTCCTCCATTGCTGACGCAGCACCAAGGCGTTTGTATTGCAGGGCATCCAGCAGAGCGTAGACGGCGTCCGTTTCTTCCGCCGTCAACTGGACGTTGGATGGCTGCGCGCCGCTTGCGTCCGTTACATCGGCATAAGTGACCTGTTCCCGATGGAAACCGACCAGTCCGGCGGCGTCGGTATCCGTAGGCGGATTCGTTAGAAAGCACACCGCTACAACGACGCACACGGCGACCGATGCCGCGACCACCCAGAACGCGGGCTTTTTGTAGTGAAGTGCATTCTTCACACGCTCCTTGACGCCAACTTCACCGAACGCCAGCGGGCAGGTGATGACCGCCTTGCGCGGCATACTGCACGCAAGCAGCACCGTGGAATAGGTCTTGACGGCGCTCTCGTCCATCGTGCGGATCACCCGCTCATCGCAGGCCAGTTCAATGTCGCGGCAGAGCAGCGCATAGGCAAGCCACAGCATGGGGTTGAACCAGTAGACCGCCAGCAGCGCGAAGCCCAGCGGCTTCCACCAGTGGTCACGCCGCGTAAGATGCGCCCTCTCATGCGAGAGTACATTCTGCCGCTGCACCTCGTCCAGACCGGAGGGCAGGTAGATGCGTGGTTTTACAACGCCGAGGATGAACGGCGAGGAGATGGCATCGCAAAGATAAATGTTATCCTGAATGGGGAGCGACACGCTCACGCGCCGGCGCAGCCGAAGATAGCTTACGAACGCGTAGAGCAGCATGGCTCCAAGGCCGATGAGCCACACCCAGCCTGCGATCTCCGTCCAGACATAGAGCGGGTTGACGCTTGCCAACGGCGCGGCGGCAAAATGCTCGCTGAGTGAGGGATTCACAGCATTGTCGATGATCTTCACGCCGCTCGTGATGGTCGGCGCGGGATCGAAGCGCACGACCTCGGGGCTGAGGGTCTCCGCGCTCGGGATCAGGCTCAACGCGCTCTCTATGGAGAATGGCAGAACCAGCCGCAGCGCGACGATGCCCCAAAGCAGAACATTCATCCACTTGGGCGAACGCTTTGATATCAGGCGCAGTGCCAGCACGGCCAGCACCAGCCAGCTTGCGGAAATACTCAGATTCAAGAGCTTCAAAAAGACGGCGGCCATAGGCTCACTCCTTTCCGCAGCGGTCGATCATGCGCTGAATTTCCGCAATGTCCTTCTCCGAAAGAGACTTCCGCGTGGTAAAGGCGGCAAGAAATGCGGGAAGGGAACCGTCGAAGGTGTCCTCCACAAATTTCTCACTCTGTACGGCGTTATAGCCCTCCTGTGAAAGAAGAGAAGTGACCGTGCCATTTTCGTTCTGAAAGACACCGTGTTCGCAAAGTTTTTTCAAAACTGTGTAGGTCGTGGATTTTTTCCATTGCAGCTCCTGTTCGCATAGTTTCACCAGCTCGCCAGAGGTCAGCGGCTCGTGCTGCCAGATGAGTTCTGCAAAACGCGTCTCAACAACGCCCAGTTTGTAACCGTCCATGTGTGCCTCCTCCTTTGCCGGTCTACTTATGATAGACTCCTGGTGTTTGAAGCCTATCATAAGTAGACTCACCTGTCAAGCACATTTTGCGCCGCTGGAATCAATGAAGGCTACCCAACCTCAGAAAACGGCAAATGAACTGTTTTGACAAGTGGCCGCCCAGCGTTTCGACAACACGCGGAGCACGCCGAGGGTAGTGATACCACCTCCGCCTCGCACGTTCAGAAAGTACTGCACACAGAGCAAAAACAGCATCACCAAATTGCAAACAGATTTCAAGATCCAAAACGTTTACGAAAGATCACCACTTGCTCATAATCTTGCCGTACATCTGGAGCTTTTCCTGATCGTAGCGCTGCACCATCAGCATGACGTGCTCGCCCACCATGAAGTCCGCATCCTCGTGCTGATAGGAGTAGTTACACATACAGGTCACGCCATCAGGGAGGTTGCAGAACACGCCGCCGCCATATTTTCCGGAGATCATCGCAAAGCGGCGGGAGCCTACAGGGTGACGCTCCTCCGCACCAAAGAAGGGGTTGACTTCCGTTTCTTTCGCGGAAACAATCAGTTCACCAGTACGGGGGTGATACTCCTTTACAATGCAGTCGATCTCCGAACCCGGGTGGAACTCCGTGCGAAGATCCGGGATGGCCGCGTAGCGGATCTCTTTCTGCGTCATATCAAGGTCGTAACCATAGCAGTCCACAAGGCAGCGGCGGGGGCCGACCGCCAGCATCCTGCAGGTAATGCGGGAACCGACAGCATGAAGATCCTCACGGGCAGCAAAAAAGCGGCGCTGGCTGCGGCTGGCCTGACGGCGGGACGCCTGTGCACGGTTAGCGGTACGCTCCACCTTGGTGACGATTACATCGATGCTGGCCCCCACCATATTTCGAAGCACGAAGTCGGGTCGCTCCTCTCCCAGTTCCCACATTTCGGACTCGCGGATCAGAATGGGGATGCGATACGGCACCACAACGGCACAGAGTTCCCGCTTATTTTCAAGCATTCTTGCCTCGCTGCGCGGAAGGTATCCTGCGTAGAGATCCACACCGATGATCGTTCCGGTAATGGCGCTGCGGCCGCGGAAAGAGGCATAGATGGAGTTCCATTCTTTCCGTTCCTCTTCGCTCAGCCCCCGATCCAGTTCATTGAAGTCCAGCTCGTAGAAGAGCGTGCGCTCGCTCTTTTCATCCGACGCATCAAGCGTTTCGGCGTTATCTGCTGCCAGGTATTCATCCTCCGCAGGTTCTGCAGCGGCTTCTTCCGTGACCGGCTCTTCAAAGCCCCAATCCGCTTCATCGGCCTCAGAACCATGCGGCGCAGATGCGGGCAGATTTGAATGCAAATCCTCTGCTGCCTCAAGAAATTCCGACGTCTCTTCGTGCAGTTCCGCTTCTTCCGCTCTCTTCTCAACAGTATCATTTTCTTCTTGGGATGCAGTTTTTTCTGCTGCAGATAGTCCAAACGGCTTCGCCTCGGCTGCCTCCATTGCCGGAAGCGTCTCCGACTGCTCTGCCGTTTCCTCCGCAGAAAGATCCCCCTCCGGCAACTCTGCGGGAACGTCGCCGGTATCTGCGCCTGCCTCGTCATGCAGCACGCTACCCGCAGGGACACTCCCCAGAGCGGTTCCTTCAACGGCAGTATTTACGATCTCTTCTTCAGGGGTAACTTTTTTCCTTGCCATATAATGTTCCTCCTAAGTGTTATATTTTTTCCGGCTCATTGGAGCCAAAAAAGCGATGAGTACCGTCCTTCTGTCGGGCGGCGAAAAAGTGATGCCGGGGCAGATCGATTTCTCCAAAGGAACCGCTCTCGGAAATCCAGATGATCCGCTCGCCCTTCATACGGGGGACGGTTGCAATGTGAGTAGCGGCGTCCAGCCATGCCACGCTGAAAAGGTATCCGGCCCCCTTTCCGTTTCCGGTAAAGCGCAGGAGAAATGGTTCATGCAGTCCGTCTTTCGAGTAAAATCCGGGCTGCACCCTTGTAAGCTCCAGCATAACGTCCAGCGCTTCCAATAGCCGAGGGTCTATCCTGCGGTCTCCGTAAGAAACCACATCACCCCGCAGCCAGACATAATTGGTGCCTGTGCGCATCTGGCGAAGCATGATCTCCATGCGCCTTTCGTCAATTTTGATTCCCTGTGTACGGTAATGGGCCTGCACCAGAGCATGAAGCTGGCGGACACGCAGGTACTTAAACTCCTTGAGTATTTCGAGAATATACTTTTGCTGATTGGATAGCAGCATTGTTTTCCCTCCCTTCAAACGGCCGCGCAGATGGTGTTGAGATATGGGTCGATCATAAGATCGCTCTCACTTTCGGCAATGCAGTTGAACAGCACTGCCATGGTGTAGGCCGTGCTGTTTTTTACATTCCGCTCCTGATTGGCGCGGAGCTTACTCTCTGCCTCCCGCAGGATCATGCCGTCCAGCCGTCTGAGCTTTGCCCGCACACGGCTTTGCGGAAGCGTGGCATTGCCAATACGGAAGCTGTCGGCATAAAAAAGCCGCTCAATGGCGTTTTCAAACACCAGAGCGGTTTCCGGTGCGAAGCATTCAAGCTCGCAGCCGTCCAAAATATCCAAAAGTTCTTCTTCCGCGTCCCCGTCAGTCTGTCCGTCCTGCGCCGAGGTGCTGACAGACGGACGGACTTCCATATGACTTTGATCAATCTTTCTTTTTTCTTTCTTACTTGGCGTCAATTTCTGCGGTTCTGGGAACGCGGATTCTGCAGTTCTTGAAGCGCGATCTTCACGATTCTTGGACAGCAGATTCTGCGGTTCTTGGCATGCTGCTGAGGTTTCCCCGTCAGCAAGACCCTCCAGATCCGAGGTTCTTGAACCGCGTACTTCCGATTCATCCTCCGTGATAAACGGCGCACAGGAATAGTCCGGATCTTCGATCGGTGTGACACGGGCAAGATAGATCTGATTGGCATCACCTCGCCCGCAGCGTTTTTCCCATACCAGCTTGAGCTCCACCAACTTCTTAAAAGCTGCCGTGACCCGCTGCTCACAGATGCGCAGCTCTTTGGCAAGCGCTTTGCGAGGAAAGATCACAAAGACCTCGCCGCGGTCATTGACCCAACCGTTTTTGCGGGAAAGCTGGAAACGGTTTAAGAGAAAGGTGTAGGTCACCTTGGCATCCAGGCTCATCTCGCAGTAACGTGGATCAGAAAATAACCAGCGCGGCATCTGCATATGATAAATACTCTGCACATCTGTCTGGCACATCAGTTGGAAAGTTGGACGCTCTTTCATTTTCGCTGCCCTCATAACGGGCACCTCCTCTTTCTTTTTCGATATAGGCAATGGGGCGTTTCTATTGACGCCATGAAGCGAGAGTACGGTCAGACAGCACGCTGACAATGGAATATCTTCTTCAAAAGAGGCCGATTGCTCGACCTCTTTTTCATATTCCGCGCCCGGGTGGAATGCGCGTGGGATCGTCCATCTCTTCCAGTTCCGGGTCATCGCCTTCCAGAATAGCTTCGCAGGTCATCTCCACAAGACCGATCTCCTCCGGAGTCATGTTGTCATTTCCGCAGGAGATTCCACTGGCTGCGGCTTCTTCGGTGGGAGAAGTCTGGGGCTGCCGTTTCCCCGATGCAGGCGACGGCTGTGGTGCGGGCGGAGCGGCCGATGTGCGATTTCCTGCCGTGCGACGCTTTGCACCCTCTTCTTCTCTCTTTTTCCATTCCGGCACATAGTCAAAGACGCTGCATTTTTTCAGCTTTTTGTATTCCGGCAGTTCCTCCAGCATGATCTTATAGAGCTGGGCGGGCTTATAGTGGTTGAACATCACAATGCAGAGAAACTTATTGAGCCGCAGGAATTCATCGGGCTGGAGGAGGTCTCGCTGGGTGTTGCTTCGCGTCTGGGAATAGGGGCGGGTGGTACTGTAGATGGGAGAAAACAGCGGTGCCAAGGGAAACTGATTGTTGGTGACGGAGATCGTAACCTTGCCGCACTTTTTAGCAAAGTATTCCGCACTCGTCATATCGTTGCAGCCCATGTAGAGAGTCATATCAAAAGAACCGAGCTGATTTTCCCATTCCTTCCCCGGATACTTTTCCTGCCATTGGGAGAGGGACTGCACCGCCACCTGCACAGACATATTGAAGCCGCGGATGGAGTTGAAAACATCAGAGATGCCCTCCATGTAGCCGATGTTGAGATATTCTTCCAAGCAGAAGTTTGTCAGTACGGGAAGCCGTCCTCCGTGGAGACGGGCGTAATTGGAGAGCTGCGGGAAGGTCAGGGAGAAAAAGAGGGAGCTTAAAAATCGATAGGCGCTATCCTGCGCGGAAATGATGACAAAGTACGCACAGGGCTTTTGCCCGGGAAGAAGCAGGTCTACATCGTGGTTGCGGGTGATCTTGTCCACCAGCGGATTTTGAAAGACCGCGAGCCGGTTGCCAAGGCCGATGATGATGTTGCCCCAGAGGTTTTCTCTTGCTTTCAGAAAGAGGCCGTGGGGGCCTTTGGCGGGATGCTCCGGCGGCAGCTCCGCAAGGATGCGGTTGATCTCGTTGACGCTTTTATAGGCGAGGATCTTATAGACGTCTCCGAGGCTGCGCTGCTCCAACGGAAGAAGATTGCCGCGGGCATCCTTCAGATTGCAGACATAGTGGATAAGTGCCATCAGGAGGTTCAATTCCGCACGGCTCCAGAAATCATCCGCCTCCTTGGGGCCGGAGGTGTTTTGAATGATGGTGTTGGCCACGGTGGTCACAAGGTCAGGATTTGCTTCCAGTCCCGCAAGGCAGTTCCAACCGTCAGAGTGCGCCATATCGAGGAAATTGACCGCCTTGACATAGAAGCCATGCTCCCGAAAATACGGCGCAAGGTTTTCAAAGAGTTCGCCTTTGGGATCGGTCACGACAACGGATTCATGGTGTCCGCCGCTGCTTCGCTGCGCGCAGCCCATGAGGAAGGGAATGATAAAGCCTCTGGACTTATAGGAGCCGGGTGCGCCGATGCAGAGGATGTTATTGTTTTCCCCAGGCTTCATGCGGTGCGCCACGTAGGTGGCGTATTTTTCCGGATCATCCGGCCGCGCCTTAATGCGTCCAAGGAGCATTCCGGTAACTTCTTCGGCGCTGCCCAGCTCCAGATGCTCAGCAAGCTCCTTTTTTGTCGCAAATCCGGAGGTGCCGTGAGTGCCGTCCGGCAGGATATCAAAGCCGCGGGCGTCCCGGGTAAATTTGTAGCCTGAAAACCAGCTGTAGCCTTTTTTCGTAATAAGGCAGACCATAAGGGCAATGAAAGCAGTCACGCCAATGCCAAAGGGCGTAAAAACAGCGAAGAGATTTTTGAAGGGGTTGAATACCCAGATGCTCTCAATCACTTCACCGGTGGTATTGAATACGGATTCCTTTCCCAGCTTGAGGGAGTTGAGGAACATTCCGTAGAGATACCAGCCGATGCCGCCCAGCACCGCATACAGCGGCGCACGAGCCTTGTTCCTCTCATACCAGCGCCCCCATTTATTTGCGATGCGGTCCTCCAGCTTTTCCAGGAGCTTTGATAAGCGGGGCATCGACAACATCTCCTTTCTCGGTGAGAAACTGTGTGCGCGGTGGGACATAAAGGTTAGGCGCACGGCCAAGCAGTTCGGACAGTACGTTTTCTGTGACCTTGTAGACTGTGGCACAGCCGGGATCTGCATAGCGCTGCAGCAGCACCGCGCTGCCTTGACCTTCCAATGCGGCAAGAGCAATCGGCAGACAGCCATGCTGCTTTGCTGTTCTAACGGCAGTGTCGATCCGCCGCAGATCCATATCCGCGCCAATTACAAAGGGATGCCCGTTGTAGAGTCCATCCCATGCGGCGATGTCCTCCGGCGGCGGCTGATAAGCTGAACGCAGCATAAGCCGCGTAAGTTTTACACGGTAGTCAGGTACGGTCATAATTTGAAGCTGCTGCGCACCGGTCTTATCGCAGGAAAGCAAATGAATCGGCGCATGAAGACAGTGATACGCTTCACCGTATCGGATCAGTTTCTCGTTCCCTTTTTCGTCTTGGTTTTTCAGTTCCTCGATGACACTTTCATAGCTCGAGCCAGCGAAGAGAAATGCACGTTGGGTGTTCTTGCCAAAACTAGTGTGGTTATGGAATGCTGCCAGTTCATCATTCACCGCCATACGTCCGATTCCGGGACAAACATAATGAGCAGCATAGTAAATGCCGCCTAAACCGAGAATAGCCGCAACTCTCGAACTGCCCCATGAATTACGTCCGCGAGTTCTTGTAATTGATGTAAGAAAAAGAGTGGGAATCTCTCGGGCCACATTTACCTCGGGCGCAAAAACATCAATGCCAGCCCGATAGGCAGACAGCATCAGTCGAGATATACGAATACGTCTTTCAATGGCGGCACCATGATAGGAAAGGCGCAGACTTGGGATAGCTCCGTTGAAGATCAGCTCAAGAAGCGCCCGCCCGCTGCCGGTAAGTGTCAATGTTCCGCTGCGCTCATGCAGTTTAATAAACCCTAATGCCATCAGATTTTCACGCTCTGCTTTTGTAGAAATACTGTTCAGATCTTGGGGCCTGATGTTTTGGCACCAGCAGAGCAAACGCAGCACATCAACGTCTCGAACGCTGAAGAGCACACCGGCAGCACCTCCTCCTTTATTCCTGCGAACGCCGAAACTGTCCTTGCGCCATATACGGCGCAAGAACAATTTCGGCGTTCTTTGTCCGCCTCTATGCGGTGGCAATCTGTTACCCCCGCATAGTAGGCAGATAGGTGTATATTTTTTGCTGCCTGCGCCTGATAAAATCGCAAGCAGTCTCAATGCTTTTCGCAGCTTTATCCCCCAACAGGTCGGCGGCTTTGGAACACCCCCCGGGAAATGGCGGATTCGTGCAGGTATCGGTTGGGTGTCTCCCCCCGATTCACGCTTTTGCATTCAGCACCATTGTCCGGAATAGAAGTTTTGACTGGCATAATCACTGGAGTGTGCCGCAAAGAAGTCGTGAGCATCCTCCAGAGGAAGCAGCGTAATGTGGCAGCACTCACGTTCGAAGCATTCCGTAGAAAGGAGTGCTACGGCAAGGGTATGCTGATCATCATCCGGAATGAGCCGACCCTTGATAGCATTGCTGATGGCTTTCCATCCCTTGTTGTCCTGATCATAAATGTGACGCCCCTCTATGCTGGTATGCTCATCGATCACGAGCATGGCTCGAGAATAAAAAGGCAGCTTCTTCCCACACGTCTCGTATTCGTCCAGCAGGCAGCGAATGGTATCGCTCAGCCAGTTGGGGGTCTGATACCGGCAGTGCGGCAGCAGCGTATGGAGCGTGATGTGGAGCCAGCCGTAGCCAAAGGACTCTACGCTCCCTGCAACATCCGCAGCGGGCAGCACCGGTTTATGGGCAAAACCGCCGACTCCTGGGGAATACCTCTCACAGAGCTGGCGCAGTTCCAGCGTAGAGCGCTCGAAGTGCTCCATGGTCTGCTCCAGCGTTTTTTGCAGCTTGTTGGGGTTCATCTGTGCACCATCAGTCAGCGCTACCAATGAACCGGTCACACTGAACGCGTTTCCCACGAGTTCTTGAATGTGGATCAGGTCTCGCTTCATGTCATTCATCCCCATACTCCGATCTGCCTCTGCGCAGGTCAGTGGGCGATGTGGTGATTGCTTCATACTCCTTAGGCGTTGTGTGAAAGGCCACCGGAACGTGGTTATAGCCAATGCAAAGCAGTCCTTCACCGCGCCGAAAACGGGTAATTTGACGCACCTCGTCTTCGGATAAGTTCAACTTATCTTGGATGAGCCTTGCTTCCTGTTCTTCCATTTGCATGACGAGCTTGATACGGCTGGCATCCAGAATGCCTTTGCCGTAACTGCCGCCATCCAAGCCGAAAAGGTCCTGCATTCCCTGCGTGCTCGTGACAGCAATCCCGCCAAGGCCGCGAATCGTCTTCACCATTTCCAGAACAAAACCGGCAGCCTGTGGATTGGCTGTAGCACCCACAAGGCTCCACAGCTCGTCCGCCAGCAGAGCGGAGAGATCGCTTTCACAGCTCATGATAAGGTCATAGGCAATGCTGGTTGCCCAAAAGGTGCCGTCAGCGATCATGTCATCCGGCATTCCCGAGAGGTCAAGAACAATGTACTTGTTATCAAGATCAATACTGTTTCGGCTTGCCATAGCAGCGGCAGAGCCTGTGACATAACGGGAGAGAACTACTGACAGATAACGCGTATCCGGATTTTGAGAAAGTACATCGTACCAATCAGAAATAATCGGCATGGTACGGAAATCCCCATTCTCATCCACGATGGAACTGTTATCAAAGGTAATGCCATAGCGCCCGTACACCTCTACCAGCGATGAATCGAGGCGGCTCTTATCCTCCTCGCTCAGATCCTTTTTCTTGAGTGCAAACCAGATAATAAGCTGTGAGATCTTATCGGCCAGCACGGAATCGTCGCGGGCGGCGATGTTTTTCAGCTTTGCGTAGGAATCCAGCGACTTGCGCCGAATCGCCATCAGGTTCGGACAATCCTTAGAGGAAGGCGACATTCGCAGGTACAGTCCGCCCAGCTTTTCACATAGCGGGCGGAACTCATGTCCCTTTTTCGGGGCAATGATGATAACGCGCTTGCCCTGCTGGCGAAGCCTGCCGCCGAGGCACTGGAGCGTAACGGTCTTACCTGCACCGGTAGAGCCGCCGATCCACCAATTTCCGTTGGTGTACTTGTAGTCATCGTATGGGTCAAGGAATACCGGAGAGCGGTTATAGAGATTCAGCCCGAGGAATATCCCGTTGTGATCACTCAGCTCATAAGAGGCAAAAGGAAATGCCGCAGCCACACCGGATGTCAGCGCATTGCGCCGGGCCTTACGTTCAATGTCTGGATCAAGGGCCAGAATGGGAAGCGAGGATAAAAACGCCTGCTCATTTTTGTAGTCACAGCGCCGGGCGATCATGTCCACGGACACGCAGAGCTTTTCCACTTCCGTTGCCCGCTGTTCCAGTGTCTCTGGATCAGGAGCCGTAACTTCAATGAGGGTGTGCATATAGTAAAAGTCCTCACCTTGACGGTTCATGACGTCCTTGAGGTAAAGGCCAGAATTGATGGCACTATCCAGTTCTTCGTAGTCCTGACGGGTATCGCCTACGTCTCGCATGCGGGAGCGGTTCACCATCGTCGTCTGAGCGATTTTAGAAAGGATCTTTTCTTTCGACTGCCGCTTGACAAGAAAGCTCATGTTCACTCCCTCACCAGCCTCTACCAGCGGGGCAAGCCAGCATGAGCCGACAGTGGTTGCATAGCCATACCCTGTGATATAAAGATAGGTATGGTATACGCCGTCTACAACAATATAGTCCTTGCTTTTTGTGTCCACAGTGATCGGTGCCAGAATATCGAGAATCGTAGTAGATCCGGCCTCCAGCTCTGTGAGGTCGGGTCTCTCTTCACCGAAGATCATACGCTTCAAAAACGGCTGTTCGGCTTGTTCTTTCTTTGTACGCTTCTCTTTCGGAGGCGCCTTTTGGATTTTTTTCGCCGCTGCATTGCGGGGCTTCTTTTTCACTTGCATGATTACTCCTCATAAATGCCGTGTACGGCCGTCGTCATATCAAATACGCCATCCGGCAGCCGGACGCGCTGACTGGTTTTCTTACTCAGAATCTCATAGAGCAGTTTGAGGACAAAGTTATCACTATACTGAGGTTCCAGCACCTCAAGCTCGCAGACATCAAGGTATCGCCGCGCGGTATCAGCCTCTTCGTTGAGTCTCTGAATAATGGAATCTACCGTGTTGCGTTTGGCTCTCATACCTGCTTCGTATTGAAAGACAATGAAAAAGCGATGCCGCATGGCATCACTCGCGATCCCGTTGCCGATCTCCTGAATGTTATCTTCGATCATCTCCCGGCATGCCTCATTGTCTTCCTTCTCGGCATAACGCTGCATCTGCTCCACATATGCCTGCGTATCCGCCGGCAATGTACGCGCCACCATCTGCAAATCATTTGGAGCAATTTTGAGATACGCAGCAAAGGATGAAATGATATTTTGCCTGTCATTAGGGGACTTCAAATAGATATTGACCGGCAGAAGTTCAAGTATCTTCACAAATCGACCATCCTTTGTAATGACAACTCCTCCGATGATATTCTTGATGGGCAGCCATGCCTGAATGCTGTCGCGGTATGTACCGCCATCGTCTCCGGACTTCACCCCGCCGCCAAAAATTAAGTCCTTTAGATTCACGTTCTGACCTCCCCTCGAAATAAAATGATCCGGCGTCTTCTTCGCCATTGCCACCAGTAACCCAGCCACCGTGTCATACTGTCATCGTTGATCCCAATAAGGCCGAAGCCTCCCACCGGTACAACGACCACCAGCGTCACTATAATCTTTGCAGTCAGCCCAAATGGGAGAAACGCAATGCAGAGATACAAGGCCGGGACTGTCAAAATCACTGCCTCTACCAGATTTCGAAGCTCGAAAAGGCCCATGATGCGTCCTGCATCTGTAAAGTTTGATGGAATGTGGTAGACTTCATAATTCACCTTTTTCCACCTCCACGGTTTCTAATAAGTGTCCGCGATACTGCCGTATCATCTGCTCTAACCCTAAAAGCGAGCTCTTGCGCGAACGGATGATTTCATCGATCGCACAGCCAAGAACTTCTTCGTTGTTTGCCGTGCGGCTGACATTTCCCAGCTCCAGCGCACTCAGATATTGATTGCTGACGCGGCTATGACGCTCCAGCTCGACCAGTGAAATGCCATATTTCAAGCGTATCGCACGCAGACGTGTCATTCTTTCCATCATTTTCCCTCCCGATAGTCAATATAGGGGAGCTTTCCCCAGCCTTGCCAGTTTCGGTCACTGACCTTGGTTTTCACAACGCCTTTGCTTGTCCCCATGGCTTCTATGGCATATCCACCACCGATATAAACGCCTGCGTGCCCACTTTTCCAAAGCATCAGGCCGGGAATTTCCGGCATGGTAGATACGGCACCATAGTCTTTATTCAATGTCCCGGCGTTTTTGCACGCCTGGTACATCTGGTCGGCACCGTAGTCGGGCATCCCGTTCGTTGCATAGCGGATGGTCATGCTTTTTGTATCCAGCCAGCCGTAGCCCTTGATGAGACCGATACAATCTGCGGTGCGGCGGCCAAGCCAGTGATCCTTAATAAAATCGGCATAGTTTCCTACACCGTCCGGATACTGCTGTTTTTTGTACTCAAAGAGGGCAGGCGTAAGAACATTTCCATAAGTGCCCCATACGTAGCCCCAGTTGTTCGCCCATGCCTGTATGGCGTAGGCCGCAAGATCCAGATTGTTCTTTGTACTGGGATCAACAAAGCCGGATATATCGATTTTATTATCGTAGCCGCTGCCATACTCTACATCACCGGAATAAGAGCCGTCGCCGCCGTAGCCTGGCTGGTATGCCTCATAGTAGGACTTGTACTTGTTGATGGCATCGCTCTCTTCCAGCGTTTCGTAAAGCGCTCCTGCCCATTGCCGTGCCTCATCGTCAAAGCCCAGCTCGTCCATGAGCTTTTCCGGGTCAAGGTGCTTGACCTCTATTCGCAAGGTCGTTACGACGCCATCATCGCCGCTGTCCATAAAGCTGAGCGAAGGCGTATAGGATAAGCTCGATTTGCAGAAGTCGCGGATAAGATCAGCGCTCATAGTATTGAGATCCTGTTGATGTGCGGCAGAGTTGATAGCAATAACCCAAAGAAGGTCATCATCTGTCATAGCACTGGTCACTACAATATGATCAATAGTCGTTCCGTTTTTCTCGTACTCTGCGGCAATACCTGTCACGACGGAGTCGATCTGTGCCCCTTCAAAATTGCCAAGTGTCATGTACACGCCGCCAAGTGTCATGGCTTGCTGCGTCATCTGTATGACGGTATCAGTGCCCGAGGAATTGTAACCGAAAAAAATATTGGGAAGTGCCGTAAAAATCACCATAGGCACCGCAATGAAGATGACAAGTGCAGCAACCAGGACTTTTAAGAGAAGTGGAAACACTTCTCTGGCCGTGGCAGCTGCGGCTCCATGCACACCGGATACCGCAGCCGCCTGCATAATACGTTTAACAGCCCTCGCAGCATGGGCAAAATCTACCGCTGTTTGAAGTCCTGATCGGGATTTATCATTTTCGTTCATGCTTTTCCCTCCGCTGTTTTCTACTACTTGAGGATATCTCTTTGCTATTTTTTACGCTGCCTTTAATAATGGTGGACGGCATTAAGATGCCCTTTGATGCCGCGGCGCGATTTCCTGTTGTCGGCCGCGTCAGCGGCCCTTGAGAGACATCCGCTCTATTTCCTGCGGGGTCGGGGCGCTGAGCGGAAAACATTCCTTTTGCCGAAGGCTCATTTCGGATCCCAATCGGTCGCGTTTCCTGCTGGGCAGGGCTGTTATTGGACTTCCGTGTTTGATTAGGAGGAACATTACTGCCCTGTGGGATGTTCCTGTCAGGCCGTGAACCGGCGATATATCCTTGAGTGGATGAGGATGGATGTGCTGCTCGTCCACTTGAACTGCGTGCCGATTCAACGACGGAGGATGGTGCATGCTGTGTGGGCGATGTTCCTGCGTGGCCGGAGCGAATTGCTTCCGGTTTCTGCTCGCCGACACCTCGACAAGATGGACGCTGCGTGTAACGTGTTCCCATCCCGAAAGGCTGTGACAAGTGCTGGCCGCTGACCGCGGGCGAGGATGAGATTCCTGCGCCGCCGGGCGACGGTCTCTGCGCCGCGGCCGGAACTGCGTGATCAATGGACTGTGCCGCTGCATTTTCCGTCTGTTCAGGCCGTTGTGCAGAGCGGTCATTCACCTTGCTCCGCACACCCTGCATATTTGCCTGAGTCATACGCGTAGACATGGGCGCAGGTGATCTTCCTGCCATCTCGTGCTGTGAGGCGTTTCCTGATAAGGAGTGCTGAGCAGAATTAGCTGTTCGGATAGAAGCCGTCACATTGCTCTGCTCTCTTACCGTCGAAGTAGTCTTGTTACCCGATGTATCATACCCAGCGGCGGGTGTTTGCGCACTGGACGGAGAAACGCGATCTACAGAGGTCACATAAGCAGGCGCTCTCCGCATCCCAGATGGCACAGAGCTCTTTCTTGCTTCCGCTCCTCTAAATGCTGTCTGCCGAATCGAAGAAGTATTCTGCATCGACGAATTCGAGAAATGTTCCTGCGTGGCCGTCTGTGCTCCACCTGATTGAACGCTTTCACGCTGAGAAACAAAGCCTTGTCCATCCGCCCCCTGCGAAGTATTCTGTTGCTGCGAGGCTTGATAAGTCTGATAACTAGCAGTATGCCCGGCAGCATTGTGCGCTCCGGACGGACCGCCGCCTATGCGCGGCCCTCCTGTGGTCGAGCCGGACGCAGCTCCTCTGTTGCCTTTTCCGGTGGATTTGCCGATGGTCTTGGTAATATGAGATGTAGCGGAACGCATGACCAAATAGGTCAACGTGCCAGGGAACCCCCGACCAAGAGAGTCACCGGTGATGGCAGGGTTCAGCCCGATACGGGTAATGATAGCATCCGCTTTCCTGGCAACCTTTACAATCGTCAAAACCAGAACGATCCACGGAATTATATCGAGTCCGCTTGGTACATTAGACAAGACGGAGAGCAGCATCTTAAAAAAGATAACATTCGTCACCATCAGCGTACACATACTTCCGAACATCCGGCACCAGCCCCCGAATATCTCTGACGTACTTTTGCTGCCCCCCATTGCAAATGCCAGCGGTGCTGTCATCGTAAGCACTGCAAGGATCACATATCTCTCCGCAATTTCCAGCAAAAGCCTGAATACCTTAAGCATGATAATCAGGCCAAAGATGATCACCAGCAGCCAAGCCGCACCGAGAGAACCGAACACTCCTTCGTCCACAAGCGTCACGTTGATGGCATCAGGTATCTCTAAAAGCTCTAAGATTCTTGCAGTGAGGCTTAGTCCCACTTCGCAGATCTGCGGACTCGCCATCAGCAGGAAGGCAAACACAAAGGTCCTGGTAAATAATAGTTTCGGGTCTTCTCCTTCAAAGCCGAGGCCGACTGCCATACTTTTGAGGGCTTGAAAAACAAGATTGCCTATCAGGAGCGCCCAGCCAACGGCCAGAAGCACCTGTGCGATGCTGACCATCACGGGGACATGACTTTTCATGTACGCATAATCCATGCTCATGATGTCAAGCAGCGATGATGAAAAATATTCCCAGCATTCCAGCGCAAGCCCATAAGCCCACTCCATGAATCCCTGGAAAATCAGCTCAAGCAATGTGGACACCTCCTTTGCCGGAGCTATCTCTACTTTTACGGGGTCAGTGTCGCAAGGCCGTTGAACAGCGGCGCAACATATGCAATGAATGCGCCGATGCCGTTGATGATTGCCCAGGCGATCCAGATGCGTTTGAGCCAGTCCCACGCCTGATCGACTTTGTGCTGGTTATTGGAAAGCTTTGCGCCGATCACCGCAACAGCGGACATCAGCCCTGCCAGAACCGTGCTGACACCGACAATTTTCCCGTAAACATCTACGATAATGTTATTGGCTACTGTCCACATATCATCCACGGCAAAGGCGCTGACGATCATCATGGGCATAGTCAACGTGAGGGTCATACAAGTTAAATAGAAATGGTAAATTCTTTTCATAAGGTTCTCCTTGGAACTAAGGCGATAAACTGGGTTTCCAGTCATTTTCCTCGAGCATCTTGAAATAATGATAGGTCTCAGGCGCAGCGTTTTGCAGCATTGCCATCTTTTTGCCATCACCGCGATTTTTGATCCAGTACACAAAGCAATCCGCAAAATATTCCTGCGCGTTGGTAAGCGCATATGTACGGAGGAGCGATGCTGCCGATGCAGACTCTCCTTGATAAAAGCCCTTCGTCCGGGAAGGAAAGCCCATCATTTCATCGAGGAAGTGTCCAAATTCGTGAATGGTGGACTCCGCTGAGGATATGATGATTTTACGGCCTTCATAGATGGTCGCCCCGGTGCAGCCAAGATCATATTTTTTGCTCAGCTTTGCAAGGTAATCGAAATCGATAACATACTGCCAGTCCTTTTCGGCAAATGACTGCATCATTGATTCGGGAATTTTTTGAATCTCCAACAAGTAGTTGTTCAAAACGACGCCCGCTTTGTTGTCCAGAGGTATGTTATCTAACATAGGCGGCGGCACAACAGCAAACGTCTTGGTCAGCAGCGCATAAAGAAGCTCCGCAGCCTCTCCTCGTGTGATGATTTCTGTCCCGTCGCATGTCTCTTCGCACAGGCCAAAATCCGCAGCAGCGCGAAGAACTTCGCTCTGTTGGGACAGCTTGCCCTCGTTCGGGTAGAGCTGTAAACTGTAAAGTTCAACACCAAAGGCGGCAAAGCCGCTTTTGTAGATGGCATAGCGGCAAAGGTCAGAATCCGGTGCCGTAATAGCTGTCATCTCCAGCCATTCATCTGAGTAGCCCTGCCGAATACAGTCATCATCATAATTAAGCGGGTCAGCGTCGCCCAATGCGCGGCAGAGCATCGTTGCCCACTGGCGCACGGTAACAGGTGCATTCGGTACGTATCGACCATTTCCTTCACCGCAAACGATGCCGCGTTCGGCGAGATAGAATATACTTTCATGGAACGGTGAATCATTCGGGACATCAGAAAAGGTGTCGAAAGCGGCACGCGAGAAAGTGGACAGTGATATACTGATAAGCACCATCATGAGCACAGTAATAAATCCTTTGTTTGGTTTCATTGGTCATCTCCTCATGCTCTAAGAAAGAGTAATGTCTCTCTGCCATTTTTGCCGCCTACATCTTTCCTTGAAATTACGACCGCTGTCTGCTATAATCGACACCATGTGAGGTGAGGATTTTGGTTTTTACGAGCGAAGAGATCGCAATGATTGACGGCATAATCGAGACTCTTTTCTCCGGAGCAAATGTCTCCGCAGACGTTCGCGACGCATATCTGCTGGTACATCGTCACCTTACGGAAGATGCCTTAGAGGTAAAAGACTTCAAGCGCATCGCGAATGCCATGGAATTTGCAATGAAGAATCAGTTCTGTGATTCCTGCAGCAGAGAGAGCCAGCGTGTTTTGACAAGCGTCCTTATCAAGGCAACCACCGCCTCTTGAACCGCTTGTATCATTGAATTAGTTAGGGCAGCGATAGTTTTCTATCGCTGCCCTTTATCGTTTTTAATAGCCGGTTTTAGGAAGAAGAGGCTTCCTGACGGGAGTGAGATTGCGTACAATGGTAATCCAACTTGCATTAGCGGACTGCCAGGTCTCTCCAAATTTTCCGCCGGCATCAGCTCGGTTTGTCACATAGTATTTATTTGCTGTTCTCGGGTTAACAGATACCATGAGAGTCGGCTTTGTCACACTCTGAAAACCAGAAGGGACAGTTCCAAAGTCGAAGTAAATATCTGTCACGACTTCGCCGGCCATAAGCTGCAAACCGCTTAGGCCAAAGGAGTAATTATTGGTGCTGAGAAGATTGCTGGCCAACACGCGATAATCGTTGTAGTTGGTCTTATAAAGGATTCGGTAAGTGAGCCGTGCATTATAGGTTCCGGTAGTCAAAGCAGACACGGTCGTTACATCATAAGGAATCTTGTCATGGAAGCAGAAATTCCGCAAATCTACATTAGAGGTGTTGGCGATTGTGAAGCGGTAGGACATTTTACTGCCCGCCAATACTTCTTTGATTCCGGTCTTTGTCAGTGTAACTCCCAGCTCAGCAGGCTTATTATAAGCCGCCAGCTTAATGATCTGTCCCGCGTATTCGAGCGTTACATCAAAGGTTTCGGCAGACACCTGATAGTACGCTGGCGCAGATACCTCTCGGATGAGATAACGGCCTAATGGGAGCGGTTTGGAAGCCGCAACGCCTCTCGCATCGGTGGTAATATAATCTACTACCTTGCTGCTGCGCTCGCGGACAATTTCAAAGGTTGCCCCTTTAAGCGTAACGCCACCAGCCTGACCGGTAATAGCATTGGACTCAGCAGCATACTTGGTAATCTGAATTTGACCAGTAACAGCAGTATTCTCCCACTCGATGGTGCTGGTTTTGCCAGCTTCCACATAAACGGTTTTATACTGCTTGTCAAGGATATAACCGTCCGCCGCTTCCAGTTCACGGATATAGTATTTTCCTGCGGCCAGTTCTTTATCAACATAGGCATATCCGTCCTGATCCGTTGTGACCTCCATGATGGGGTTCCTGCCGGAATCGTAGATAACGAAGGTAACGCCATAGATGCCATCGCCGGTGTTGGCGTCGACCTTGTGGATGAGGATGGAACAGGCCTTGCGATTGGTGATCTCCAGCGTCGCGGTCTGACCGTCCTTGACTTCAATACGGTGCTGTGTAGTATCCAGCAGGTAGCCGGACGCAGCTTCCAATTCCGTCACGGTGTACCAGCCACTTTCGGCCTCGGGGAGATAGATGACACCAGTGCTGTCCGTTGTGAAGGTGCCGATGATCTCGCCGTTCATCTTGCGGATCTCGAATTTAACCCCGGCGATACGCTTTCCACTGTCTTTGTCGCTCTTGATGATCTTCAACCCGCCGGAAGGGGCATTGTAGAAGGTCAAGGTTTGGAGGTCGTTGGGGTTGATGACAACAGTCTGACTGCGAGTGTTCTGATCGATGGTGTAGCCGGAGAGCGTCTTGGTTTCTGTAACAACAAAAGTTCCGATCAGCCCGGAGATCAATACCTCTCCATTCTTATCGGTTCTGTAGATGCCGTTGGAGCTGATCTGACCGTTCTTGTCAGGAACAAAGCTGCCGTCAGCATAGGTTACTTTGAATTCGACACCCTCTAACGGTTTATGAGTGATACTATCCAGCTTCACGATCCGAAGTCCGCCCAGCGGCTGGTTTCTGAACTCTACCGTGACAATATCATTAGACTTGACCTTGACGGTCTGCGGCGTGTCATCCAGCAGGTAGCCGTCTCTTGTGCGCGATTCCTTGATGATAAGCGTCGTACCAGGTGCAACATCCATAATCGTGAAAGTACCGGCACTGTCCGTCACAAATTTGCCGTTGGCGTTGCCGATGAGATTGCCGTCGGAATCCGTGACAAGGAACTCCACGTCAGAGATGGGCGCGTTCGTCACAGCGTCCACCTTTTTCACAAGCACACCGCCCTTGGGCTGGTTGCGGAACTCCAGCGTCATGACGGCATTGCGCTTGATCTTGATGCTCTGCGGGGTATCGTCCAGAATGTACCCTTCCTTGGCCCGCACCTCTTTTGCGATGACTGTCATGCCGGGGGTCAGGTCGTCAATGCGGATGGTGCCTGCGCTATCGGTCACATACTTTCCGTTGGCGTTGCCGATCACGCTGCCATCCGAATCCGTGACGAAGAATTCCACATCGGAAATGGGGGTGCCGGTGACAGCGTCTTTTTTGACAATGAGCAGAGAGCCCATTTTATCATTGCCGAAGGTCACGGTAATGACATCCTGATCCTTACCGGAGAGATAGACCGTTTCCGCGGCGTCGGTGATCATGTACCCGTCCGGCGCGGAGATCTCCTCGCAGACATAAGTGCCTGCCTTGAGGCCGGTCACGACAATGGTTCCGTTGCTCGAAGTGCGGTACTCGCCGATGACCGTGCCGCCTGTACCGGAGGTGCCGCCGAGGTAGCGGATTCTAAACCATGCACCTTCCAGCGGCTGACCGCTCTCGCTGTCCACCTTGCGGATGATGATGGCGGAAAGGGGAGTGTTTTCAAAGGTCAGGACTTTGCTCTCACCACCGGAAATGAAGCATTCCTGCGTGGCAGGCTCCTTGATGGCGTACCCGGACGCCGGTTCCAATTCCGTTACTTTGTACCAGCCATCTTTGATCTCGGGGAGAATGATTTTTCCGTTTGCGTCAGAAAAGTAAGTGCCGATGTCGTTGAGCTCACCGGTGTCGGTATGGTTGCTGCCATACCAGATCTGGAACTTG
>OOCM01001073.1_pt1 | contig 23307 bp, 18 predicted proteins | sample 1671111 | NCBI WGS metagenome assembly OOCM01 (sample SAMN06348123, study PRJEB24527) | human gut metagenome | biome: human gut; feature: ankylosing spondylitis patient; material: feces | host: Homo sapiens | place: China | collected 2015-10 | reverse complement strand
CTCTGGCTGGCCGCCGCATGAAGAAGCGTCAGTTCCGCAACCTGTGGATCTGCCGTATCAACAACGCAGTTCGTCCTCTGGGCATGAACTACTCCACCTTTATGGCTGGCCTGAAGAAGGCAGGCATCGAGCTGAACCGCAAGATGCTGTCCGAGATGGCTATCAACGATCCCAAGAGCTTTGCCGCTCTGGTCGAGACCGTGAAGAACGCCTGATAAAGACCTTGCATCGTGACGCCCGCGCGTATACGCGGGCGTCCGTTTTGTATCCGGGCATTTTTTGCGGCCAGGGAAACAAGGCAACGGGGCAGCGCCCTGCCGCAGAAATCTGCGGCAGACGCTGCCCTTTTTCTATTGTATCCAAAGCAAAAGCTACACACCTGTTCGGGAGGGACTCATGGACGAAAAGATCACCAGCCGGGAAAACGCAAAGATAAAATACGCCTGCCGCCTTGCTTCCGGTGCAGCATTCCGCCGCACCGAGGGGCGTTTTCTGGCCGAGGGGCGCAAGCTGTGCCCGGAACTTGCCCGGGGCGCAGAGCTGGAGACCCTGTTTTATACCGAAAATGCGCTGGAAAAGTGCCCGGAGCTTGCCGCTTTGCCGGGCGAGCACTATCTGGTAGAGGATCATGTGGCGGACAAGCTGGCAGACGTGGGCACCCATCAGGGGGTGTTCGGGGTGTTCCGCACCCCGGTGCACACTCTGGAGGAGGTGCGCCCCGGCGGGCGGTATCTGGCACTGGAGCGGGTGCAGGACCCCGGCAACGTGGGCACTTTGCTGCGCAGCGCAGCGGCCTTTGGCTTTGACGGCGTCATCCTCAGCGAGGGCTGCGCCAGTGTCTACGCCCCTAAGACCCTGCGCGCCTCCATGGGCGCGGCGGTGCGCATCCCGGTCATCGAGACCGGTGCCATGCCGCAGGCCATCGCTCTGCTGCGGGAAAAAGGCATCACCTGCCTTGCGGCGGCGCTGTACCAGTCCCAGCCCCTCAGCGCGGCAAAGGCCGGGTATCCCGGCGGCGTCTGCGTGGTCATCGGCAGCGAGGGACAGGGTCTGACCGATGAGACCATCGCCGCCTGCAACAGCACGGTGCGCATCCCCATGACCGACCGGGTGGAAAGCCTGAACGCCGGTATCGCGGGCAGCATTCTGCTGTGGCATTTCCGGGAGGAGAGCCTGTGACCGGGCAGACCAGCCTGTTCCCGCCGGAGCCTGCACCCGACCCGCTGCTGTGCTGGCTGTGGCTGTCGCAGGTGCTGGGACCCGCCAGTCTCCACGCCGGAAAGGTGCTGGACGCCTTTGGTGGCGCACAGGAGGCGTGGGAAGCGCGGGAGACCGAGGAATTCCGGCAGGCAGCAGGGGATACAGCCTTTAAGCGTGCAGCGCAGCTGGATGCAGAAAGCTTCCACACGCTGGTGATGCAGTGCGATGCTCTGCGGGTGCGCATCCTGCCCTTTGACGACCCGGACTACCCGCTGGCCTTTTCCCGCATCCCGGATATGCCGCTGGTGCTCTACTGCACCGGCGACCCCCGCTGGCTCAACGAGCCCGGGGCGGTGGGCATCGTGGGCAGCCGCAAGCCCACGGAATACGGCCTGAACGCAGCGGCAGATATCGGCGGGGAACTGGCAAAAAACGGAGCCATCATCGTCAGCGGTCTGGCCGATGGGCTGGACAGCGCCGGGCACCGGGCGGCAGTGAAAAACGACTGCCCCACCATTGCGGTGATGGGCGTACCCATCGACCGCACCTACCCGGCAGCCAATGCCGCTCTGCGGCAGAAGATCGAGCGCAAGGGCTGTGTTATCAGCGAGTACCCGCCCTGCGGCGAGGGCGTAGGCCCTAACGGCTTTTTGCAGCGCAACCGGCTCATTGCGGCGCTTTCCTCTGCCGTACTGGTGGTGGAAGCGCGGGAAAAAAGCGGCACCATGTCCACCGTTGCCCACGCCGAGCGCTACGGCAAGCCGGTGTACGCCGTGCCGGGGAGTATCTACTCCCCCAATTCGGCAGGCACGAACGGTCTGCTGCGGGACGGACGCGCCCGGGCAGTGGCCGGTGCAGCCGACCTGTTGGCGGCGCTGGGGCTGCACAGTCGGCAGGAGGCACCGGCGGCCGCAAAGCAACCTGCACCCCTGAGCGATACCGAGCGCCGGGTGCTGGCGGGCATCGGGCCAAAGCCCGTGGGCATCGAGGAACTGTGCGTGAGCACCGGCCTTCCCATGTCCGCACTGCTGGGTACCCTGATGAAGCTGGAACTGACCGGCCGGGTGTACAAGCAGCCGGGGCAGCGGTATGTGCTGCGGTAAAATTGTGGAATATTTCCGCTGGTAAAGCACACAACAGCTGTGGTACAATAATATGAGCGAATGACCGTGCATCCCTTTGGGGGCACGTTGCAGATAGAGGAGAAAAGAAGAAATGGCGAAACTGGTTATCGTGGAGTCGCCTGCAAAGGCGAAAACCATCGGCAAATATCTGGGCGATGACTACGAGGTCACCGCCAGCATGGGCCATATCCGCGATCTGCCCGCATCTCAGCTGGGCATTGATGTGGAGCATGGCTATACCCCGCAATACATCAGCATCAAGGGCAAGGAAAAGCTCATCAAGGAGTTGAAGAGCAAGGCCAAACACGCCGACGGCGTGCTGCTGGCGACCGACCCGGACCGCGAGGGCGAGGCCATCAGCTGGCATCTGGCTAATATTCTGGGGCTGGACCCCCACGAGCCCAACCGTGTCACCTTTGACGAGATCACCAAAAAGGGTGTGAAGGAGGGCATGGCCCATCCCCGCGCCATTGATGAGGATCTGTTCAACGCCCAGCAGGCGCGCCGCGTGCTGGACCGTCTGGTGGGCTATAAGCTCAGTCCGTTCCTGTGGCGCAAGGTGCGCCGCGGCCTGTCCGCAGGCCGTGTGCAGAGCGTGGCGGTGCGGCTGATCGACGACCGGGAAAAGGAAATCGAAAACTTCAAGCCCGATGAATACTGGAACGTGGACGCCACCTTGGGTGCCGGGCACAAAAGCTTTGTGGCACGCCTTGCCACGGACGCCAACGGCAAAAAGCTGCTGCCCAAAAGCGAGGCCGAGGCCCGCGCCATCGAGAAGGGCTTGGAGGGCGCAAGCTATGTGGTGAGCGAACTCAAGCGCGGCAAGCGCGCAAAGCAGCCCACTCCGGCCTTTATTACCAGTACCCTGCAGCAGGAGGCCTCCCGCCGCTTGGGCTTTACAGCCACCCGCACCATGCGCGCCGCCCAGACCTTGTACGAAGGCGTGGACATTGCCGGACACGGCATGATGGGTCTTATCACCTATATGCGTACCGACAGTCTGCGCATTTCGGACGAGGCTGTGGCTGCCGCCAAGGAGTATATCGCCGGTGCTTACGGCGAGGCGTATATCTGCCCCTATAAGCGCACATGGAAGACCAAGAGCGCCACGGCAGCACAGGACGCCCACGAAGCCATCCGTCCCTCTGTGCCGTCCCTGACCCCGGACGAGGTGGACAAGAGCATCAGCGGCGACACCGCAAAGCTGTACCGCATGATCTGGAGCCGCTTTATGGCAAGCCAGATGGCAGACTGCCAGCAGGATACCGTGTCGGTCACCGTCAGCGCGGCAGACTACCACTTCAAGGCCAGCGGCTACACCGTGACCTTTGACGGCTTTACCGCCCTGTACGAAGAAGCCACCGACGAAAAGGAAAAGAAGGAAACGAACCTTCCCCCGCTGGAGCAGGGACAGGTGCTCAAGCTGCGGGAGTTGAAGAGCGAGCAGAAGTTCACCCAGCCGCCCGCCCGCTACACTGAAGCTACCCTCATCAAGGCGCTGGAAGAAAACGGCATCGGACGCCCCTCTACCTACGCGCCCATCATCACCACCATCATCGACCGCGGCTATGTGGAACGCGACCAGAAAAAGCTTAAGCCCACTCTGCTGGGACGGGCTGTGGACGGGCTGATGCTGGAACAGTTCCCCCACATCGTGGACGTGGATTTCTCCGCCCAGATGGAGAAGAATCTGGATAAGGTGGAAAGTGGCAAGGCCGACTGGCGCAAGACCGTGGATGACTTCTATCAGGGCTTTGAGGCCAGTCTGGAGCAGGCCGAAAAGAACATGGAGGGCAAAAAGGTCAAGGTGCCGGACGAGCCTTCCAGCGAGGTGTGCGACCTGTGCGGCCGTCCCATGGTCATCAAGGTGGGCAAGTACGGCAAGTTTTTGGCTTGCAGCGGCTTCCCGGAGTGCCGGGGCACAAAGCGCCTCGTCAAGGATACCGGCGGCATCTGCCCCAAGTGCGGCAAGGGACGTCTGCTGGAACGCAAGAGCTCCAAGGGACGCATCTACTACGGCTGCGAGTGCTACCCGGACTGCGATTTTATGACTTGGGATATGCCGGTTGCCACCAAGTGCGAAAAGTGCGGCAGCACCCTGTTCCGCAAGGGCGGCAAGCTGTACTGCGCCAAGGAAGGCTGCGGCTTTGAGATGCCGGTGCCCAAAAAGGATTAAAGGAAAGACTAAATGAACGAATATAAAGTAACCATTCTGGGCGCGGGTCTGGCGGGCTGCGAAGCAGCTCTCTGGCTGGCGGGCAAGGGCGTGCAGATAGAACTGTACGAGCAGAAGCCCGTCCACTTTTCCCCCGCCCACAAAAGCGAGGGCTTTGCAGAGCTGATCTGCTCCAACAGCCTGAAGGCTGAGCGGCTGGACTCCGCCTCCGGTCTGCTGAAGGAAGAGATGCGCCGCATGGGCAGTCGGCTGCTGACCGCCGCCGAGGAGACCCGCGTGGCCGCCGGCGGCGCGCTGGCGGTAGACCGCGATGCCTTCAGCGCCGCTGTCACCCGCATGGTGGAGCAGTGTGAGAATATCACTGTCCACCGGGAGCAGGTGGAAACCATCGACGAGAGCGCTCCCATTCTGGTGGCCACCGGCCCGCTGACCGACGGCGCACTGGCCGACGAGATCGGACGCCTGACCGGGGACGAGCGGCTGCATTTCTACGATGCCGTTGCCCCCATCGTCACCGCCGAAAGCCTGGACTACGGCAAGGTGTTTGCCGCTTCCCGCTATGACCGTGGCGAGGCCGACTACCTGAACTGCCCCTTCAACAAGGCAGAGTACGAGGCCTTCCACGCCGCACTGGCCGGTGCGGAACGTGCCCCCCTGCACGATTTTGACACCGATGCAGAGCAGAGCGCAAAGCCCGACCCGGACGCTCACGGCAAAAAGGCCGATACCGTCACCGTGTACGAGGGCTGTATGCCCATTGAGATCATGGCTGCCCGGGGCGCCGACACCATGCGGTTTGGCCCGCTGCGCCCGGTGGGTCTGGTAGACCCCAACACCGGCCACCGCCCTTGGGCAAATGTGCAGCTGCGCGCAGAAAATAAGGAGCGCACCCTGTATAACATCGTGGGCTTCCAGACAAACCTCAAATGGGGTGAGCAGAAGCGGGTGTTCAGCATGATCCCCGGGCTGGAAAATGCGGAGTTCGTGCGCTACGGCGTGATGCACCGCAACACCTTTCTGGATGCGCCCCGGGTGCTCAGCGCCCAGCTGTGCCTGAAAGAACATCCCAACGTGTTTTTTGCAGGGCAGATCACCGGCTTTGAGGGCTATATGGAGAGCGCGGCGTCCGGCTTGCTGGCGGCGCACCAGATGCTTGCACGGCTCAATGGCCGCGAGCTGCCGCCGCCCCCGGCGGCAACGATGTGCGGCGCGCTGCTGGACTACATCACGACGCCGAACAAGGACTTCCAGCCGATGGGTGCGAACATGGGCATCCTGCCCCGCACCGAGGAGATCAACAGCATCCGCGACAAGCGCGAGCGCTACATGGCGCTTTCGCAGGCCGCGCAGGACGCCATGCAGGCGTGGGTAAAGGAGTACGAAGCATGAAAATTTTAGTGGATGCCATGGGCGGCGACAACGCCCCGCTGTGCGTTTTGCAGGGCGTGAGCCAGGCCGCGGCGGAGTTCGGCGACGGCATGGAGCTGGTGCTGCTGGGTGAGGAAAAAACCATCCGCGACTGCGCAAAAGAGAATAAAATCGACCTTGCACCGTTTGAGATCCTCAACTGCACCGAAACCATCGACATGCACGATGACCCGGTCAAGGCCGTGCGCCACAAAAAGGATTCCAGCCTTGTGAAGGGTCTGACCATGCTGAAGAACGGCGAGGCCGATGCCTTTGTTAGTGCCGGCTCCACCGGTGCGCTGCACGTCGGCACCAGTCTCATCGTGCGCACGGTCAAGGGTGTCAAGCGCCCGGCGCTGGCCACCCCGATGCCCGGCGCCAAGCAGAATTTCCTGCTGCTGGACTGCGGTGCGAACGTCGAGTGCCGCCCCGAAATGCTGAACGCCTTTGGCACGATGGGCAGCGTCTACGCCGAGAAGGTCATGGGCCGCGAAACGCCGAAGGTCGCGCTTGTCAACAACGGCGCGGAGGACACGAAGGGCACGCCGACCTACCGCGAGGCCCACAAGCTGCTGAAGGCAAACCCCTGCATCCACTTTGCGGGCAACATCGAGCCGCGCTACATCATGGACGGTGACGTGGACGTCGTCGTCTGCGACGGCTTTGTCGGCAACGTCGTGCTGAAATTGACCGAGGGCGTCGCCAAAACGCTGCTGGGGATGCTGAAAAAAATCTTCTTGCAGAACCTGATCACCAAGCTCAGCTATCTGGGCATCAAGGGCGGTCTGGGCGAGCTGAAACGCATGATGGACTCCGAGGAGGTCGGCGGCGCACCGCTGCTGGGCGCCGCGAAGCCGGTCATCAAGGCGCACGGTTCCAGCCACGCCAAGGGCATCAAGAACGCCATCCGTCAGGCCAAGCTCTGCGTCGCCAACGACCTGTGCGGCACGATGGAGAAGGCGCTGGCAGAGGTGGCTGCACAGAAGGAAGAAGCGGACGCTTAAAAGTAAAGCTGCCCTGTAGGGGCCGGACATGTCCGGCCCGCGGCATAAAAAATACCGCCCGTAAAAGGGCAATCGAGATAAGGTTGAGGGCCGGGCATGCCCGGCCCCTACGGTTATCAATAAACCGATAAGGAGTCATCATGGCAAAGCTATATTTCCGATACGGCGCAATGAACAGCGGCAAGACTACCGCACTCATGCAGGTCGCCTACAATTATAAAGAGCGCGGCATGCGCGTGCTGATCCTGAAGCCTGCCATAGACACCAAGGGGCAGGACTCCATCATCTCCCGCCTGGGCATCAGCTGCAAGGTCGATCAGCTGGTCACCCCCGAGATGGACGTTGTTGAACTGGTCAGGGCCAACGAGGCCGCCCATGGCAAAATTGCCTGTGTGCTCTGCGACGAGAGCCAGTTCTTCACGCCCGAGCAGGCCGACCAGCTGTTTCTGGTCACGGTGGACTTGGGTATTCCCGTTATCTGCTACGGTCTGCGGGCTGATTTCATGATGCGCGGCTTTCCCGGCTCGACGCGGCTTCTGGAAATTGCGCACACGATTGAGGAACTCAAAACGATTTGTGCCTGCGGACGCAAGGCCATCTGCAACGGGCGCAAGGTCAACGGCGAGTTTGTCTTTGAAGGTGCGCAGGTCGCCATCGACACGGTGGACGATGTGGAATACCAGAGCCTCTGCCCCCAGTGCTGGTACCGCGAGTACCGCGCATTTCTGGCACGGCATCCCAAAAAGTAAATATTTTGCGCTGATTTTCCCGCCGGGTGCTGCCCGGTGGGATTTTTTTGTGTGGTTCGCATCATTTTTCTGCAAATAGCGCACTTATCTTGCACCGTACAGATTCAGATGCAATAATATTTGCAAAAACGCATGTTTTTTGCAACGATACTGCATATTTTGCGGTTTCCGGCGTATTCCAGCGTATTTCGCAAGGTAAAGATAGTTGCGTTTGCTGCGGTATCCGCGCGGCGGCGCAGGGGTGCACCAAGCAATATGCACAAACACCATTTACAATATTCGTAAGTTTTGACGGTGATGTCAAATTGGTTACAGCCAACATGGCAAGAATTGTACGTTTCCCTGCCGTAACGAGCCAAAAAAGCTGTTTATTTTCTGTGAACGATTTGTTATCATATAGACAAGCGAACAGCAGATGGTGTGGTACGGTATCCCGCACACAACGGTCTGCAAGAATAAATCGCACAGCAATTTTAGGAGGACAAAAACATGAAAAAGGCAATCTCTCTCGGTGTTGCCGCCGCCATGGCCGCCACTCTGCTGGCTGGCTGCGGCACGGCAGCCAGCAGCGCCGCTGCTTCCAGCGAGGCCGCAAGCACTGCGGACAGCACCACTGCCGAGTCTACTGCTACTTCCGAGGCCGCTCCCAGCGAGGCCCATGAGATCAACACCACCGATCCTATTGAGCTGACCATCAGCTGGTGGGGCGGCGACTCCCGCCATGAGGCTTACCAGAAGGCTCTGGAAGCTTTCCACGAGAAGTATCCCAACATCACCGTCTCCCCCACCTACGGCGCATGGTCCGGCTGGGAGGAGAAGCAGTCCACCGCGCTGGCTGCCGATCAGGGTTCTGACGTCATGCAGGTCAACTGGAACTGGCTGTACCAGTACAGCCCCACGGGCGAGAAGTTCGTCGATTTGCGCGAGTACAGTGACATCATCGACCTGAGCCAGTGGAGCGACACCGCCAAGAACGCCTGCATCGTTGCCGACAGTCTGCAGGCAGTGCCCATCTCGATGACCGGCCGTATCTTCTACTGGAACATGAACACCTTCAAGCAGGCCGGCATCGAGGCGGTTCCCACCTCTTATGATGATCTGATCGCCGCCGGCAAGGCCTTCCAGGAGAAGCTGGGCGATGATTACTATCCTCTGGCCATCGGTCAGTATGACCGCATGATCCTGATGACCTTCTACCTTGAGTCCAAGTACGGCAAGGCCTGGGTCGAGAACAACGAGTGCCAGTACAGCGAGGAAGAGATCGTTGACGGCCTGAACTTCATCGACTCCCTCGAGGACAACCACGTTATCCCCACCCGTCCGACCATGATTGCCGCAGGCTTCGACTCCATCGATAAGTCTCAGGAATGGATCGACGGCAAGTACGCCGGCATCTTCGAGTGGGATTCTGCCCCCTCCAAGTACCAGTCTGCTCTGGCTGACAACTCCGGCTTCACCGTCGGTGAGGAGATCAAGTTCGGCGACAAAGCCAACGGCGGCTTCTCCAAGGTCTCCATGGGCATGGCCATCACCAAGTCCTGCCAGCATCCCGTTGAGGCTGCTGCCCTGATCGACTTCCTGTGGAACGGCGAAGGCGCTGCCATCATGGGCTCCGAGTGCGGCATCCCCGCCTCCACCGCCGGTCTGGCTGCTGCTCAGGCTGCTGACGCTGTGAAGCCTCTGGTCCTCGAGGCCAACACCAAGGTTCTGGCCTTCGTTGACATGCCGCTCGATCCTTACTTCGAGTCCAGCAAGCTGAAGGACACCACCGACGGCATTTACACCGATGTCTTTGATGGTCTGAGCTACGACGAGTACGACCCGCAGGAGGCTGCCGAGATCCTGCTGGACGGCGTCACCTCCGTTCTGAGCGCTAACGCCTGATTGCAATCGTCCTTATAAAATGTAAGATTTAGCCGGCTCCTGCCCCGTTATCACGCATGGCGGGGCCGGCTATTTATGTTAAAACGCATTACAGCAATTTGTCGATAGGAGGTTTTTGGATGAGCTCTGCAGCCCCCAAAACGGTTCAGCGCACCCCGTTCAAGCGCTGGTGCGACGAAAACACCGGTCTTTTCTTCCTGATTCCCTGGATCCTTGGTTTCCTGATTTTCAAGGCTTATCCGTTCGCCAGCTCTCTGGTGTACAGCTTTACTGACCTGAACTTCTTCAAGGGCATCAGCCAGTACGGCCTTATGAACTACGTCGAGATCTTTACCAGCCGCAAGACGGTCTCCGTCCTGCTGACCACCGTGAAGTATGCTTTCATCACGGTGCCCCTCAAACTGGTCTTTGCGTTGTTCATCGCCTACATTCTGAACTTCAAAATCAAGTTCGTCAACCTGTTCCGTACCGTCTACTACATCCCGTCCATCCTGGGCGGCTCTGTGGCCATTGCCGTTCTGTGGCGTGCCCTGTTCAAGGATACCGGCGTCGTCAACACGATCCTCGGCTTCTTCGGCATTGCCGGTCCCGACTGGCTGGCTGACAAGACCTGGGCGCTGTTCGTCATCTGCCTGCTGCGTGTGTGGCAGTTCGGTTCTGCCATGGTTCTGTTCCTGGCTGCCCTGAAGGGTGTGCCTGCCGACCTGTACGAGGCCGCCACCATCGATGGTGCTACCAAGACCCGCCAGTTCTTCTCGATCACCGTTCCGATGATCACCCCCGTTATCTTCTACAACCTCGTTACCCAGATCGCACAGGCGTTCCAGGAATTCAACGGCCCCTACATCATCACCCAGGGCGGCCCGCGCAATGCTACGACGCTTGTCTCCCTGCTGGTCTACAACTACGCCTTCAAGTCCAACGAGATGGGCATGGCGTGTGCGCTGGCTTGGGTCATGTTCATTGCCGTTGCCCTGCTGACTGTGATTGCCTTCACCAGCCAGAAGCACTGGGTCTACTACGCTGATTAAGGAGGAATGAAAAATGAAACTTTCTACCGCCCATAAAATCGGCCGTTTCTTCCAGTACTTTGTGCTGATCCTTGTCGGCGTCATCATGATCTACCCGCTGGTCTGGATGGTGGGTGCCACCTTCAAGTCCAACGCCGAGATCTTCGCCGGCATCGGCTTTCTGACCGCGAACCCCACGCTGCAGGGCTACATTGACGCCGTCACCCAGAACTACGGCGGCGACATCAGCATCTGGCGCGCCTTCATCAACACCTACAGCTTCGTTATCCCCAAGGTCATCTTCACCGTTATCAGCTCGGTCATTGCCGCTTACGGCTTCAGCCGCTTTAAGTTCAAGGGCCGCGATATGCTGTTCGGCATCATGATCTCCACCCTGTTCCTGCCGCAGGTCGTTCTGAACGTTCCCCAGTACCTGATGTACAACTCCTTCGGCTGGATCAACAGCCCGTTCTACCTGCCCCTGTGGGTGCCCACCCTGTTTGCGACGGAGACCTACTTCGTCTACCAGCTGGTCCAGTTCATGCGCAGCATCCCCCACGATCTGGACGAGGCTGCCGCCATCGACGGCTGCGGCCCGGTCAAGATCCTGTACAAGATCATTGCCCCGATGCTGAGCCCCTCTCTGGTGGCCTGCGGTCTGTTCCAGTTTATGTGGAGCTGCAACGACTACATGGGTCCCCTGCTTTACGTCCAGACCCCCAGCAAGTACCCGATGTCCATCTTCGTCAAGCTGTCCATGGACGCTGACAGCGGTTTCAACTGGAACCGTATCCTGGCACTGTCCCTGATCTCCATCATCCCGCAGTTGGTCGTTTTCTTCTGCGCACAGGATGCCTTCATCGACGGCATTTCCGCCGGCGCCGTGAAGGGCTAAACGCCGCTTTGGCAGTCCAAAATCTATTGTAGCACACGGCTGCCCCGTACCACAGGAATGGGGTACGGGGCAGCTTTTATTTTGAAAACCGGACTCCCCTGCCCTGGCGGGCGGAGGGGTTGTATGATAGAAAGCCTTCCCCGGAGGGAAGGTGGCCGAGGCTCCGCCCGAGGCCGGATGAGGCGAGACTGTACCGCTATTACCCGTGTACGGGCTGCGGCTGCAAGGTTTGCCCTCATCAGTCCGCTGCGCGGACAGCTTCCCCCGATGGGGAAGCCTAAGGCAACACCGCATAATTCCCGCCTTACGGCTTAAGCACCGCTCCGGCGGCTGCGGCACGGCATCTGCGTTGCCAAAATGCTCGATAATACACAAAGTATTATCTGCGCTTTTGGCTTAGCAGCTGCCGCGCCTCGCTCGCCGTATCGGCACTTAGAATTATGCGGTATTGCCCTAATGAAAAAGCGCCCCTTGCGGAGCGCTTCCCTGTTCTTACTTATTCACTCTCTTATAATACTGCCGGTACTGCTGGGGCGAAAGGCCCGTGGCATCTTTAAAGACGCGGCGGAAATGCGCCGTCGTCATAAAGCCGGTCTTTTCCGCAATGTCCGAGATGCTCTCGTTCGACTTCTCAATGAGGTTCTGCGCGGCCTTGATGCGCACGCCGTTGATATACTCGATGAGCGAGAGGTTGATGGACTTCTTGAAAAGGCGGCTCAGATAATACGGGCTGATATAGAACTGACTGGCGATGCCGGTCAGGGTCAGCTTCTCGGCGTAGTGCTCGGCGATATAGGCCTGGATCTGATCCACAATGTGGTTGCTGACGCGGCCATTCTCGCCGCCCTGCTCCTGCTGCTGGCGGCAGAGGTCCTTGAGCTCCAGCAAAAGCGTGGCCAGCAGCATCTTGCGCAGTGCATCGGATTCCGGGGAGGTTTCCTCCTGCAGGGCCAGCAGCTGCTGCAGCAGGCCCTGGATGTGGTTCTGCTGCTTGACTGTGATATTTGACAGCAGGTGGTTATGCTCCTCACTCAAGAAGGAGAAAAAGTCCACCTCCGGGAAGATGTCCATAATTTTGTCGAGGTACTCGCGGCTGAAATTCATCACGATACGGCTCGAGGCTGTGTCGCCGAGCGAGGCAGTCTTGTGGATCTGGTTTTCACCGATCAGCACCACACATCCCGCATTGACGATATAGGCGGCATCCTCAATAAAATAGCGGCGGCTGCCCTCTATCTCATAATAGATCTCGTATTTATGATGGATATGGAAGCTGGCCATCTCATACCCGGAGTCACGGTCCACGCGGTCAATAAAAAAGTCAACGTGGGGCGAGTAGACATATTCCGAAACCATAACGCTGCTCCTCACTGCCGTGGTGCGGGGCACCCGGCGATTGGTTATTGTTGTCTTTTTTAGAATAGCACATTTTTTGCTGTTTTTCAAACTATTTTTATACTATTTTTGAACACTTGGGGGTTCACACATGAAAATCACGCTTGTACGTTCTATGGCGCGCAGCGCAGTGTTTGAGCTGGTCAACTCCGGCTGCTACCGCGCCCCGGCTCCTTATACAGTCTCATTGGACGGCGCCACAGTCTGTGAGGGCGATACGAATGTGTTCTCACTCTATTCGCTGGAGCCGGGCCGCAGCTACACGCTGGCCGTCACCCTTGACGGCGTGACCGATACGCTGGACTTTACCACCGCGGAGGAGAGCTTCTTCGTGGATGCCTCCCGCTACGGCCTCGTCGCCGACGGCGTGACCGACAACACGGCCAAGCTGCAGGCGGCGCTGTCCACCTGCCCCGCGGGCGGCACGGTCTACGTGCCCGCCGGTACCTACCGCACCCAAAGCCTGTTTTTGCAGAGCAGTACGACGCTATATCTCGAAAAGGGCTGCACGCTGCTGGGCGGCACCAACCGCACTGACTATCCCATTCTGCCCGGTGTTCTCCCCTGCCATAACGAGAAGGACGAGCACTACCTCGGTCTGTGGGAGGGCAACCCGCTGGACAGCTTTGCGGGTCTTGTCAACGTCATCAACGCCGAGAACGTGACGATCACCGGCGAGGGCACGATTGACGCCAACGCCCAGAACGGCGACTGGTACCAGAACCCGAAGGAAAAGAATATTGCCTGGCGTCCGCGCCTGTTCTTCACCAGCGGTGCCAAAAACGTCGTGCTGCACGGCGTTCTGGTCTGCAACAGCTATTCCTGGACCATCCACCCGACCTACTCCGAGAATGTGGACATCCTGAACATCCGCATCCGCAACAGCTCCACGAGCCCCAACACCGACGGCATCGACCCCGAGAGCTGCAAGAATGTCAACATCATCGGCAACCATGTGCACGTCGGTGACGACTGCATCGCGCTGAAATCCAGTAAGCTATTCTTAGGCATGAAGCTGCATGTTCCCTGTGAGAACGTTATCATCCGCAACTGCTGCCTGAGCCGCGGCCACGGCGGCCTTGTCATCGGCAGCGAGATGAGCGGCGGCGTCAAGAACGTCACCGTGACCCAGTGCCTGATGGACCATACGGACCGGGGTCTGCGTGTCAAGACCCGCCGCGGGCGCGGCAAGTACGCCATCATCGACGGGCTGGTGTTCCGTGACGTCGTTATGGATGGCGTGCTGGCGCCGTTTGTCATCAACATGTTCTATTTCTGCGACCCCGATGGCCGCAGTGACTATGTGCAGACCCACGAGGCCCTGCCTGTCGACGAGATGACCCCGACACTGGGCACGCTGGAGATGGAAAACATCACGGCCACCGACGCCCAGTACGCAGGCTGCTGGTTCAGCGGCCTGCCCGAGCACCCGATCGAGGGTGTCAAGATGCACAACGTAAAAATCAGCTTTGCGCCAAACGCCAAAGCCGGTCAGGCCGCCATGATGTGCGGCGCGGATGCCTCCTGCAAGGTGGGCGTCCATGCCGAGAACGTGCATAAAATTGAGCTGCACAACGTTGCGATCACCGGCTACGAGGGTGAGCGCCTGCAGCTGACAAACGTAGATAGCTTTGAGGAGGACTGAACCATGACCCATGAAGAGATTCTGACCACGCTGGGCCATTACGTGGACTACCTGATCGCAGGCTCCACCGCCGAGGCACCGCTCTGGAACATCGAGAAGGTCCGCAGCGGCAAGCCCAACAAGTGGAATTACATCGACGGCTGCATGATTACTGCCTGCCTGAGCCTGTACAAAACCACCGGCGACGAGAAGTTTTTGGACTTCTCCAAGAAGTTTCTGGACTACTTTGTCAAGGACAACGGCGTCATTGAGACCTACGACCCCGCCGAGTACAACCTGGACAACGTCAACCAGGGCAAAAACCTGTTTACGCTGTACGACCTGACCGGCAACCAGCGCTACCGCGACGCCATTGAGACGATCCGCGGCCAGCTGGAGACCCAGCCCCGCACGAAGGAAGGCAACTTCTGGCACAAGAAGATCTATCCCAACCAGGTCTGGCTGGACGGCACTTACATGGCCCAGCCCTTCTACATGGAGTATGAGACACGCTGCAACGGGATGCACGGCTGCATTGACAGCTACAAGCAGTTCATGAACATCCAGAAGCACATGAAGGACGCCAAGACCGGTCTGTACTACCACGGCTACGACGAGAGCCGCGAGATGTACTGGGCGAACCCCGAGACCGGCTGCAGCGCCAATTTCTGGCTGCGCGCCATGGGCTGGTTCCTGGTGGCCATGGTAGACACGTTGGAGCGGATGGACAACCAGCTTTACTACGAGTACCGCGCCATCATGGCAATGCTGAAGGACGCGGTGGACGCGATGATCGCCTTCCAGGATGCCGAGAGCGGCATGTTCTGGCAGGTCGTAGATAAAGCCGGGGTCGAAGGCAACTACCTTGAGACCTCCGGCAGCGCACTGTTCGCCTACGCCGTGCTCAAGGGCGTGCGTCTGGGCTACCTGCCCAAGCGCTACACGGCCTACGGTGAGAAGGCGTTCTACGGCACCTGTGACCGCCATCTAGGCGTGGGCGCGGATGGCGCTTTGCAGCTGGGCGGCATCTGTCTGGTGGCCGGTCTCGGCGGCGCGACCCGCCGCGATGGCAGTCTGGCGTACTATTTCAGCGAGCCCATCGTCGAGAACGATGCCAAGGGCGTAGGCCCGCTGCTGCTGGCCTACACGGAAATTCTGGCCGCACAAAAGCAGTAAGGAGGGCACACTATGCCGAAATTTATCGTCGGTGCCCGCCTGCACGACTACGGCAAGGGCAGCCCGGACGAGCTGTTCGGGCGCGTGGCCGCCGACGGCTTTGCCGCTGTGCAGCTGGCCTATAAAAAGTGTGTGCCGTCCGTCAGGAGCTATGCGGACGTGACCGACGCGCTGGTCGCCGAGACCGTCGCCGCCGAAAAGGCGCACAGCATTCAGGTGGCCGTGCTGGGAACCTACGTGGAGCTGGCCATCAACGATGAGAGCCGTTTGAAGAATGCGGCGGACTTCAAGAGCCAGCTGGCCGTCTGCAAGGCGCTGGGTGCCGGGTGCATCGGCACCGAGACGACCAGCATGGAAAAGCAGCCTGCCGGTACGACCCGCGAGGAAGCGCAGGAGCTGCTCTGCCGCAGTCTGGCGGACATTTTGCCCGCCGCCGAGGCACTGGGCGTGACCGTCGCCGTAGAGCCTGTGACCTACCACAGCATGAACTCCGCCGCCGCGACGCGGCATATTTTGGACACGATGCGCAGCCCGAACCTGAAGGTCATCTTTGACATGAGCAATCTGGTGGATGCCGGGAACGTCGGCGCGCAGGACCGCATCTGGAACGACGTGGGCGAGCTGCTGGGCGACCAGATCGTGGCCGTCCACTTCAAGGGGCAGGCCTTTGCGCCGGACGGCGGGCTGCTCCACACGAGTCTGGAGGACAGCCTGACCGACTACGCGGGCGCGTTCGCCATGCTGCGGCAGCTGCCGCAGGACGCTCTGCCCGTGCTGCGTGAGGAGGCTGTGCCAGCCCGCGCTGGCAGCGATATTGCATTTATGAGAGGATTTTTTGCATGACCGAAACGGAACGCAAAACATTGGTCGTTGACGAGAGCGGTGCGGGCGACTACCGCACGCTGACCGAGGCCGTTGCCGCCTGTGCGGCCACGCCGGACGAGCCGGTGCGGTTCTGCATCAGGCACGGCATCTACGAGGAACGGCCCTTCATTGAGCTGGCGGACTATGTCATCGAGGGCGAGTACCGCAACGCGACAGTCATCACGGCGTCTGTGGGCGGGCGTGACCCGTGGCCGGGCGAGGTCAAGACCGGCACCTTCCGCAGCGCAACGCTGTTTCTGGGCGGCGGCAGGGCCGTTGTGCGCAACCTGACCGTGCAGAACAACGCCGGGGACGGCGCAAAGGCCGGTCAGGCGCTGGCCGTCTACGCGGACGCAAGCCGCGTGCTGATGGAGAATGTGAACCTCTACGGCAACCAGGACACGCTGTTTACCGCTCCCCTGCCCCTGCAGGAGCGCGAGCAGAACGGCTTCCGCGGCCCGCGGGAGAACACGCCCCGGCTGGACACCGTGCAGTACTACAAAAACTGCACGATCCGCGGCAACATCGACTTTATCTTTGGCGGTGCAAACGCTGTGTTCGACACCTGCCGCCTTGAGCCGTGGCACCACATCAGCGGCACCTGCTATATCACGGCTCCCAGCACACCCGCAGGCAAACCCGGCTACCTGTTTGTGAACTGCACCGTGCAGGGCAGCTGTGCGCCCGGCAGCGTCTATCTGGGCCGCCCCTGGCGCGCGGACGCGGCCTGCTACTGGCTGGACTGCGCGTTGAGCGACGAGGTCTGCGCCGACGGCTGGGACAACTGGCGTGACCCCGAGAACGAAAAGACCGCCCGCTTTGGTGAGCACGGCTCCACCGGCCCCGGCAGCGCCGCCAAGCGCGCCTTTGGCAGCGTGGATGACGATAACGAAGCGAACGCCCAGCGGGAGATGTACGCGCGGGTAAAAACGGAATTTGGCGTGGAATAAGGCAAAGAAAAGGCGGCAGACCGTTTGTGGTCTGCCGCTTTTGCTTTCCTAAGCCTTCCCCTTTTACTGTGCGCTCGTCTCGCCGCCCTCGACCACGAGGCTGTCCTCATAGTCAGTGCCGTAAGTGTCAACGAGAGTGGCCTCATAGTCGGCGTGGAAGAAATTCTCCTTGCCCAGAGCCTTGATCTCGTCGTTGATGGCATTCAGCAGCGTCGCATTGCCCTTGCTGACGGCGGGGGCAATCGTGTCCTGGCTGCCCAGGGACGGGATGCCGACAGTGTAGCCGGGGTTCTGGCTGGCAAACGCGATGACCTCGGTGTTGTCGTTGGCCCAGGCCACGCCGCCGTTCTCCATTGCGCTCTTGGCCGTGGCGTAGGAGTCATACTTCTGCAGCGGGATGTCGGGGTAGTTCTGGGTCAGGTAGGTCTCTGCGGTAGTGCCGGAGATGACGATCATCTGGTCATCGGCATTCCAGCTGTCCAGCGACGTGATGACGTTGGAGTCCGGGGAAGCGACGCCCAGTGCAACGTTCATGTAGGGCAGCGCAAAATCGACCTCCTCGGCGCGCTCCGGCGTGACCGTGAAGTTGGCCAGAATGACATCGACCTTGCCGGTCTGCAGGTACTCGATGCGGTTGGCGGCCTCGGTGGAGACGTAGTTCACCTTGACGCCCAGATCCTCGGCCAAACGGTTGGCAAAGTAGATGTCATAGCCCTGATACTCGCCGTTTTCATCGACGTAGCCGAACGGGTTCTTGTCAGAGAAAACGCCGATGTTGATCGTACCATCCGCCTTGATTTCGTCCAGCGTGCGGTAAACAACACCGTCGGCGGATGCCGAGGTCGAGGCAGTGCCCGTGGAGGCGCTGCTGCCGCAGGCGGCCAGAGACAGGCTCAGGGTTGCGGCCAGGGCCGCGGCGGTCAATTTGGTTGCTTTTTTCATGGTGATATCCTCCTTTTTTCGTCTTTCGTTTTCCTCTATGTATTTCTTTCCACAAAAGGGAATCTATGGTATGCCCCGCGAAGCGGGCGCTTGCCTCCCCTAGCAGGGGAGGTGGCTCGAAGAGCCGGAAGGGTTGAACTTTGCCACAGTTCTAAATGTTTTGGGTAATGGCGAGGTTCTCTCCCCCACCCGCTTCGCGGGAGCCCCCTCGCAGAGGGGGCCAAGTCCATTACTTCACACTGTCAAAGGTGAAGGTGCGCAGGAACTTCTGCGCGCGCTCTGTCTTGGGGTGGTCGAAGAACGCCTCCGGCGTGCTCTCCTCGATGATTTTGCCGCCGTCCAGGAAGATGACACGATCCGCAATCGCGCGGGCAAACTGCATCTCGTGGGTGACAATGATCATCGTGCGGCCCTGCTTCGCCAGATCGAGCATAACGTCCAGCACCTCGCGGACCATTTCGGGGTCAAGGGCTGCAGTCACTTCATCGAACAACAAAATTTCAGGGTGCATCGCCAGTGCGCGGACGATGGCAACGCGCTGCTTCTGGCCGCCGGACAGCTCCCGCGGGTAGCTTCTGGCCTTGTTCAGCAGGTTCACGCGGTCCAGCAGTGCCTCGGCCTCTTTCTGTACCTCGTCTTTGGGACGCTTGGCCACCTTGAGCGGAGCCAGCATAACGTTGTCCAGCACGGTCAGATGCGGGAACAGCTCATAGCTCTGGAATACCATGCCGATGCGCTGGCGCAGACTCGTCAGCCCCTTGCCGCCGTAGGCGACAGTCTCATTGCCCAGGCGGACGCGCCCGCTCTGGATGGGCTCCAGCGCGTTGATGCAGCGCAGGAGCGTGCTCTTGCCGCAGCCGCTGGGGCCTACCACCACGACGACCTCGCCGGGGCGGACGGAAAAGCTGATGTCATCCAGCACGGTATTTTCCCCATAGCCCTTGACCAGATGCTCTACGGTCAAAATCGGTTCTGCCATGGTTCCTTACCTCCATTTTTTCTCTAAGTACGATGCCAGCAGGCTGATGGGCCAGCAGGCGAGGAAATACAGCAGGAACACGACCAGATAGATGCCGAATGCAGCGTTCGGGCTGGCCATGCGGTTGGCCTCAATGATCTGCTGCGCGACCTTCAGCACCTCGACGACGCCGATCATCAGCACAAGGCTGGTGGTCTTGATCATACGGGTGATCAGGTTGATGCTCAACGGGATCAGGCGGCGCACCGTCTGCGGAATGATGATGTACCAATAGGTCTGCGCCTTCGTCAGGCCCAGCGCCTCGCTGCTCTCATACTGGTGCTTCGGGATGGAGATCAGCGCGCCTCTCACAAGGTCACTCATCTCTGCCGTGCCCCACAGCACAAACACGATGACGGATGCCGTCTCGCCCGAGAGGTCCCAGCCCCACGCGCGGGTCGTGCCGAAAAACACAAGGAACAGCAGCACCATCTGCGGCATAATGCGGATGATTTCGAGATAAACCCGCAGGATGGCTTTTACAACGGGATTTTTGCCGCTCATCAGCACGCCCAGCAGGATGCCCAGCGGGATGCTGATGGCGACGGAAAGCAGGCTGATGCGCAGGGCCACCCACAGGCCGCCCAGCAGGCGGGCCATGTTTTTGCCCTTGAGCAGTACATTAGGCCCCAAATCCGGCATAGCGCAGCCTCCTTTCCAGCAGAGACCCCAGCAGCGAAACTGGGAGCAGAATCAGCAGGTAAAAGACCACAAGAAGGAACAGGCTCTCGGTGGTTTTGTAGTACAGGCCGATGAGATCCTTCGCCGTGAACATCAGGTCCATCAGGCTGATAGCGCTGAACACGCTGGTTTCCTTTAAAAGGAAAATGACATTGGCGACGAACGCCGGGACGCTGGTGGACATGGCCTGCGGCAGGATGACATAGCGCATCGTCTGCATCCGGTCCATGCCGAGGCTGTAGGCGCTCTCGGTCTGGATCGGCTCAATGGATTCCAGCCCGCTGCGGAACGCCTCCGCTATGTAACTGCCGCCCAGAAACGCCAGACCTGCAATGCCGCAGACCGCAGCGTCAGTCCTGATGCCGATCTTCGGCAAACCATAATAGATGAAAAACAACTGGACCAGGAGCGGCGTGTTGCGGCTGAGCTGGATGTAAAAGCCGACGACGCGGCGCAGCGCAGGCACCTTATAATACTGGACGAGTGCGCAGACCAGCCCGATGACAATAGCCAGCGCGATACCTGCCAGCCCCAGACGCAGGGTCAGCCACGCCGCTTTTTCAAACAGCGGCAGGTACTGTGCGACCACATTCCAATCCACAAAAGTCTCCCCTTCCCTATCGGGTCACGAACAAATTTAGGTAAAAAAATCCGGGCCTTCTCTGCGAAGGTTCCCGGACAAAGGTCAGGTTCAACACATGGGGGTTCTGGTAGACCCCACAGACCATGCCCGGTGACAGCGCATACGACAACAACACATAGCGGACATAGCGGTATTCCCCTTTCCTGTTTTGGGTTTGCATTGTTCAAACCCGATGCCAGTATAATATACCTATTTACCTAGAATGTCAATAGGTTTTAGGCTTTTTATTTGACTTTTTCTGCAAAATAATTGCGCCGCGTTTGTGTAGAGTGCACAAACGCGGCGCAATGTGTTTTATGATGTAGGGGCGCACCAAAAAAGGGCGCTGCCCTTGCGGACAGCGCCCTTTGTATTGCTTTTCAGAACAAGAAATTACTTCTCGATCTTGGAAACAACGCCGGAACCAACGGTGTGGCCGCCCTCGCGGATAGCGAAACGCAGGCCCTCTTCCATGGCGACGGGGGTGATCAGCTCAACATGCATATCGACGTTGTCGCCGGGCATGCACATCTCGGTGCCCTCGGGCAGGGTGATGATGCCGGTAACGTCGGTGGTGCGGAAGTAGAACTGAGGACGATAGTTGTTGAAGAACGGGGTATGACGGCCGCCCTCTTCCTTCTTCAGGACGTAAACGTGGCCGTCGAAGGTGGTGTGGGGATGAACAGAGCCGGGCTGGCACAGGCACTGGCCACGCTCGATCTGGTCACGGTCAACGCCACGCAGCAGGGCGCCGATGTTATCGCCAGCCTGAGCGAACTCCAGGCTCTTGCGGAACATCTCGAGGCCGGTGATGGTGGTGGTCATCTTCTCTTCCTTGATACCGACGATCTCCATCTGGTCGCCGACGTGGGCAGTACCACGCTCGACACGACCGGTGGCGACGGTGCCACGGCCAGAAATGGTCATGACGTCCTCAACGGGCATCAGGAAGGGCTTGTCAGCAGCACGATCAGGAGTGGGGATGTAGCTGTCAACAGCGTCCATCAGCTCCCAAATGCACTTGTACTCGGGGGCGTTGGGATCGGTGCTGGTGGACTCCAGAGCCTTCAGAGCAGAACCACGGATGATGGGGGTGTTGTCGCCATCGAAGTCGTACTCGCTCAGCAGCTCACGGATCTCCATCTCGACCAGATCCAGCAGCTCCTCGTCGTCGACCATATCGCACTTGTTCATGAACACAACGATATAGGGCACGCCGACCTGACGAGCCAGCAGGATGTGCTCACGGGTCTGGGGCATGGGACCATCGGTAGCAGCAACGACCAGAATAGCGCCGTCCATCTGAGCAGCACCAGTGATCATGTTCTTAACGTAGTCAGCATGGCCCGGGCAGTCAACGTGAGCGTAGTGACGCTTCTCGGTCTGGTACTCAACGTGAGCGGAGTTGATCGTGATACCACGAGCACGCTCCTCAGGAGCCTTATCGATGTTAGCGTAGTCCATGAACTCTGCATCACCCTTCAGAGCCAAGTACTTGGTGATAGCAGCGGTCAGAGTGGTCTTGCCGTGGTCAACGTGACCGATGGTGCCGATGTTAACATGCGGCTTAGAACGGTCGAACTTTGCCTTTTCAGCCATTGGAATATCCTCCCTTAATTTAGGTTTTGATATTGGTTACAACAACCCTGCAAAATGCAGACATTGCACTGCAAGGCTATTCTACTAAATTTGCCCTGTAAAATCAAGTGCTTTTACAGGAAATTTTGCCGGAGTTACACTACCCCGGCAAAATTCTCATGCTTTTCAGCGCTTAGCCCTTGGTACGGCCAGCAATGATCTGGTCAGCAATGTTCTTGGGAACCGGCTCGTAGTGAGAGGGCTCCATAACATACTGGCCACGACCCTGAGTCTTGGAACGCAGGTCGGTAGCGTAGCCGAACATCTGAGCCAGAGGCACAAATGCGTTGACACGCTGGGTACCGGCCATAGCCTCCATGCCCTGGATCTGACCACGGCGAGCGTTCAGGTCACCGATAACATCGCCCAGATATTCATCAGGAACGATAACAGCAACCTTCATGATGGGCTCGGTGATGATAGGATCAGCCTTGCGCATGGCATCCTTGAATGCCATAGAGCCAGCGATGGAGAAGGCCATTTCAGAGGAGTCGACCTCATGATAAGAACCATCCCACAGGGTGACCTTAACATCAACAACAGGATAGCCTGCCAGAACGCCAGCCTTCATAGCACCCTGAATACCGTTGTCGATAGCAGGGATGTATTCCTTCGGGATAGCGCCGCCAACGATAGCGTTGACGAACTCGTAACCCTTGCCGGGCTCGTTGGGCTCGATCTTGATCTTAACGTGACCGTACTGGCCCTTACCACCGGACTGACGTGCGTACTTGGTCTCCTGGTTGGCCTCCTTGCGGATGGTCTCACGGTAAGCAACCTGGGGTGCGCCCACGTTTGCCTCAACCTTGAACTCGCGCAGCAGACGGTCAACGATGATCTCCAAGTGCAGCTCGCCCATACCAGCAATAATGGTCTGGCCGGTCTCTTCATCGGTGTAGGTCTTGAAGGTCGGATCCTCTTCGGCCAGCTTTGCCAGCGCGATGCCCA
>OOCM01001072.1_pt1 | contig 23309 bp, 14 predicted proteins | sample 1671111 | NCBI WGS metagenome assembly OOCM01 (sample SAMN06348123, study PRJEB24527) | human gut metagenome | biome: human gut; feature: ankylosing spondylitis patient; material: feces | host: Homo sapiens | place: China | collected 2015-10 | reverse complement strand
TGCTGGTATGGTTCGTGCGCACCGCGCTGGCGCGGCCCTTTGTGCTGCGGGTCGAGGTCGGCGGGCAGGTCGTGGGCTATGTCACAGACGAGCAGGCGTTCGACGCAGCCCGCGCCGACGTACAGGCCCGCCTGACCGGCGTGGCCGGCTGGGACGTCCAACCCGCGTACACCCTTGTCATGGCCGACGCCGACACCCGCCCCATGACCGAGCGCGAGACCGCCGATGCCATCCTGCGCGCCGCAGGCGGCGAGATCACCGAGGGCACCGCCGTCTATCTGGACGGCGCGCTGCGGTTCGTCACCGACGAGGGCGACCACCTGCGGCAGTTTTTGTACGCTGTGCGTGCGCCGTGGCAGACCGACGGTGTGCAGACCGACTTTGTCCACGCCCTGCGGCTGGTGGACGGCATCTACCCTGCCGCGGCCATCACACCGTACCGCGACCTGACCGCCGCACTGCGGGCGGACGACCTTTTGCAGGTCAAGGCCGTGCGGTACGAGACCGTGACCCGGGAGCTGCCGTTTGAGACCCAGACCATCGAGGACGCGGGGCTGGATTTTGGCAAAACCGAGACCGTACAGGCCGGGCAGAACGGCAGCGAGCTTGTCACCAGCGAGATCACAACCGTGGCGGGCGAGGTCGTCAGCACCCGCGTAGTGGATGTGCAGCTTGTGCAGGCCTCCGTGCCGGAGGTCATCCACCGCGGCACACGGCTGAAAAGCGGTATGATCGGCAGGCTGGGCACAGGCAGCTTTCTCTGGCCGGTGCCGGGGTATTCGGGCATCAGCCGGTGGGCCAGTCTGCCCTATGGACACCGCGGCGTGGACATCACGGCCCCCTACGGCACGCCAATCTATGCCGCCGACGCGGGCACGGTCATTGCCGCCCAGTGGCACAACCACCCCACCATGAGCTGGGGCTACTATGTGGAGATCGACCACGGCAACGGGTACAAAACGCTGTACGCCCACATGTCGTCCTTTGTCGTGCAGGCCGGGCAGACCGTGGAAAAGGGGCAGCTGATCGGCTATGTGGGGGCCACCGGCGCTGCCACGGGTCCCCACTGCCATTTTGAAATGTACTATAACAATGCACTTATCAGTGCGCGGAATGTGTTCCCGGATATGTGAGGCACAAGGCAGACGGGCCCCTGCCGAGTTGTCGACTTAATTTATTTTGCAAATCGCTTTACTTTTTGCTTTCCGTATGGTAAAATTCTTTGCATAGTAAAGCTGATTAAGCTCTCGTTCAGGTGCAATGGCGCACACGAACGGGAGCTTTTTGCCTAAAATGAGGTGTTACCATGGATCACATTGACCGTAAAATCATCGACCTTCTGCAAAACAACGCCCGCGCACCGTTAAAAGAAATTGCCGACCATGTGTTTTTGTCCAGCCCCGCCGTGTCGGCCCGCATGGCCCGGCTGGAAAGCTCCGGCACCATCACCGGCTACCAGGCACAGGTCGACGCGCCGAAGCTGGGCTACATGGTCAAGGCGTTCATCAATCTGGACATGGACCCCCAGCGTAAGCCGGAGTTTTACCCCTATATCCAGAGCTGCCCCCATGTGGTGGAATGCAACTGCGTCACCGGCGATTACAGTATGCTGATTGAGGTGCTGTTCGGTACGACGCAGGAGCTGGATCAGTTCATCAACCACCTGCAGCAGTTTGGCCGCACCCGGACGCAGATCGTCTTTTCGACGCCCGTGGAGCACCGCGGCGTGCCCGTAGCCGAGCCGGAGGAGAAGCAATAAAAAACAAAAAGCCTTCCCCATCGGGGGAAGGTGGCCGAGCGAAGCGAGGTCGGATGAGGGCGAAGCTTGCGCTGTTTCCCGTAAACGGGATATTGCCGGCAACGCGGCCCTCATCAGTCCGCTTCGCGGACAGCTTTCCCCGATGGGGAAGCCTTTTTCCGTTATAAGTATCCCCCGCTCCGCAGAACAAAGATCCAGCCTGTCAGCGTCAGGGCGGAGAGAAGGGTCGTCAGGGCAATGCAGCTCGAGGTCAGCACGCCCTCATGGCCCATGTTCCTGCTCATGACATAGGCGCTCGGCGTCGTGGGACTGCCCAACATGATAAGCAGTGCGACGAGTTCCTCATTCCGAAAGCCCAGCGCTACCGCGCAGGGCAGGAACACCGCCGCAAGGCCCACAGTCTTGATGAACGCCGCCGCCAGCGTGGGGCCGAGCTTTTTGATGGCCTTTGTCCCCTCAAACGACGCGCCGATGGACAGCAGCGACAGCGGCGTGGTCAGCGACGCAATGCTGCTGATGGTTTTGGTCGCGATCTGCGGCAGCGTGAACGGCAGCAGCGCATAAACCGTGCCGAACACAATGCCCAGCAGGATCGGGTTTGTGGCCACGCCGCGCAAGAGCTGCTTCGCGTCAGGCACGCCGCGCTGCTCGGGCGATTCCAGCATCAAGATCAGCACCGCAAAGATGTTGAAAAGCGGCACACTGCCCAAAATCATGAGCGGGGCCATGCCGGCGCTGCCGTAAATGTTCTGGATGAATGCCACGCCCAGCACGGCGGCGCTGCTGCGGTAGCCCGCCTGCACGAACTCGCCCACCAGCGCCTTGTCCTTCAAAAAACGTTTAGCCCCCGTCCAGACGGTCAGGATGCCGACGAGGGTGGCGGCAAAGCAGAACAGCACAAACCTGGGCCGGAAGTCGTGCAGGATGTCCACGCTGCCCATGTCCAGAAACAGCATGAGCGGCAACGTCACCTTAAAGGTCAGCCTGTCCGACGCCTTGCAGAACGCGGGCGGCAGAAAGCCGAGCTGCCCCAGCGCGTACCCCACCACCATGACAAGGAACACCGGCAGGGTCGCGTTCAGGCTGAAAATTAAATTTTGCATGGCAGTTCTCCCCTTTTTTGCTGCCTTTATTCTACCATTCCCAACAAGTCTTTACAAGGCAGGGATTTTGCAAAATCTTTTTTCGGCAAAAGCCTTGACTTTTCCGGGGTGTTTGTGCTAGAATATCTCTTGCAGTCAATGCAACAAGCGGAAGTGCTGGAATCGGCAGACAGGCACGTTTGAGGTGCGTGTGTCTATGACGTGTGGGTTCAAGTCCCATCTTCCGCACCAAAAGAGAACCCCATGGCGTATCCCGCCATGGGGTTCTCTTTTTTCCTGCCACGCAGACTAAACAAAGCCCCCCGGCATTCTCACGATGCCGGGGGGCTTTGCGTTTATGGAAGGACAAAGAGAATCGCAGGGTTAAAGCTTAGGCGCGGTACTCCGCGGGCAGCTGGTCGACAGTCTGCCACTTTTCCATGGCATCTTCCAGTTTCATGCCGTTCGCAACCGCGTCGCGGCGGCAGGCGTTGACGGCCTGGATCTCCTTCATCTTCTCGCCGGTCAGGCTGTAGCCCTTCATGGCGATGAGAGTGGCCGCCCAGGCGACCATCGGGATGGCGCAGAACAGGACGATGACGACCACATTCATGCCCGGAGTGTACGGGTCATACTGGGTGGGCAGGTTGTTCAGGCCGATAAAGGTCACGGCAATGCCGACGACGGTGGCGGACAGGCTGGAAACGAGCTTATCCACCAGGCTGAACAGCGTACCCATGATGCCCGGAATATACTTGCCGGAGCGGTAGGTCTCGTAGTCGGAGCAGTCGGCAACCATCGGAATGGGCATATCGGCAGTAGCGTAGTATGCGCCGTAGCCGATGCCGAAGAACAGGATGAACAGAATCGTGTACAGGTTGATGGACAGACCATTCTCGCCCAGCAGGCTCAGATGGAATGCATCACCGTGACCCCACAGCAGCAGCAGGACCAGCACGCCGACATAGCAGGCCAGCGCCACGCTGACATACTTCGTCAGGCTGGCCTTCTGGCCCTTCTTCTGGCTGGTGCGCACAGAGAGAATGAAGAACGGCACACTGCAGGCGTAGCCCAGCACCATCATGGGCAGGTACAGCCCATCGTAAGCACCCATCATGCAGCCGTAGAGCATGCACAGGACCGTGGTGTTGTTGGCGATGGAAAGTGCCAGCTTCGTGCCCGCGCCCGCGATCATCAAACGCTGCATGGGTTTGTTTTCCCGGATGATCTGCAGATACTCGCTGACCTTGACCTTCTCGGTCTTTTCGCCGCCGATGCCGAAGTACTTGGGCTGATCCTTCTCCCAGATGCCGATGATGGCCAGGATGGTCAGCGCAATGGACATCACAATGCCCACGGGGGCCAGCGTGCGGAAGAAGCCCGCGGAGGAATAGCCGCCCTCATAGTTTTTGGCAAGGATGGGAGCCAGGAACTGCATAACGCCCATGCCCAGCAGACTGCCGACGGTGTTGAAGATCGTGAACAGCGGGCGCTGCTTGGGGTCGTTGGTCAGAACCGTCTGACCGGAACGGGTGCAGCTGGTCTGGAAGGTGTAGCCGATGACCCAGACAAAGTACAGGCCCACAAACGCGGCATAGCGTGCCCACATCATCGTATCGGGGATCATCGGGGTGATGCCGTACAGCACCAGAATGCTGGCGGCCATGATAAGGTTGCCGATGGCCATGAACGGGCGGAATTTGCCGAACTTACCGTTCGTGCGGTCCATCAGCGCACCGATGATCGGGTCGGTGATGGCGTCGCACAGGCGCATGGCCGTGACCATGACCGAGGCAAACAGAGTGCCCAGCGCCAGTACATTGCTGCCGAAGGTGGCAATGTAGGAAAGCACAAGGACGTAATAAACATTCGTGGCACCGTTGTTCAGCGGAAACAGTACCAGCTGGTAAAGTTTGGCGCGATTGACGCTGGACGCTTTTGCATTTTCGCTCATGGGCTGCTCCTTGTTGTGGAAAAAGAAATCTTACTCAAAAGTCCCCGCCGGGGCCGGCGGGGAGCTTGCGGAAATTCTGTAGAAATCAGGCTTTCTTAGAGGCTTTCAGGGATTTTTTGAAATCCTTGTAGGCCTTGTATTCTTCGGTCTTGCGGAACTTGATGCCGCCAATGATCCACATCACGATGCCCAACAGGCAGAAGAAGGTGAAGGCACAGGCAATGATGATGCTCATGGTGACAACCGTCGGGCGGGTGACCTTGATGGTGGTGTCGGCACCCACGCCGTTCATGCCGCAGGAGTTGGCGATGGCATACAGGTTGTGGTGGCAGGCCTCGCGCATGGCGGTGACGATGACGGGGTCGTTCTTGTACTGGGGCAGGGTGTCGGTGACGAAGGACATCATGGCGTCGTAGATGGACACACCGGCCAGAACGCCGTCGGGACCGTTGACATACTGGGTCAGAACGTTATCGGTGATGACCATGCCGTCGCAGCCCCACTCGTTGCGCAGGATACCGGTGACCAGACCGTAGTTGCCGCCGGACCAGACAGCGCCCCAGCGGGTGTAGGCGATCATAACGCCGTTGGCGTTGCCGACCTCAACAGGAGCCTGGAAGGCTTTCAGGTAGACTTCACGGGCAGCCTGCTCGTTCAGCCAGACGCCCAGACCGATACGGTCCTGCTCGCAGTCGTTCAGGGCAAAGTGCTTCATAACAACGTGGACGCCCTTGTCCTGAATTGCCTTGACTTCGTAAGCGGACATCATGCCGGAGAGGAAGCCGTCCTCGGAGTAGTACTCGAAGTTACGGCCGCCGTAGGGGGTGCGGTGAATGTTGTTGCCGGGGCCGTACAGGCAGGCGATGTCGGCTTCCAGGCAGTTGTTGCCGATGACCTTGCCGATCTCGGTCATGATCTCGGTGTTGAAGGTGGCAGCCATAACGTCCTCAGAGGTGAAGGCGGTGGCGGTCAGCTGGCTCTTGTCGTTGCCCAGCAGGCTGGCGGTCAGACCCTGGGGGCCGTTCTCGTCACGGGTGCCGGGGGCTTCCACGCTCTTGACGGGCATGGTCCAGTGGAAGGCGTCGCCGATCAGGGAGTTCATCTCGTCGAAGGTCATCTGATCCAGCAGCTCGTCCCACTTGGGATCGTTGTAGTCCAGACCGATCATGTCGTACAGCTTAACGCCGTTCTTGGCGCCCAGGGTGGGCATCTCGATGCTCTCGTAGTCGGCAGGATCGTAGCGGATGTCCTTCAGGTCCTTCTTGAGCAGCTCGGTCAGGGTCAGCTTGACGGTTTCGGTGGGCAGGGTGCCGTTCCAGTCAGAGCGGCTCAGCCAGGTGACAGTCTCATCAACGCCCTCATAGAGGTTGGGGTCGGCGCAGGACAGCTGGTTGGTGATGGCGGTGCCGTTTTCGCTGGTGGCGTAGGTGGTGGTATCGAGGGCGTCCTCGGTCCAGGTGTAGGTCAGGTCGGCGTTGCCGTCGGCGGTCATCTTGCCGTTGGTGGACTCCACGGTGTAGCCCTTGGCAGCCAGAATGTTGTTGACGGCGTTGTGGGCATCGGTGGCGGCGGTGAAGTAGTAGTCACCGGCGTCGAGGATGTAGGTGCCGGCACCGTAGGTGTCGTAGGAAGCGATGTCGCGCTTGTTGACGGTCATGGACAGCGTCTCGGAAGCGCCCGGCTCGATCATGCCGGTCTTGCCGAAGCCGACGAGGGAGACAGCGGATTTTTCCACACCGTTCTGCTTGTCGTAGTCGGTGTAGGGGCTCTGGACATAGACCTGCACGGTCTTTTTGCCCGCCATATCACCGGTGTTGGTGACCTTGACGGTGACGGTGTAGGTGTCATCGGCGGCATTGTAGCTGACGTTCATGTCGCTGATGTCGAAGTCGGTGTAGCTCATGCCGTAGCCGAAGGGGTAAGCGACCACGTCGCCGTAGGCATAGTCGCCTGCGTTGCCGTTGCCGGTGACGAAGTCCTCGTAGCGGGTCTCGTAGTACTTGTAGCCCACATAGATGCCTTCCTGGTAGATCATGTAGGACTTAGCCTTGGCGGACACATCGCCGCCCTCGACATAGCCTTCGTAGGTGGTGGGGGTGAAGTTCCACATGGCGGGGGCGCTGAAGTTGTCGTAGCAGTAGGTATCGACCAGGCTGCCGGAGGGGTTGACCTTGCCGGTCAGGATCTCGGCCACGGCATTGATGCCGGAGATGCCCACGTCACCGATCCACAGTGCGGCGTCGATGTCGTACTCGTTGTTCTTGAGGAAATCGACCTGCAGGGCGTTGGCGGAGTTGATCAGCAAGATGGTCTTTTTGACGGTGCCGTTTCTCTTCATCTCGGCAACGTTCTGCAGCATAGCCTTCTCGTTCTCGTCGAGCGCCAGATAGTTGACCTCGCCGTAGGAAAGGTCAGCACCCTCGCCGCCGACGCGGGACAGGGTCACGATAGCGGCATCGCCGTACTGGGCAACGCTGTCCTTGACCTCGTCGGTGTAGACATCCCAAGGCACCTCGGCGGTGACCTCACTGGAGGTGGCGACCATGCCGCTCTTGGAGCGGGCGTAGTCCTTGCCGGCGCCGACGGTGTAGAAGTCCCACAGGGTGGGGTTGACGGTGACACCGACCTTTTCGAGGGCGGTGCGCAGGGTGTCGGCGGTGGAGGCATCAATGTTGCCGGAGCCGGTGCCGCCGTACACGAGGTTGACGCTGCTGCTGGAGAAGGTGCTGACCTTCGCGTCGGCAGCCAGAGGCAGCGCATTGTTGTTGTTCATCAGCAGGGCAGCGCCCTCGGCCTCGACCTGCTGGGTCAAAGCCAGACCGTAGTTGACCATCTCCTCGGCGGAGTTGAAGTCACTGGTGTAATACTGGGCGTTGGCGTCCTCGTTCTGCAGCTTCCAGAAGCTGCCGCCGAAACGGGCCGCCATGGTGTTGTCGAACTTTTGCAGAAGGATGCTAAGCGGGATCGAAACGATCGTCACCACGGCGCAGATGATTGCCAGAATCTTCCACGGCGTAATGTGCTTACGCTTGGTCTTTTTGTAGGCCTTTTTCAAGGTCTGCTTTTGCATTTTCAGATCATCCATTACCTTTTTCTCCTTGTTTTATATAAAACAGCCGCACGGTGCGGCGTGTTTCAAAAGAATACGATGCGATTTCCGGGAGGTTTGTAGGGGCCGGGCATGCCCGGCCCGCGGCTTTCCCGCAAATGCTCGTCTGCCATTCGGCTGCGGGCCGCACATGTGCGGCCCCTACAGCTTGGCGAAATTTACACCCAGTTTGCGCTGGTGGACTTTTTCTTAGTCAGCTTGTAGTCCGGGTTCGGGGCATCTACCTTGCGGAATACCGCATCGTCGATGCTGTCCCCTGCCACGGCCTGGACCTTCGTCTCGCCGTTCAGCTTGACACGGAACTTGAAGATGTGCTCGCCCTCCTGCTCGGCCAGCTTTTCGCCGTTGACATAAAGGCTTACCTGCTTCTGGTTGGAGTAGACCTTGACCTCGATTTCATTCTCGGTGCGGTCCGCATAGCGCTTCGAGCAGATATGCACGAACGGCTCGTCGCTCCACCACGCTTTATAGATGTAGAAGCTGTCCTTCTTGGTCTTGCGGTCAAACGTGACCAGGCCCTTATGGTTCATACCCGGCTCGCCGCCCTGGTCGCGGGCGTCGGCGGCAAAGTCGTACATGTTCCAGACGTGGGTCGCCCACAGCCATTTGTGGCGGTCAAAGCAGCGGAGCATGTACTCATGGTAGATGGCCTGGTATTCCTCGGTGTGGTCACCACGGCGGGGATGGCTGCTGTGCAGGTTCGGCATACCCTCGGCGCCGTACTCGCTGAAACCGAGCGCGCGGTTCGGGTAGCAGAGGTGGAAGAAGTCCATCCAGAGGTCGTTTAAAAAGAGGCCCGGCACGTACCAGCCCAGATACAGGTTCCAGCTGACGAGATCCGTGATATGCGCTACCGGGTTGAAGGGGCCGCACATCGCGTAGCAGGCCAGCGTCGTCAGGCGGGTCTTGTCCATCTCATGGCAGAGATCATTCAGCACATGATGGTTGTCGCGCATGTCGCGGTTGTCCTTCGTCGAGATTGTGATCTCGTTCGAGACGCCCCAGCAGACGATGCAGGCGTGGTTGTAGTTCTGGACGATCAGCTCCTTCATCTGGCTGATCGTGTTCTCACGCCCGTTGGGCATGTGCTCGGAAATGTAGGGGATCTCAGCCCAGACGACCATGCCGGCCTCATCGCAGAGGTCGTAGAAGTACTGGTCATGCTGGTAGTGCGCCAGACGGATCGTGTTCGCGCCCAGCTCCTTGATGAGCTGCATATCCTCGTCGTGCATCTCGCGCGTGATGGCATTGCCCAGACCCTTGCGGTCCTGATGGCGGGAGACGCCGTGCAGCGGATACGGGCGGCCATTGAGGAAGAAGCCCCGCTTGGGGTCAACCGAGAAGCTGCGCACGCCGAAGCGCTGACGTACCTCGTCCTGCACCTCGCCGTTCAGCACCAGACGCACCGCGCAGGTGTAGAGATACGGGTCGCGGACGCCGTCCCACAGGTGCGGGTGCTCCAGCGTGACCGTCGTGTCCAGGCCCTTGCCGGTCAGCACCTCGGCACCGGCGGCGTCGTAAATCGAGAACTCGACCTCGCCGTCGCCCTCCATCCAGGTCTTGACCTCGATGTCAGCGTTTGCACCGTTGACAGTGGGCGTGATCTGCACGCCCGGGCCGCCGAGGTAATCCAGCGCGATGTGGTTCCGGTTGACGACCAGCAGGCTGACGTCGCGGTAGATGCCGCCGTAGAAGGTGAAGTCGGCCTTCTGGGGGTAGACGCGGTCATTTTTGCTGTTGTCCGCCTCCACGATCAGCTCATTGCTGTCGGCCAGCAGAGCCGTGACATCCGCGCGAAAGGTGGAGTAGCCGCCGTCGTGGCGGGCGACCTCCACCCCGTTCAGCGTGACCTTGGCGCTGGCATTCACGCCCTCAAACTGCAGCCAGACCTGTTGGGTATTCTTGTCAAAAGCGGGCGCCGCAAACCGCGTCTTGTAGATGCAGGTGCCGCGCCAGTAGTCGTTGCCGCCGTCCTGGCCGTCGATGTTGTTCCAGGTGTGCGGCAGGTCCACGGCAGCGGTCTTACCGTCAGGGCCGGTGAACTGCCAGTTCTTCATCAGCTTGGTCGTGCTTCGCATTGCGCCCTCCTGTGTTGTTTTTTACTGTATATGTATTGTACAGAACTGTTAAATTTCTGGCAATAGGTTTGCGAAAAGTGGTATTTCTGGCGGGATATTCGGTTTTTGGGGTACAAAAAAGGTCGCCCGTTCTTTGTACATCTTGCACAAAAAACAGGCGATATTTTTTCTTTCATCCCCTGGTGAGCGGCAGCACGATCTTGACGGCGAACAGCTCTCCGCGGGGCTCTGTCGCCATGGTGCCGCTGTATTTCTGCACGACACGGCGGGCAACCTTCAGCTCATAGCTGTGGCGGCGTCCGTGGTCGGACTGGCTGCCGGACAGCGCCGGGCCGATGACGTTGATGACCGCGAAGCCCTGCCGCCTGCATACAAGCAGGTCGATCATGCGGCGGTCATTCTGCTGCTGGGCTGCAGCGTCGATGGCCTGGTCGAGCAGGTTCGAGAACAGCGCGTACAGGTCACCCGGCTCGATGGCCGCAAGGCAGGTGCCATCGGCCACGCAGTTCAGGCGGATGCGCTGGGCCTCACACAGCAGGCTCTTTTCGGTCAGGACGACGTCCAGCACCTCATTGCCGGTGGCAGCGTTGGCGTCGTACATCCGGGCCGCCTGCTCGGCCTCGTCAAGGCTCCGCGTTGTGGCCTCGTCGGGCTGCAGGCGGCGCAGATCGGCGATTTGAACCTTGAGCTCATGGCACTTGCGGTTGATGATCTGCACGTTCTGCCGTGCGATCTGGTACTGCTTGCGCTGGCGGTCATACAGAAGGTTCAGTGCGTCCATCTCCTTCTGCATGGCCGCTTTTTTGAAAAGCTCGGTCTGTAAATAGAGCAGTGTCACGCAGTAAAACTGGGTCAGCATCGACGGCGCGACTACCGCCGATGGCTGCAGCCCGACGCGCAGACTGGTTTGCAGCGCAAAAAACTGAAAGACGAATATCACGCCCAGAAGTCCGGCACTGCCCAGCTGGCGAGGGCCGATGTGGTAGATGCCGTCCTCCGGCATCGTGCGCGCCATGGTATACCGGACCGTCACACAGCAGGCAATGGCAAAGCCCATCTGCCCCAGCAGCATCGGCGTGCTGTGCAGCGGCAGATGGCGCATTCCAAGCGCCTGCGCCGTCCAGATCAGAACGCGCCACAGCTCATAGACCGACTCCGTCGTCAGGACGATCCAAATGCTGCAATATGCGCTGGCCGACCAATCCAGCAGCGTGCAGAGATGGGTTGACACCGCAGCCCAGATGAAATAGCCGCCGTAAATCACCAGCAGCATCGCCGGCTTGGCGTGGCCGCTGTTGGCCCAGATGATGACCTGCGCAAACAGCACTGCCGCGATAAAATTCAGGGCGGCGCGCATGGTAAAATTCCTGCGTTTTTTCAGCGGCAGCCAGTAGGCCAGCTCCGCACCGCACAGGCCGACAGCACAAACCACCCATGTCAGAAGTGTATCCACCTACAGCGCACCCCCGACATAGGCCGCCAGCGCGGCCAGAAAGGCCGTGCGCTGGCGGCGGCTGATCTCCAGCCGCTCCTCCCCCACCTGCACCAGATCATCCTGCACGCCCCTGACGTGGCGCAGGTTGACCAGATAGCACTGGTTGCAGCGCGCAAAGTGGTAGGCGGCCAGATCCTTTTCGGCCTTCAGCAGACTGCCGCGCACCGACCAGGTATCCGTGGCCGTGTGGTAGTGCAAAAGGCGGTCCCGCGTTTCCAGATAAAGGATGTCGTCGGTATCCAGCAGCTGCACCCCGCCGCTGACCTGCAAGGCCACCTGCCCGCCGCGGCGGCGCTGGATGCGCTGCAAGGCGCGCTCCAGCTTGGTGCTGAACTGGTAGTAGCTGACGGGCTTGAGCACAAAGTCGAGCGCGTCGACCTCATACCCGCGGATGGCATACTGTGCCATGTTGGTGACGAACACGAGCACCACATCCGGGTCCTGCCTGCGGATGCGCTCCGCCGTCGGCATACCGCCGAGCGTTGGCATCTCAATATCCAGAAAGATGATGTCAAACCCGGGGCGGTACGGCTCCACAAGCTGTGCCCCGTCCGAGAAGGCGGTCACGTCCAGCTGGTGTCCGCTCTCCTGCGCATACTGCGCGATGAACCCGCAGAGCTGCGCCCGCATGGCGTCGTTGTCCTCGACCACGGCGATTTTCGCCATCTGCTGTGCCTCCTTTCCTGCATAAGCCTGCCTATTGCATATATATTTATTATGGCAAAAGACAGCAAAAAAAGCAACACCTTTGCAGGAAAAGGTGCTGCCGTTATGATAAATTTTATACCAGCATGACGAGCGTGCCCGCGACAAGCACGGCCAGACCTGTGAGAGCCTTTCTGCTCAGACGCTCATGGAACACGATGTAGGAGAACAGTACCGTGACCAGAATGCTCAGCTTATCGATGGGCGCGACGAGGCTGGCCGGGCCGAGCTGCAGCGCTTTGTAATAGCACAGCCAGCTGGCACCCGTCGCCAGGCCCGACAGACAGATGAAGCCAAGCTCGTTTTTGGGCACCGCCTTCACCTGGGCCTGCTTGCCCTGCACAAACACCATGACCCACGCCATGATGAGCACCACGCCGGTGCGCAGCGCCGTACCGAGATTGGACTCGACCCCGGTGATGCCGACCTTGCCCAGGATCGAGGTCAGCGCCGCAAAAATGGCCGAACCGAACGCCGCCAACATCCAGCCGCTTTCCTCTTTCTGGACGCCGCCCTTTTTCTCAATCATCAGGAACGTGCCGGCGGCGATCAGCACAACGCCGATGCCCCTGGTCAAGGTCACACTCTCGCCCAGCAGCAGTGCAGCCAGCAAGATCGTCATGACCGTGCTGCTCTTGTCGATGGGCACGACCTTATCGATTGGCCCGCGCTGCAAGGCATAAAAATAGCACAGCCAGCTGGCACCCGTAGCCAGACCCGACAGCCCCAGGAATACCAGACTTCTGGCCGGGATGCTGGCAATCGTCCCCTGCGAGCCGACCACAAACACCATGACCCACGCAAAAATCAGCACAATGATCGTGCGGATGGCCGTGGCCACGGTGGAATCCGTTTTGCGAATGCCGCATTTTGCCAGAATGGATGTCAGACCCGCGAACAGCGCAGAGCCGACTGCGTACAATAACCACATACAAATCGCCTCATTCAGCACTATTGTACGCGCTTTGCCAGTCTTGTGCAACCTGCTTTTGTACAAATCGCGTTTTTACGCAAAAGCCGCCCCCCGGTCTCTGCGCGGGGTGCGGCTTCGTACTTATTCGCTCAATTCATGTGCCAGCACCGGCAGAAAAATCGTGGCGACCAGCACGGCCAGTGCGGCCACGACCAGCAGCGCGTAGATCGTGCTGCGCAGCGTGCGGTTGTATTTCTTTTTGTATTGCAGACGCTCACGCTCCTTGGCGACAGCCTCGGCGGAAGGGATCTCCACCGTGCGCGGCGTCGGGACCTGTCTGGGCATATAGGCTCCTTATTCCTGATCTTCGCGGGGACGGCGCTTTTGCAGCAGGGCTGCCAGCTCGGGGCTGACCTGCACGGCCCTGCGCACCTGCCGCGGTGTGCAGCAGGTGTTCATCAGTCGTCAGCGGTCCGGCTCACAGTCGAGGATTGACGGGATGTCCGCCCAGCGGTCTGCCTCGGCGGTGTAACGCTCATGCAGCCAGGCGACGGCTTTATCCAAGCCCGCCTGGTCGCCGTCAAACAGCTGCGTCTCGATCTTTTCCTCGGCGGTATGCTCGATGCTCCACGGGCCGGGCCAAACCTCGGCGCAGAGGGCCTCGCGCTTTTTCTTGCCGCTCTCGTCGCTCGGGTCGGGCACCTTGATGGGGGTGATGACATAGCGCATACCGCCCTCTGCCCCGGAATACGGATTGCCGTTGTGGAACCAGTGATAGATCGGGAATGCGTCAAGCATGGTCGGCACCTCTTTTTGCACAAATAAAAATACCCCGAAGCGAAACGCCTCGGGGTATCTTGGAGCGGGATACGAGTCTCGAACTCGCCACCTACTGCTTGGGAAGCAGTCACTCTACCGGATGAGCTAATCCCGCATCAGTGACTGCTATTATAGCGCAAATCAGGTAGGTTGTCAAGGGGGCAAGTTGGCGGCAACGGCAAAGCGGCAGAGCCCCTCACCTTTAAATCATACTGAACAAATCCACCTGGCTCGTTTCGGGCAGATTACCCAAAGCGCCGACGGCGCGGAGCTTGTCAAAAACAGACTGCGCCACACCGCTGGCCTGCTGCAATTCCTCCACCGAAATATACTCCTGCCCGTGCATCGTAGCCTGTTCCAGCGCAGCGGCGGCGGCATCACCCAGACCGCGGATGGCCGTGAACGGCAGACGCACCTTGCCGTCCTCAACCACGTACTTGCTGGCGTAGCTTCTGCCCAGCTCGATGGGCAAAAACTCGCAGCCGCGCTGCAGCATTTCGTTTTCCAACTGCAGGCTGACCAGCGCGTCATCGTCCTTGGCGGTGCGCTCGTCCTTGGGGATCTTTTCGTTGTCGCGCAGGTGCTGCTTCGCCACACGGACGCCGCCCACGGCGGCCTCATAGTCAATATCCGCGCCGCGCACCGTGAAGTACACCGCGTAGAAGATGGCCGGGTGGTAGACCTTAAACCACATCAGGCGGATGGCCGCCATCAGGTAGGCCACGGCATGGGCCTTGGGGAACATATACTTGATCTTGCGGCAGGATTCAATATACCAGTCGGGCACATCGTGCTCGCGCATGGCTTCCTCCCACCCGGGCTTGAAGCCGCCCTTGGCGACCTTGCCCTTACGCACGGCCTCCATGATGTCGAACGACATCTTCGGCTCCAGTCCCTTGCGCAGCAGGTACAGCATGATGCTGTCACGGCAGCCGATGACCTCCGCAATCGTGCAGGTGCCCGAGCGGATCAGCTCGTCGGCGTTGCCGGTCCAGACGTCGGTGCCGTGGGACAGGCCGGAGATTTGGATCAGCTCGGAGAAATTCTTCGGCTGGGCGTCCAGAAGCATCTGGCGCACGAAGTTTGTGCCCATCTCGGGGATGCCGAACGTGCCGGTCTTGGAGCCGATCTGCTCCTCCGTCACGCCGAGGGCCTCGGGGCTGGTCAGCAGACTGTAGACCTTCTCGTCGTTCATCGGGACGGAATCAATCGGAATGCCGGAGTATTCCTCAAAGAACTTGTAGAAGGTCGGCACATCATGCCCCAGCTCATCCAGCTTGAGCAGCGTATCGTGCAGGTATTTAAATTCAAAGTGGGTCGTCAGCAGACCGCCCTTGACGTCGTCCGCCGGGTGCTGGATGGCGCAGAAGTCGTAAATGTCGAAGGTATCCGGCACAACGACCATGCCGCCGGGGTGCTGACCCGTCGTGCGCTTGACGCCGGTGCAGCCCATGACAAGGCGGTTTTCCTCGGCGCGGTTGACGGTCTTGCTGCGCTCCTCGAGGTATTTTTTGACGTAGCCGTAGGCGGTCTTATCCTGCAGACCGGAGACCGTGCCCGCCTTGAACACGTTTTCCTTGCCGAACAGTTCCTCGGTGTAGCGGTGGACGTGGGACTGATACATGCCCGAGAAGTTCAGGTCAATATCAGGCTCCTTGTCGCCGTAGAAGCCGAGGAAGGTCTCAAACGGGATGTCGTGGCCCTCGACGATCATCGGCTTGCCGCAGACCGGGCAGGTCTTGTCGGGCAGGTCGAAGCCGTCAAAGTGTACGCCGTCGTTGATCCACTCGCTGTGCTTGCAGTTGGGGCACAGATAGTGCGGCGGCATCGAGTTGACCTCGGAAATGCCGGAGAAGTGCGCGACGGCGGATGAGCCGACGGAGCCGCGGCTGCCGACCTGATAGCCGCCCGCATTGGAGTAGGCCACCAGACGCACGGCAATGACGTACAAAACGGCGTAACCGTGGCCGCAGATGGAGTCCAGCTCCTTTTTCAGCCGCTTTTGCAGCACGTCGGGCAGCGGGCTTCCGTAGTCGCGCGCCGCATGCTTCCAGGTGTCGTCGCGCAGCTCCTGTTCCGCGCCCGGGATGCTGGGCGGGTAGGTGCCCTTGGGGATGGCGCGCAGGTTGTTGTCGATGGTCGCGGCGATCTTGTTGGGGTTCGTCACCACAATTTCATACGCCTTTTCCTGCGGCAGATAGCTGAAATCCTCCAGCATATCGGGCGTGGTGCGGAAGTAGAGCGGAGCCTGATTGTCCGCGTCCTTGAAGCCGTTGCCGGCCTGCAGAACAGCGCGGTAGATCCAGTCCTCCGGCTCCTGAAAGTGGGAGTCGCCCGTGGCGACAACCGGCTTATGCAGGTCCTCGCCCAGCTTTATGACGGTGCGGTTGAAGTTTTTGATGGCCTCGATCGAGTCCACCTGCCCGTTGCGCACCATGAATTCATTGTTGCCGAGCGGCTGCACCTCGAGATAATCGTAATAATCGGCAATGCGGAGCAGCTGTTCGTAGGGCTGACCGGCCACGATTGCCCTGTAAAGCTCACCTGCTTCACAGGCCGGGGAGAGCAGCAGGCCCTCGCGGTACTGGTTCAGCAGGCTGCGCGGCACGCGCGGTTTCTTAAAGAAATACTGCGTGTGAGCGGCGCTGACAATGCGGTAGAGGTTCTTTAAGCCCACCTGATTCTGCACCAATATAATAAGGTGGTAGTATTTCTTTTTCAGCACCTCTTTGTTGCCGCCGAGGCCGGTGTTGATAGACTCCACCGTATGGATGTCCTTTTCCTCGAGGTCGGTCAGCATGACCTCATAGATGCGGGCCAGCGCCATGGCGTCATCGACGGCGCGGTGATGGTTGAAGGGCGGGATCTCGAGGTGCTTGTTGATGGTGTCCAGCTTGTAGTTGCGCAGCCCCGGAAAGAGTGCCTGCCCCATCGGCAGTGTATCGATATAGGTGTTCTCGTCCCAGCTGACGCCCGCCTTCTCCCCTGCTTTGCGGATGAACAGCATATCAAAGCTGTGGGCGTTGTGGGCCACAAGAATGTTGTCCCCGCAAAATTCTTTAAAAGCGCGGATGGCTTCCTCGGGCGTCGGGGCGTCGGCGACCATGGCATCGTTGATGCCGGTCAGGTCAACGACCTTCTGCGGGATCGGCTTGCCGGGGTTGACGAAGGTGCAGAACTTCTTTTCCTCGTTGATCTTGCCGTTTTCAACATAGACTGCGCCGATCTCGGTCAGGCGCTCGGTGTTGGAGTCGAGACCCGTCGTCTCGGTGTCAAAGACGACGAACGAGCCGGAGAGCGGCATCTCGGCGCTGCCGTAGACTGCTGGGATCATGTCATCGACGAAGTAGGCTTCACAGCCGTAAATCAGTTTAAAGTTCGGGTCTGTTTCGTGGATGGCATCGGTGGCCAGCATCGCTTCGGGGTAGCCCTGGCAGACGCCGTGGTCGGTGATGGCAATGGCGCGGTGGCCCATGCGGTGAGCCAGACGCACGATCTTGCCGGGGTCGTTGAAGCCGTCCATCGAGCTGGACTTGGTGTGCAGGTGCAGCTCGACGCGCTTTTCGCCGTCGGGCGCGGTATCCTGGCGCTGCTCACGCTCGACCTGCAAAACGTCGTAGGGCATGATGACAAAGTCATGCTCGTACTTGTCGTACATATAGTTGCCGCGGACGATGAGGGTCGTGCCGGGCTTGAGGCCCTCCCACTTGGACATATCCGCGCCTTCTTCCCCCATGACCTTGAGGTTGACGGAGCCGGAGTAGTCGGTAATGGAGGTAAAATAAATCTTGCGGCGGCTGCCCTTGACCTCGGTAGCAAAGACGTCGCCCCAGACCGTGACCTTGCCGCCGTCGCCCAGATCGTTGAGGCGGCGGGTGTCGGTGGGCTTGAACTGCTTGCCGTAGAACAGCTTGACCGGCTTGTTCGTGAGGGCGAGACCTTCAATCGTAAAGTCGGGCGGTGTCTCCTTGGCCTCGAACTTGACAACGGGGGCCTTCTCCTGCAGGTACTGCTCAAACTCCTCCTCGGTGCGCGCCTTACCGGAATCGGCCAGGCGGACGACAGGCAGACTTCCTGTGCGCTCCTGGATCATCTCGGCCAGCACGCGGGGCAGCTCGACGCTCTCAAGGATCTGGCGGCCCGCGCTGACGTGGACCGTGATGCCGTCCTCGCCAAAGGTAACGGGCTCGGACTTATCGAGGAAGCCGTTGACCGGCATTCCCTTTTCTTTCAATTCCTCGATCATCAGGCGCACGGCCTCGGGGGTGATGTTCGGGTAGGCAAAGTAGCTGCGGACTTGCAGCTCATACCCGGCGAACACCTCGGCAAGGGACGCACAAAGACGCCCGCACAGCGCCTGATCCAGAGGTTCAGCACTGCGCAGGCAGATGACGACCTGTCTTTTTGTGCGGTAAAGCTCCACGCGGTCCACAAGCACACTGCCGAACGCCGCGCAGAACTGCTGGTCCGCCGTAAACTGCGGCCAGACCTGGGTGACAAATGGTTTCAAGGGAATTTTACCTCACAAGTGGATAGCATGTTGTAGGGGGCTGCGTCCCCGACGCCCCGCGGGCGGATGCAAGCATCCGCCCCTACGAGGGTTGGCTTCCCCCTCGGGGGAAGCTGTCCGCGAAGCGGACTGATGAGGGCGAAGTTTCCGGGTATTACCCGCAAACGAATTGCCGAGGACAGCTTGCCCCTCATCCGGCCCTGCGGGGCCACCTTCCCCCGCGGGGGAAGGCTTTATGGGTTACAGCTTATGAATTTCTTCCAGCAGCTGGCCGACAATATCGCCCTTGAGCATACGGATCTTCTCGCCGCGGATGAAAAGCAGGGCCTCGTCCTTACCGCCGGCAATGCCGATGTCGGCGTCGGATGCCTCACCGGGGCCGTTGACAACACAGCCCATAATAGCGATCTTGAGCGGCTTCTTAAAGCCCTCGTCCCGCAGACGCGCCTCGACCTCGTTGGCGATCTCGATCATCGGGTACTGGGTGCGGCCACAGGTCGGACAGCTGATGATCTCAGGACCGGCGACGGCGTAGCCCGCCGCGCGCAGGATGTCATACCCGGCGTAGACCTCGTTCTCGGGTTCATCGGTCAGACTGACGCGCAGCGTGTCACCGATGCCCTCCATCAGCAGACCGCCGATGCCCATGGCGGACTTGATGGTGCCCATATATTCCGTGCCGGTCTCCGTCACGCCGACATGCAGCGGATAGTCGCTGCGCTCGTGCATCAGGCGGTATGCCTGCATCATGAGCGGCACATTGCTGGACTTCATGGAAACGCAGATATCGCCGAAGCCGACGTCCTCGAGCATCCGGATGTGGGAAAACGCGCTTTCGACCAGCGCCTCCGGCGTGGGATGGCCGTATTTTTCCAGCAGGCTCTTCTCGAGGCTGCCGCCGTTCACGCCGATGCGGATGGGAATATGGTGGGCGCGGCAGCAGTCTGCCACGGCGCGCACATGGGCCTCGCCGCCGATGTTGCCGGGGTTGATGCGGATCTTGGCCGCGCCATTTTCCGCCGCGCGGATGGCAAGGCGGTAGTCAAAGTGGATATCCGCCACCAGCGGCAGCGGGGACGCGGCGCAGATGGCGCCGAAGGCCTCCGCGGCCTCCATGTCCGGAACGGCCAGCCGCGCGATCTCGCACCCGGCGGCAGCCAGCGCGCGGATCTGCGCAAGGCAGCCGTCCACGTCGGTCGTTCTCGTGTTCAGCATCGACTGGATGGATACCGGCGCGCCTCCGCCGACCGGAACGCCGCCGACCATAATTTTTCTTGTGAGTTTCCGCTCCATTTTTATCGCACCAGCTTCCAGATATCCTTAAATGTGATAAACGCCATGAAGCCCAGCAGCAGGATCATGCCTGCGGCATGGATATAGCCTTCAAATTTCGAGGGGATCTTTTTCTTCGTAATGGCCGTAAACACCGTGTTCACCAGCAGCAAAAACGCGCGTCCGCCGTCGAGCGCCGGGAGCGGCAGCATATTCATAACGGCCAGATTGATCGCGATGAACGCGCCAAGGTAGAGAACGTTCAGAATGCCGTCCGCCGTCGTCGCAGCGCTCTGTCCCGTCTGCGCGATGGCCGACACAACGCCGACCGGCCCGGACATATCATTGACCGACACAAGGCCCGACACCAGATCGCCGAGGCTCATCCACACGAGCCGCGCAAAATCCAGCGCCGTGTACCACGTGTTTTTGAGCACCGTCCCGACGGTCTTTTCCTCATAGCCAAAGTACAGGCCGTATTTATACTGCTGCTCGCCGTCGACCTCATAGAGCTGCTGCTTCATTTCAAAGTCGTCCAGCTTGATGAGTTTCCCGTCCCGCTTGACAATGAGATCGAATGTTCCCGTCTTGTTCCGGGCCAGAAGCGTGCCGACGTCGGAGTAGATATACACGCGCCGTCCGTCGATCTTATAAAGCTCGTCGCCGACCTGAAGTCCCTGAGAAGATTCCAGCGGGCAGCCGTCAAAGAAGCCGGAGATTTTGGCCGTTGAGAAGCCCGCGACGCAGGAATAGATGAGCGCCAGCACGACAAGGCCCGTCAGGAAGTTCATAAACGAGCCTGCCGCCAGAATGATCAGCCGCTTCCACCAGACCTTGGACGTGAACGCTCTGGGGTTGTCGGATTCTTCATCCTCGCCCTCCATCGCGCAGTAGCCGCCCACGGGGATGCAGCGCAGAGAATAGAGCGTCTCGCCCTTCTGTTTTTTGAAAATCGCCGGGCCCATGCAGATGGAAAATTCGTTCACCTGCACGTCCAGCGCCTTGGCCGTCAGAAAATGGCCCAGCTCGTGGATAAAGATCAGAAAACCAAAAATGAGGATTGCAAAGAGAATATACATGAAATCACCTTTATTTCAAAAACCGCTCCCGGGTATGGATGCGGGCGAGGCGGTCGGCCTCAAAAATATCGGCAAGCGACGGCTCCTGTACGACCGGCAGGCGCAGCGCGGCCTCGACCGCGTCCGCAATGTCGTAAAAGCCGATCTTATCCTGCAAAAACAGGCCGACGGCCTCTTCATTGGCGGCGTTCGTGGCCGTGCAGGCCGTGCCGCCGGTCTGCGCTGCCTGCTTTGCAAGCACGAAGCACGGAAACGCCGTCTCGTCGATCGCGTCAAACGTCAGCGGCCCGCAGGACAGAAGATCGAGCGCGGGAGCCGGATTGTGCGCCCGGTTCGGATACGTCATGGCAAGGCCGATGGGGATGCGCATATCGGGCACGCCCAGCTGCGCCATGACGGCTCCGTCGACAAACTCCACAAGCGAATGCACAACGGACTGCCGGTGGATGACGGCAGTGACCTTCGAAAGCGGCAGATCATACAGCCGCATGGCCTCGATGATCTCCAGCCCCTTGTTCATAAGCGTCGCGCAGTCGACTGTGATCTTCGCGCCCATTTTCCAGTTCGGGTGGCGCAGCGCGTCTGATTTGGTCATACAGACCAACTCTTCCCGCGTCTTCCCGAAAAACGGCCCGCCGGAGCAGGTCAGAATCAGGCGTTTGACCTCGGCTTTGTCCCGGCAGCCCATGAGGCACTGGAAAATGGCCGAATGCTCGGAATCGACGGGAATAATTTCAGCGCCGGATTCCCGCGCGGCAGATTGCATGATCTGCCCTGCGCAGACCATCGTCTCTTTATTGGCAAGGGCAATGCGCTTTTTTTCGTGAATCGCCGTCAGCGTGGGCCGCAGCGCGGCAAAGCCGCACACGGCCACAACGACCGTATCGGCCTCCGGCAGAGCCGCCGCCTCGCACAGCGCCTCCGCGCCCGCGAGCACCCTTATATTCATATCCGCCAGACGGACTTTTAATTCCTCCGCAGCGGCTTCGTCTGCCAGAACGGCGAGCTTTGGCCGGTATTTGCGGCACTGCGCCTCTATGAGATCAACATTGCGCTCCGCCGTCAGCGCGGCGACGCGCAGTCCCAGCTCGTCCGCGACGGACAGCGTCTGTCTGCCAATGGAGCCCGTGGAGCCCAGAATGGTAATTGTTTTTGTCATACCAGCTTCTCCAGCAAAAACAGCATCGCGTACACGACGGGCGCAAGGAACAGCGTCGAATCGAACCGGTCGAGCACGCCGCCGTGGGTCAGGAAAATGTGGCTGTAGTCCTTGATCCCGGCCTCGCGCTTGATGAGGCTCATGGACAGATCGCCCAGCTGGCCGAAGAGATTGGCGACAATGCCGATCACGGCCAGATACCACAGCGGCAGCTCCATCTGCCAGAGCCATTTGGAGACAAGCCCCAGCAGCACCATGCCGAGCGCACTGCCCACCGGTCCGGCGAGAAAGCCCGCCCACGTCTTGTTCGGGCTCACGTGCGGGGCGAATTTCTTATGGCCGAAGGCCATGCCGCCGAGCATGGAAAAGCTGTCGCCAATAAACGCGATCACAAACGGCATGAGCACGAACGCAGGGGAGACATTGCGCAGCAGGCCGATGCAGCTGTACATCGCCGGGAACAGGAAGCCTGCCACGATGCAGACCGCCACGTCCGCAAACGGAATGGCAGTTTCCTTCCCATGCGTGCTGACCGCCATGTAAAACAGGAACATCACATAGAAAAACGCGTAGATGAGCGTCGCCGTGACCGCCGTTCCGAATACGATGGCCAGCACGACGAGCGCCGCGCATAAAACCGTCGGCACATAGAGAAGCTTCGGCTGCCTGCACGCCGTATGCAGCAGCTCCCACGCGGCTGCGCCCGCGATGGCCGCCGTCAGAATTGCCGTTGCGATAGGCGGCAGGAGCACGAGAACTACAATGAGAAGCGGCACGCCGACGGCGGCAACGAGAAGTCTTTGTTTCATTTGCGGCCTCCAAACCGGCGCTCGCGCTTCTGATATGACGCGATTGCCTTGTCGAGTTCAGGTTCGTCAAAATCGGGCCAGAGCACATCCGTGAAATAATACTCCGCATACGCCGACTGCCAGAGCAGGAAGTTCGACGTGCGCAGCTCGCCCGAGGGCCGGATGATCAGCTCCGGGTCGGGGATGCCGTCGGTGTAGAGATAGTGCGCGAAATCCGCCTCTGTTAATTCCTCCGGCTTTTTTACGCCATTCACGCAGTCGGCGGCAAAGCGCAGTTCGCTCTCCTTCGTAATCTGCATATATCCCTTGGGCGCGTACGCCGAGCCTGTATTGTAACGGGACAAATAATCGTAGGAAATAAACAGCTCCGCCGTATCTCCCGCGAACACCGCACGCGGCGCGCAGTAAGGCACATAGAGAGAAGTGTCGTAAAACTCGTAAGAGTTGCCGAACGAGCACTCCACTTTTCCGGAGCGATTCAAAATGATCTGATAGTCGTATACGTACGGTTTTCCGAGTCCGTGATCGACGGTGCTGAGAACGAGTCTGAAACTCTCCACGCCCTC
>OOCM01001071.1_pt1 | contig 23323 bp, 24 predicted proteins | sample 1671111 | NCBI WGS metagenome assembly OOCM01 (sample SAMN06348123, study PRJEB24527) | human gut metagenome | biome: human gut; feature: ankylosing spondylitis patient; material: feces | host: Homo sapiens | place: China | collected 2015-10 | reverse complement strand
GGCGCGGAGCGGCCACTGCATGTTCTCTCCTTCTCTTTTTGCTGCCGCTGGCCCGGTGGGTGATGGAAGTTTCTGCAGCAGGCCGATGCTCTCATCGCCCGCCGGTCCAGGCCCCTGCGGGTCGTGAGGGCCGAGACTTACAGCACGGCTCGGAGCCAGCCCAGGACCAGCAGGTGGAGGGGGTAGAACATATAAAAGAACCACTTGGAAAAACCGCCGCTGGTTCCGTGCCGGCCTGTGTAGCGGGAGAGGAGCAGCAGCGGCAGAAACGCCCCCACGTACTCGACGGAGTAGGCGTAGAGCTCCCAGTCGATCTGGAAGACATGGTCGTAAAACAGTCCGAAAAACGGGTGGATCAGCAGGGAGAGCACCCCCATGTCCAGCATGACCACCATGCAGTAGGCAAACGCCTGGTGCTTCCAACTGCCATAATAATAGTCGAACACCAGGATAATCACCACGCCTGTGTAGCCCCAGTCCGCCGGGACAGACAGGATGAACAGGAGCAAAATCAGCAGGACCTTCCAGGCAGAGCAGAGGCGCGGGCTCCTGCGGATGCGGACCGCCAGAACGCCCAGAAAAATGGTATAGATGACATTGGGGCGCATCAGCTGGATGGCGGCCAGATCGCCGCCGAAGTGGAAGTACAGAAAGGGAAACCAGCTGACCAGCGCGAAAACAGCCAGGCGGAGCAGATACCGGTTGAGGTTTCTGGTGTGGTGACAGCCCTCCACGGCGGCAAAGAACATGGTGGGGCCGGTGATTTTTCCGATGGAATGCAGGAGAATCGCCAACAGGGTGCCGTCGGGGACAAAGGCGAAGGCGATATGGTCGATCACCATGGCCGCCACCGCCACGGCCTTCAGATGATTGAGGGAGAGCCCGCCCCGGGACCGCTCCAGGCATTCAGCGGACGGGGGAGGGCAGGCGGGCAGCCCCTGTGGCGTTTCTCCGGAAAGGCCGCGGCTTTCCTCCAGACAGTGGTCGATCATGCGGCTCCCTCCATGGCCCGCAGGGCCGTCACCAGAGCCGGTTCCCCGGCGGGGGAGAGAATGTCCGGCGTGGTGCCCGTTTCCTCACTGCTGGAGCCGTCACCGTTCAGGCCGAACATCATGGTGAACTGCACCAGGATGCCGCTGTTGGGCAGCTGCAGGAAGACTGGATCCAGAGCCCCGATGCCGTCACCGCCGGTGGGACTGCCCACCAGGGTGGCGAAGCCTGTCTCCTGGCAGAACACGGCGAAGGACTCGCTGGCGGAGTAGACCGCCGGCCCCACCAGCACCCAGATGCGGCCGTGGAAAGGTGCCCGCTCTGCCGCTGGCTCCACAGAGAGGGTGCTCTCCACAAAGTGGGTGGCGGCCTGGATTCCGTCCCGCTCCAGCTTGGGCAGATCCGGCAGGTCCGCGATGGGGTGCAGCTCCTCCGGGGAGAACACCTCCTGGATATAGGGGCGGTTGTTGCCGCTCTCCGCCAGCAGGGCATAGTTGGTGCAGGAGAGGGGACGGTCCGTCAGGGGCGCCGCCAGCAGCTGCTGCCAGTAGACCTCGCTTCCGCCGGAGTTGTCCGTCAGGTCGATGATGAGATCCGTGCAGTCCGCCGCCTGGCGGTAGAAGTCCGTCAGGGCCGCCCGGTCTGTGGCGTAGCTGTCCTCATATTCCGCCGGGAAGCTGTCGATCTTCACATACCCCACGTCTCCGCCGGGCAGGAGCAGGGTGTGGAGGTTCGCGGCAGGCTCCTCCGAATCGGCTGAATTGACCGTGCCGTCCTCTTCGCCGTAGGCATCCAGCAGCGTCTGGAGTCTTTCATAGCCCCGGACGGTCACCGGGTCCGTCAGCACCTCCCGCCAGTGCTCCCGGTCCTGGATGCCGCCGTCCTCATAGGCCTCACAGTAGGCGCGGTACATATCCGGCTCCACGATCCAGAGGTGGCCGTACGTCCCCAGGCGGAACAGTGTGCTGTAAACAGCGGAATAGAATACCTCGTCGCTGTCGCTTTCCTGGATCATCTCCCGGTATGCCTGGAAGATGGCCGCCGACGGGTCCTCCGGGTTGTCCCGGTCTCGGACACCCATGCAGAGATAGCTGTCCCCCAGTGTCTGGACCAGGTAGTCGTAGTCCTCCAGCCGCTGTTCCTGGGTCAAGCCAAGCAAGTGGTCCATGGAGGGGACCTCAGATTCCGGCCCTCCCAGGGCACCGCATCCCGCCAGCAGACAGGGCAGCACCGCTGCTGCCAGCAGCTTCTTCCAAGCGTGTTTCATCGTGTGTCTCCTTTCAAATCGGCTGTCCCCAATATTACGGGAGTAAAGGGCCTCTTTCTTCACTCCAGCGGGGAACACCGGCAGGATAACACCAATTTCTTACAACTCTATGGAGAAATCTCTTACAGATTTCTTACAGTTCCCGAAACGACAAAAAGGTCCGCGAGCTTTGGCTCGCGGACCTTTTATGTATCCTCGATTACTCCTCGGGGACGATGGCGCCGTTGGGGCAGGTGTCGCTGCAAGAACCGCAGTCCAGGCAAGCGGCAGCATCGATGACGTACTGGTCATCGCCCTGGCTGATAGCACCGGCGGGGCAAGCGTCCGCGCAGGAGCCACAGCTCACGCAGGCAGAAGTGATTTTGTAAGCCATGGGAAGCACCTCCATCAGAATTGTACCCCTATTGTAGCATACAAATTAAAAAAAGCAAGTACCAGCCGTTCAAATTCTATGGTTAAATTTTCGAAAAAATACGGGAAAGCGTCCAAAAATGACGTTTGTCAAGACTAACTGTTCACAAATTGTTTTCAAATAGGTCAAAGAAAGTCAAAATTCAACTCTTGACATTTTGATCGGGCGTGTTATACTAAACACAGAACAAAAGGTCAAAGAAAGTCAAAGTCAAAGAGACGAGGCGTTCTTTGGAAAGGGAGGAATCATCCGTGGGGATTTCCGATTTGATTGCCAGCTTCCTGCAGGAGAGTTTGGAGGAGACGGACGGTGGTGTGCTGGAGGTCCAGCGCAATGACCTGGCCCAGCGCTTCAATTGCGTACCCAGCCAGATCAACTACGTGATGTCCACCCGCTTTTCCCCGGAGCGGGGTTATATCGTGGAGAGCCGCCGGGGCGGCAATGGCTACATCCGGATCACCCGGGTCCGGGTGGACCGCCAGACGCTGCTGATGCAGGTCATCAACACCCTGGGCAGCCAGGTGGACCTGGCCTCCGCTCGGGCCATCCTGAACAATCTGGTCCAGGCCGGCGCCCTGGAGGAGAACGCAGGCCGGAGCATTCTGGCCGCCGTCGGCGACAAGGCCCTGGCCGCGGTCCCGCGGGAGAGCCGGGACACCGTCCGGGCGGACATCATGAAGCAGGTGCTGATCCTGCAGGTGTAGCCGGGACCCGGGCAGCGGGGAAAAATGTTTCAATAAGCACGCACAGTTTCCAGATGATAGGAGGAATTGATTTATGAAATGCGAAAATTGTGGTAAGAATGAAGTTACCTTTGTGTATCGGAGCAACGTGAACGGCCATGTGGAAGAGAAGCACCTGTGCAGCGACTGCGCGGAAAAGCTGGGCTATACCCAGCGGCTGGGTGCCCAGAGCCAGCGGATGATGCAAAGCTTCTTCGGGAACAGCCTCTTTGGAAACGATTTCTTCGACGATTTCTTCTCTCCCATGCCCAGCCTGCTGGGGCGGAGAATGAAGATGCTGGAGGACCCCTTTGACGACTTCTTCGCCGAGATGCCGGCCCTGAGCGCCTCTCCTGTCCAGCAGCAGGAGGCAAAGCAGGAAAAGAAGGACGACCTGGTAGGCCAGGAGGACCAGAGCCGCTTTGCCTATCTGCGCCAGATGAACGCGCTGAAGCTGGAGATGAAGAAGGCTGTGCACCAGGAGAACTTTGAGCGGGCGGCGGAGCTTCGGGACCAGATCAGGTCTCTGGAGGCCGCTCACAAGGAGCAGAAGGAAAACAAGTAAACGGGACTTTCCCATGGAAAGGAAGGTAAGACACTATGAATGAGAACAAATTTTCGCCCAGGGCGGAGGAGGCCCTGCGGCTTTCCCAGGAGGCAGCCGGTGAGCTGGGCCACGGCTACGTGGGCACGGAGCACCTGCTGCTGGGCCTGATCCGGGAAGAGGAGGGCGTGGCCCACACCGTTCTGACGGAGGCGGGCCTCACCGATGACATGATCGTGGAGATCATCAAGAAGAGCGTGGGTGCCGGTCTGCCCGGCAGCAATCCCGCCCAGGGCCTCACCCCCCGCGCCAAGCGGGTGGTGGAGCTGGCCATGGAGGACTCCATGCGGGGCGGCTACAACTACGTGGGCACGGAGCACCTGCTGGCGGGCATCCTGCGGGAAGGCAACAATATGGCCGTCCGCATCCTGCGCACCGCTGGCGTGGATGCCCGTCACCTGTACACAGCCCTGATGCAGAAGCTGGGTGAGATGCCCCGGAGTCAGGCCGCCGATCCCGGCCGCTCCGGCACCAGCCCCGCAAAGGAGGATAACGGCAAGAACAAGACCCTGAAGGAGTTCACCCGGGACCTGACCGCCGACGCTCGGGCCGGCAAGCTGGACCCGGTCATCGGCCGGGACGGGGAGATCCAGCGGGTGATCCAGATTCTCTCCCGCCGCACCAAGAACAACCCCTGCCTGATCGGTGAGCCCGGTGTGGGCAAAACCGCCATCGCTGAGGGTCTGGCCCGGAAGATCGTTATGGGCGACGTACCCGACGAGATGCTGGACAAGCGCCTTTTGTCCCTGGACCTCAGCGGCATGGTGGCGGGCACCAAGTACCGGGGCGAGTTTGAGGAGCGGATTAAGAAGCTGCTGGAGGAGGTCAGGAAGTCCGGCAATGTGATCCTCTTCATCGATGAGCTCCATACCATCGTGGGCGCCGGCAGCGCCGAGGGCGCCGTGGACGCCGCCAACATCATCAAGCCGGCTCTGGGCCGGGGCGAGATCCAGGTGATCGGCGCCACCACCCTGAACGAGTACCGGAAGTATATCGAGAAGGACGCCGCCCTGGGGCGCCGGTTCCAGCCGGTGCAGGTGGGTGAGCCCAGCCAGGAGGCGTCTCTGGAGATCCTGAAGGGCCTGCGGGAGAAGTACGAGAAGCACCACAGCCTCCAGATCACCGACGAGGCCCTGGAGGCCGCCGTGAAGCTCTCCGCCCGGTATATCAACGACCGGTTCCTGCCGGACAAGGCCATCGACCTGATGGACGAGGCTGCCAGCCGGGTGCGGATGGAGACGGAGGAGATCTCCCCGGAGCTGAAGAGCCTGGAGGAGAAGATCGCCGCCCTGGCCAAGGACAAGGAGGCTGCCATCGAGAAGCAGGACTATGAGACCGCCGCCAAGCTGCGGGACATTGAGAAGGACTACCAGGAGCAGGTGGAGATGGAGCGGGAGAAGCGCCGCAAGAACAACACCCAGCACCGCCCGGTGAACGCTGACGACATTGCCGCCGTGGTGGCCGGTTGGACCGGCATCCCCGTCACCCGTCTGACGGAGGATGAGGGCACCCGCCTGCTGCACATGGAGGACACCCTCCACGAGCGGGTAGTGGGTCAGGACGAAGCCGTAAAGGCCGTGGCCCGGGCCATCCGTCGGGGCCGTGTGGGTCTGAAGGATCCGAAGCGCCCCATCGGCTCCTTCCTGTTCCTGGGCCCCACCGGCGTGGGAAAGACGGAGCTGTGCAAGTCCTTGGCGGAGGCCATGTTCGGCGATGAGAACGCCATGATCCGGATCGATATGTCCGAGTATATGGAGCGGCACACAGTGTCCCGTCTGATTGGCTCCCCGCCGGGCTATGTGGGCCACGAGGAGGGCGGTCAGCTGACGGAGAAGGTGCGGCGCAAGCCCTACTCCGTGGTACTGTTTGACGAGATCGAAAAGGCCCACGAGGATGTGTGGAACATCCTGCTGCAGCTTCTGGATGACGGCCGGATCACCGACTCTCAGGGCAGGACGGTGGACTTCAAGAACACCGTCATCGTCATGACCAGCAACATCGGTGCCCGCAGCCTCACTGCCATGGGCAGCAAGCTGGGCTTTTCCGCCGAGGAGCGGGACTCCGATCCTGACGCTGAAAAGAAGTTCGAGACCGCCCGGGAGCAGGTGATGGCGGAGCTGCGTCAGACCTTCCGCCCGGAGTTCCTAAACCGGATCGACGATATCATCGTATTCCGCCCCCTGACGGAGGAGGACATCCGGGAAGTGGCCCGGCGGATGCTGAAGACCGTCTCCGCCCGGATGGAGACCATGGGCATCCACCTGGATGCCAGCGACGAGGCTGTGGCAGAGCTGGCTAAGGAGGGCTTTGATCCCAAGTACGGGGCCCGTCCCCTGCGCCGGGCCATCCAGAGCAAGGTGGAAGACGCCGTGGCCGAGAAGATGCTGGACGGCACCCTCAAGGCCGGTGACACCGCCAAGCTTACCGTGGAGAACAATCGACTCTGCGTTTCCAAGTGAAGAGACCTGGTCAAGCCGTCCGGAGGCCCCATAGCCTCCGGGCGGCCTTTCCGACATACCGGCCGGAAGCGAATAGACTTGACTTTGGCGGAGAAACAGGTAAAATAGAGAGGTATAAAATGAACCCATCGTGCTGTCCCCGATCCAGTAAAAGATGGTGCCAGAGTGCCAACGCGGCGGATCGCAGAGTATATTGCCGCACGTATGTGGGGAAGAACGCCCCCGGGCGGGAGAAATATCTATGACCAAATGTAGCGTAGTTGGCAGCACGCGTGATTTGGGAGGATAGATGACCTATCCATTCCCCCAAAAGCGGAACCCCGGAAGTCCTTGGGACAGTAGATTGTGGTGGAAATTCCCCGGTTGAAAAACTTCCGAAAAATCGGGCGTGACCACAGCACCGCCCACAGACACGAAAAACTTGCTTTTTCCTTCTCCGCATGGTATCATGCAGGAAAACTGAATATCCGGGTGTAGCGCAGTTGGTAGCGCGCTTGCTTTGGGAGCGGGATGTCGGGAGTTCGAATCTCCCATCTCGGACCAGAATGTGTTGATGAAAGATGCAGCACAGAAAACACCGCGCAAAAGCGCGGTGTTTTCACATATTTATCAGTTTTTTCGCTGCAAAAAGTTAGAAAATGAGATTTTTCAACGTCACGATCTCCGCGCGCGTGCAGTTCGCGTTGGGGCTGAACATTAGAGAGAAAAAGGAGAAGTAATATGGCAGTTCGTAGATTAAAAGGTTTATACTTAAAATCAGAAGGTAAATACTTAGAAGACTACCCTTCGTGTTATGTTGAACAGACAGAGGCACTTTTTGAATGGCGGCAGAGCACACCGAAGCAGGATATCGAACTTCATAAGAGAGCTGAGAAGTTTTCCGGCCTGTTCAGGGATATGCTTTTGGACAAGGATGCAATCGAGAATGTTAAGTTGTTTGAAGACGCTGCGTTCTTTTCTCCCACAGCGTTTACATCGGCCCAGTAGGTTCTAAATTTGGTAGCACTTGTCCAAGGCGAGCTTCTTCCTCGCCCCCATGATGGTCCATCCACGAAAACCGTTCCATGATCTGTTTCTCCCTGCTGTTCCAAATGAGCCACATACTGGTAAAACAGATCTTCCACGGCCTCTGCACACCGTCCCGTCCGGAAGCGTGCCAGCGTTGTATGGTCCGGTATGGGCTCTTCTTCCAAAAGCCACATGAAGTCCACACGGTACCGACAGGCCTCCTCCAGCTTTCTGTTGGAATAGATCCCGCACTGGTATCCGTACGCCATTACCTTGAACAGCACTCGCGGGTCGACCTTCGATTTTCTGCCTCTGGCAGAATAGGCGCGATACAGTTTCCTGTAGTCCAGTTCCTCAAGCTGGGCGCTTGTCAGTCGGACGGGGGCGTTCTCTGGCAACAAAATTTCGTTGTTCAATGCAAAGACCAGTTGACCATTTCTCTCATTTACGCTACACTGGCTTTGCTTTTGGTTTTTTCTCACAAACTAATCATAAAGCAAAAGGACGAGCAGGCAACCCCTTTTTTTCGGGGAGACCTGCTCATCTTTTTTATTCAGCTTCCGTGCGCTATTTTGCAACGCGCCCTTTTAGGTAGGAGCAAAAATGAAGAGAAAGTATCTGATTTTAAAGGCCAAAGGCGACGTCATAGCCGAGGCGGACAGCTTCGGTCATGGTGGCGGGTTTGTTGCAGTCGCCGATCTTACGGAATTCAAGCGCGCAGTCGCGATAGGCCTCGACCTCGTCGAGATCAGCGCGCATGCCGATAGCGAGCAGGACGGTATCCGCAGGGCAGAGGGTCTGTTCACCAGTCTGGACATTCTCAATCAGTACACCCTCGGAGGAGATGCTGATGCACTTGCTGTTGACGAGCGCCTTGGGGGCGCCCTCTTTGAGATACTCCTTGTTGACGGCGGTGTAGTGCAGGTAGGGCGCGCCAAGGCAGATCTGGTCGCGCATTTCCACGACCGTGACGCTTTTGCCCTCCTGCTGGAGAACGAGACCCTCTTCGGCGCCCTGCGGGCCACCGCCGATGATGACGACATTTTTGCCGACTTCGATGGAGCGGACTTCGTCGATGGTGTGGATCATCGGCAGATCAGCACCGGGGAAGGGGGGCTTGATGGGATGTGCGCCGATGGCAAGAATGACGACGTCGGCACCAAAAGCCTTTGCATCTTCGGGAGACATGAAAGTGTTCATGCGAAGATCAATATTGCTCTCTTTGACCTTGCGGATCTTGAGGTTGAGATAGCGGCGGTATTCATCCTTGAACGGCGCTTCCACGACAACGTTGATCAGACCGCCGAGATGATCGGATTTTTCGCACAGCGTGACATCGTGTCCGCGCTCTGCGGCGGTGAGGGCAACCTGCATGCCGCCGGGGCCGCCGCCGATGACGAGAACCTTCTTGCGTGGGCCGGGAGGCATAATGTTGACCTGCCACTCGCGGCCGAGCACGGGGTTGACGGCGCATTTGCGGATGTGCGCGTGGAAAGGAGTATAGTGCGCAGGACCGTATGCACAGGGGACGCAGGTGCCGCAGCGCAGGCAGGGGACGATCTCATCTTCGTGGCCATGGTAGGCCTTGTCGACCCAGCTCGGGTCGGCAAAGAATGCACGACCGGCGGCGACCATATCAACTTCGCCGCGGGCGATGGCCTCGTCAGCCCGCTTGAGGTCGCTGATACGACCAACAGTACAGACGGGCGTCTTGACAGCGGCCTTGATGGAGGCAGCAAGGGGGATATTGACGCCGCGCTCGGTAAACATGCTGGGGAAGAGCTTGCCGCAGGAGGGATCGAAGAACGAGGACGAGCTGATGTGGATCAGATCAACCTTGCCGTCGAGCATCTTGGCAAATTCAATGCCCTCTTCGGGGCCGAAGCCGCCTTCCATGAAGTCGTTTGCGGAGAAACGGTATTCGATGGGTAGCTTAGGGCAGCGCTTGCGGATGGCGTCCACGATCATCAACGGGAAGCGGGCGCGGTTTTCAAGGCTGCCGCCGTATTTGTCGGTGCGGTGGTTATAGAGCGGGGACATGAATTGGCTGAGCAGCCAACCGTGCGCGCCATGGATCTGGACCATGTCGTGTCCGCCGTACTGCGCCATCTCGGCGGCGCGGGCATAGGCTTCGATGAGCTTGAACATAATGTCTTCGGTCATTTCCGTGGTCATGATGCCATAGGGGTTTTTGAATGCGCTGGGCGCGTAGAGCTTGCCATCCGGTGCGACGGAGAGCGTGTTCCAGCCACCGTGATGCGTCAGCGAGACGGAAGAGATAGCGCCATACTTGGCGCGATTTATGGCGGCATCTGCACGCCCTCTGAGGCGGCGGCTGTGTCCGTGTTCTATGCGGCGTTTGTCGGCCTTTTCGTTTACAAGAAAATCAATTTCAGGGATTGTGTGCAGATTTTCGTCAAGACTTGCTGCACGGCCGGCGTGTGCGGCTTCATGGTGTTCTGCGTTTCCATGGTCAGCCGTATTTTCATGGTCGAGAACCTCAACGGTGCGGTCGAGGCCCTGCTCAACGCTATGGGCGGCAACCGCTACGTGATCCTTCTGTGCGTGAACATCCTGCTCATCCTCTTTGGTATGTTCCTGGATGACTCCAGCGCCATGTACATCTGCGCACCGATTCTGACGCCGGTGCTTGCCAACTTCGGTATTGACCCCGTTTACTTTGCGGCGATCATGATCGTGAACCTCGGCCTTGGCTGCATCACGCCGCCGTGCGCGTCAGTCCTCTTCATGGGAGCCCGCGTCGGTAAGTCTTCGCTGACGAAGATGCTGCCGTCCACATATTCGCTGATCCTGTTTGTCTGGCTACCGATGCTGGCGATTCTGACGCTCTTCCCCGATGTGGCGCTTTGGCTGCCGCGCGTGATGCTCGGCTACGGCGCATAAAACGCTTTTCAGAGCGATCTCTCCTGAATACTCCACACAATAGTAAGAGCCTCCTGCTTTGTCCAGGAGGCTCTTGCTATCGATTGAGCGGCCGCTCGGCGCTCTCATAACCCGGAGGCCGTAGGTTCGAGTCCTGCCTCCGCAACCAAAAAAGTCCTGAAATCGTAAGATTTCAGGACTTTTTCTAACCTTTCGACAGTAATTATAAAGCACAAAATAACGCTTTCTAACACTTTTCTAACATATTCCGTCAGATAAAGAGGAGAAGTCGTTTAGTTTAATTGAAATTTGCGACAGTATATGATATTTTTATATGATTAAAAGAATGTGTCGCTATGTGCATTCCTGAAAATACATTAAATGTCATCATTACTTCTATTGTTTCCTCACTTTCTAACTGCCTTCTAATCGGCAATTCAGCAGAACAAAGTGTCTATCACATGTGCTTAACTGAATTTGGGGCGTTGCACATAGTGGTGCAATATGGATTGAGAGATAAGGACCATCGCATTTTGCGATGGCCCTATTATTATATGCGAGAGTTATATCTCGTTACGGTCAGCAGTCTCGTTCATGATAAATATCTCCAAAATGTTTTGTACTCGAAAGGTTGCATTTTTCTTTCGTTGGCCTTATCATAGCGCCATAGAGAACTTTCGTAAAGTAAGCACAATATTGTGGCGTAGTTACCAAAAGGATACTATTGTATATTTTCAACACTTTTTTCACAGCTGATGGAGTGATACCATGATCGACAAAATGCTCATTCGTGGGGCAAAGGTCCACAATCTTAAAAATATCGACGTCGACATTCCGCTCGGTAAGATCGTCGGCATCGCGGGCGTGTCCGGCTCAGGAAAATCCTCACTGGCGCTCGGCGTGCTGTATGCCGAGGGCTCGCGTCGCTACCTTGAAGCGCTGTCCACCTATACGCGCCGCCGCATGACGCAGGCGTCCAAGGCGAGCGTGGATGAGGTTCTGTATGTTCCCGCCGCGCTGGCGCTGCACCAGCGCCCCGGCGTGCCCGGCATCCGCAGCACATTCGGCACGGGCACAGAGCTTTTGAACAGCCTGCGTCTGATGTTCTCGCGTTTAGCCAGCCACCGCTGCCCGAACGGGCACTACGTCCCACCTTCCCTGCTCGTTGCGGCGGGCAAGGAGCTCGTCTGTCCCGAGTGCGGCGCGCATTTCTACGCGCCGTCCGCCGAGGAGCTGGCGTTCAACTCACAGGGTGCCTGCCCAAAGTGCAGCGGCACGGGCATCGTCCGCACCGTCGACTTAGACACACTCGTGCCCGACGATTCCCTGACCATCGACGGCGGCGCGGTCGCGCCGTGGAACAGCCTGATGTGGTCGCTGATGACCGACATCTGCCGCCAGATGGGCGTGCGCACGGATGTACCGTTCCGCGACCTGACCAAAAACGAAAAGGACATCGTCTTCCACGGCCCCGCGGAGAAGAAGCACATCTTCTACCACAACAAGAATTCCAACCAGGCGGGCGAGCTGGACTTCACCTACTTCAACGCCGTCTATACCGTCGAAAACGCACTCGCCAAGGTTAAGGACGAAAAGGGCATGAAGCGCGTCGAAAAATTCCTCAAGGAAGAGACCTGCCCCGAATGCCACGGCACGCGTCTCTCTTCTGCCGCCCGCGCGTCGAAGCTGCGCGGCATTTCGCTCGACGAGGCCTGCGCAATGACGCTCTCGGACCTTGTCGACTGGGTGCGCGGCGTACCGGAGAGCCTTCCTACGGAGATGCGCCCGATGGCCGAGAGCATCTGCGAGGCGTTTGAGAGCACGGCAAAGCGGCTCATCGACTTGGGCCTCGGCTACCTGACGCTCGACCGCTCGGCCTCCACTCTCTCCACCGGCGAGCGGCAGCGCATGCAGCTCGCCCGCGCCGTGCGCAACCGCACGACCGGTGTTCTCTATGTGCTCGACGAGCCGTCGATCGGTCTGCATCCGTCGAACATCGTGGGGCTTACCGGCGTGATGCACGATCTTGTCGCCGACGGCAACTCCGTCATCTTGGTCGACCACGACACGCAGATCTTAAAAGAGGCCGACTGGATCGTCGAAATGGGCCCCGAAGCGGGCGCTAAGGGCGGCCATGTCATCGCCGAGGGGAACATCCCAATGATCGAAGAAAACCCAAATTCGCAGATTGGGCCGTTCCTCTCCGGCAAGGCTGAAACAAAGCTGCGCGAGCGCGCCAAAAAGGACGAACTGTTCGCAAACGGCACGGTTCATCTGTCTACTTCTCAGATCCACACTGTCAAGCCGCTTGAGGTCGACATCCCCAAGGGCCGCTTCACGGTCGTCACCGGCGTGTCCGGTTCGGGCAAGACGACGATGGTGCTCGAGAGCCTTGTCCCCGCGCTGGAAGCGAAGATCAACGGCAATCCCCTGCCCGCGCACATTCGCTCGGTCGAAGCCGACGGCATCGCGCACGTCAAGCTCATCGACGCGACGCCCATCGGCATCAACGTCCGCTCCACGGTCGCGACCTACGCGGGCGTGCACGATGAGCTGCGCAAGCTCTACGCCAAGTCGCCCGACGCGAAGGAACACGGCTATAAAGCGAGCGATTTTTCCTACAACACCGGCTCTCTCCGCTGCCCCGGCTGCGACGGCACGGGCGTTGTAAGTCTCGACGTGCAGTTTCTGCCCGACGTCAACATTCCCTGCCCCGACTGCCGCGGCTCGCGCTACGCAAGAGCCGCCTATGGCGTGAAGCTCATGAACAAGGCGGGCGAAAACGCCTCGCTTCCTGAACTCATGGACATGGACGTCAACTCCGCCATTGAATTCTGCGCGGACCGGAAGACCGTCAGCCAGAAGCTCGGCATTTTAAAGCAGCTCGGCCTCGGCTACCTGACGCTCGGCGAGGAAACGCCAAGCCTGTCCGGCGGCGAGGCACAGCGATTAAAGCTCGCCAGCGAGATCGGCCGCACGCAGACCGACTCTGTCTTCGTCTTCGATGAACCGTCGATCGGCCTGCATCCGCTGGATGTTCGCGTGCTGCTCGGCGTCTTCCAGGCGCTTTTGGACAACGGCGCAACGGTCGTGGTCATCGAGCACGACCTCGACGTCATCCGCAACGCGGACTTTCTCATCGACATGGGCCCCGGCGGCGGTGAGGCCGGCGGCAGGATCGTCGCCTCCGGCACGCCGGAGGAAATTCAATTGAACCCCGGCAGCATCACCGGTCAATATCTGTAACACGAAGGAGGTCATACCATGGAATTACCCGCCTGCCCCGTCGAGACGACGCTCATGCTCATCGGCGACAAATGGAAGGTGCTCATCCTGCGCGACCTGATGGACGGCACCAAGCGCTTCGGTGAACTTAAAAAGTCCATCGGCCATGTGACGCAGAAGGTGCTGACCGCGCAGCTGCGCGACATGGAGGCCAAGGGCCTGCTCACCCGCAAGGTCTACGCCGAGGTACCGCCGCGCGTCGAATACACGCTGACCGAGACCGGCTACAGCATAAAGCCCATCCTCGATTCCATGGTCGTCTGGGGCACACATTACAAGGAAAAAGCCGCGGCAATGGAGGATGACGATGCGCCCGATGAAGCCTGATCCCGGCATCCGCGTTCAGGCTGTCCGCATCCCGACGGAAAACGGCGGCATGTCCGCGCTCCTGCTCTCGCCGCTCGCCGCGCTGAAAAACGCCGCAGGCATTTTGTGGCTGCACGGCGGCGGATACATCGCAGGGATGAAAGAAATGGTACACGCCTCCCGCGCGGTCGACCTCGTCAAGAAATTTGGCGCAGTCGTGCTGTCGCCGGGATACCGGCTGGCGCTGAAAGCCCCCTACCCTGCCGCGATCGACGACTGCTATGCCGCGCTCCTTTACCTGAAAGCGCACGCCGCGGCGTTCGGCGTCCGCAGTGATCAGCTCATGGTCGGCGGTGAGAGCGCAGGCGGCGGGCTGTGCGCCGCCGTCTGCATCCGCGCGCGGGACGAAGGTAAGGTCAGCGTCGCGTTTCAAATGCCGCTCTACCCCATGCTCGACGACCGCGATACGGAATCTTCACGCGACAACCGCGGCAGAGTGTGGAATACGCGCCGCAACCATTTTGCGTGGCGGCTTTATCTGCGCGGCACGGACCGCGCGCAGCTCTCGCCCTACGCCGCTCCGGCGCGGCTGACGGATTTTTCTCATCTGCCGCCCGCCTATTCGTTCGTCGGCGACGGCGAGCCATTCTACGCCGAGGCCGTCCGCTATTTCGAGCGGCTGCGCGCCGCAGGCGTTCCGGCAGAGCTGGACGTCTATCATTCTGACATGCACGCCTTCGACATGATCCGCCCCGACGATGTGCTCAGCATTCAGGCGGCTGAGGCGTTCAACACGCGCTTCGCCGACGTGCAGGCCCGCTTTTTTGCTCCGCAGCATGAGATTCAGGAGGAACGCCATGATTCGTGAAATATGCAAAGCTGAAGTCTTCCTCGCCCAAAAGGCCGAAGCCGCCACGGCGGACGATCTCAACACCGCGCAGGACCTTCTCGACACGCTAATCGCCCACAAGGACGGCTGCGTCGGCATGGCGGCGAACATGATCGGCGTCAACAAGCGCATCATCGCTTTTGAAAATGACGGCGAATACATGCTCATGTTCAACCCCGTCATCGTCAAAAAGTCCGGCCCCTACGACACCGAGGAGGGCTGCCTGTCCCTCACCGGCACGCACAAGGCAAAGCGCTTCCAGACCGTCAAAGTCCAGTGGCAGAACGAAGAATTCCAAACACGCCTCAAGACCTTCACCGGCTGGACGGCGGAGATCATCCAGCACGAGATCGACCACTGCGAGGGGATCGTCATTTAGGCATCAGGAGGTGCATCATGCTCAAGCAGCTCAAATACTTTCAATCCGTCGTGCGTCTCGGGAGCTTTTCCGCCGCGGCGGAGGAAAATTTCATCTCGCAGTCAGCCATCTCCCAGCAGGTGCAGTCCTTGGAGCGTGAGCTGAGCTTTGCGCTGCTCGTGCGCAAAAATCGCTCATTTTCGCTCACGCCTGCGGGTGAATACTTTTACCGTAAGAGCCTGCTGCTCACAGCGGACTGCGACCGCATGTGCGCCGAGGCGGCGAAGATCGCCAAGGGCGAGGCGGCGAATTTGAAGATCGGCTACCTGCGCACCTATGCAGGGGGAGAGTTCCACCGCGCTCGCGGCCTTTTCGGCGAGGTATCCCGACGTCAGCGTCTCCATCGCGTACGGCAGCCATGGGGAGCTGTGTGATATGCTGAGCGAGGATCGGGTCGAGATCACGCTCAACGATCAGCGCCGCTTGTTTTCCGACGCCTACGAAAATCTGATCCTTGCAGCCCGGTCCGCCCTGATTGAAGTCTCCGCCCACAGCCCAATCGCGCAAATGGAGGCGTTCGCACCGGCAGAGCTCAAGAATTTTCCCTGCATTCTGATCGCCCCGCCGCCGGAGCGGGAGGCGGAGCAGGAATTCAGCCGCATTGCACTCGGCTTTCCAAGTGAATTCCTGTATGCCGAGAATCTGGAGGTGGCGCGTCTTCTGGTCGCGGGCAGCAGGGGATTTTTTCCGCTGGAGGGCGGCGAAAGGCAGGCAGCCGAACCGCTCACCCATGTGCCGCTTTTGGCGCAAAAAAATAAGAAAGGAGCGAAACAATGGCAGCATTGATCGCATTTTACTCCCGCGCGGGAGAGAACTACTTCGGCGGCGCGTACCGCCGCATTTCCGTCGGCAACACCGAAAAGGTTGCTGAGATGCTCGCGGATCTGACCGGCGGCGAGCTGTACAAAATTGAGCAGGCCGAGCCCTATTCAGACGACTACAAGACCTGTGTGGCGCAGGCGCGTGAGGACTGGCAGAAAAACGCCCGTCCCGCGGTGTTGGATCTGCCCGATGACCTCGACGCCTATGATGAAATTTACCTCGGCTACCCCAACTATTGCAGTACGATGCCGATGGCGGTCTACACCTTCCTCGAGCACTACGACTTCACGGGCAAGACCATCCACCCCTTCTGCACGCACGAGGGCAGCGGCCTTTCCGATACCGAAAACGACATCCGCAAGGCTGCCCATGGCGCGGCGGTCACGAAGGGCCTCGCCATCCACGGCAGCCACGTGGACGAGGCGAAGAGCGCGCTTGCCCAGTGGGCTGAGGAGGTCGCAAAATGAAAAAGCTCCTGATCGTTTACTACTCCTGGTCGTGCGGCAACACCGAGCGCACCGCAAAAGTGTTGCAGAGCGTCGTCGGCGGCGATCTTGTGAGGCTCGACACCGCCGTGCCGTACTCCGGCAGCTACAACGATGTGGTCGATCAGGGCCAGCACGAGGTGAACGCGGGCTTTGAGCCGGAGCTCAAGCCGCTTCCCGTCAACGTCGCCGACTACGACGTCATCGCCGTCGGCACGCCGACATGGTGGTACACGATGGCTCCCGCCGTCAAGACATTCCTGCATGGACAGAATTTTGCAGGCAAGACCGTTGTGCCGTTTATGACAAACGGCGGCTGGCCGGGCCGCGTCATCAAAGATATGAAGGCCGCCTGCCCCGGCGCGGATTTCGCCTGTGATATGCAGGTGAAGTTCGACTCGAACGGCGGCGACCATCTGGAAACGCCGGAAAGCAAGATCAACGCCTGGGCGCAGAGCGTCAAGGCGCTGCTGTAAGGAGGAAAACGATGAAAGATGTCATGTTATGGGCCGGTGCCGGACAGATCGGCATGGCCATCGCCCGCCGCATGGGCGCGGGCATGAAGATCGTCGTCGGCGACAAAAAGCTCGCAAACGCGCAGGCCATCGCTAAGACAATGAACGAGGCGGGCTTCGATGTCACACCCGTCGAGATGGACCTCTCGAGCCGCTCGTCCATCAAGGCCCTCATTGCCGGGGGCAGAGGTATGGCGAGATCAAGATGCTCGTCAACGCTGCGGGTGTGTCGCCCAGTCAGGTGCCCATCGAGGCGATCCTGAAGGTCGACCTCTACGGTACGGCGGTACTTTTAGAAGAGGTCGGCAGGGTCATCGCACCGGGCGGCGTGGGCGTGACGATCTTGAACCAGTCCTGCTGGCGCATGCCCGCCCTGACGGCGGAGCAGGGCGAAAAGCTCGCCACCACGCCGACGGAGGAGCTGCTGTCCCTCGACTTTTTGCAGCCCGAGAACATCCGTGACACGCTCCATGCCTATCAGATGGCGAAGCGCTGCAACGAGAAGCGCGTCACGGCGCAGGCGGTCGAATGGGGCAAGCGCGGCGCGCGCCTGAACGACATCGCCCCCGGCATCATCGTCACGCCGCTGGCACTCGACGAGTTCAACGGCCCGCGCGGCGACTTCTACAAGAACATGTTCGCTAAGTGCCCCACGGGACGCCCCGGCACGGCGGACGAAGTCGCAAACGTCGCCGAGCTTTTGATGAGCGACAAGGGCGCGTTCATCACGGGCTCGACCTTCCTCATCGACGGCGGCGCGACCGCGAGCTACTTCTACGGCCCGCTGCGCCCCGAAAAAGCATGATTTTTCCCTCTCTCTCTCAAAAAAGCGGCAGAGCCGCCGGAGCATTCCGGAGGCTCTGCCGCTTTTTTTACTCAAATCTGCTCCTCGCATTCTGTCTTGATCGTCTTCACACCGAAGAGGAAGTAGACGAGGTGGCAGAGCCACACAATAGCGAGAATAGTGCAGGGAATGTAGAGCGCTTTTCGCAGCATCAGGAAAAAGCCGACGGCCATCAGCAGCGTCACGGACATCAGGATGCCTGCCTTGGTCTGCGCGGTCATGCCCTTTTTCTTCACGAATGAGTCGAGGTGTTTTTGATAGAGCTCTGTGCCGAGAAACCATGTGTGCAGCTTTTCCGACGAGTTTGCAAAGCAGAACACCGTCGCAAGGAAGAACGGCACCGTGGGCAGCACCGGCAGCACGATGCCGACGCAGCCGAGCGCAAGGCACACGCAGCCGAGGATCAGGAAGAAAAGGCGTTTCAGCTTCATCGGTTTTCTCTCTCCAGTCTCTTTTTTTCGCGCTTTGTCTCCACCACGTGGCGGATTGCGGCGACGGGGTGATAGAAAATCATCCGCGGGCCGGAAAAGCGCATCACGGCGCGGATCTTTTCACGCATGCCAGGTTTGTAGCAGTGCACGCGGCAGTTGACGCAGAAGGTCTTCGTCTCCATGAACGGGCAGTGCTCGGAGCGGGCGCGGGCGTAGTCGTTCAGCGCCGCGCACTCGGGACAGAGCACGCCCTTTGTGTGGTGATTGCGGTGGCAGTAGAGGGCGATCATCTGCGAGATCATCTTCTTTTCGCGCTCGCGCTTGGTTTCGATATCCTTCATCAGCTCATTCTCCCGTGCTCGACGGAGTAGACCGTGTCGGCGATGCGCATGGTCGACGCGCGGTGCGACACGAGCACGACGGTCTTGCCCGCGCACTGCTCGTGCAGCGATTTCAGGATGACCGCCTCGTTCAGGCTGTCGAGATTGCTCGTCGGCTCGTCAAGGAGCATCAGCGGCGCGTCGTGCAGAAACGCGCGGGCGAGTCCGAGGCGCTGGCGCTCGCCGCCCGAAAGCGTGTCGCCCAGCTCGCCGACCGGCGTGTCGTAGCCCCGCGGCAGCGTCATGATGAATTCGTGCACGGCAGCCTTTTTGCAGGCCGCGACAATCTCGTCGTCCGTCGCGTCGAGCTTTGCGATACGGAGGTTATTTTTGATGCTGTCGTGGAAGAGATGCGTCTCCTGCGTGACGAAGCTCTCCATCTCGCGCAGATTCCCCGTGTTGATGCTGGAAACGTCCGTGCCTGACAGGCGGACGCGGCCCTTCTGCACATCCCAGAAGCGCATCAGGAGCTTTAAAAGCGTCGATTTTCCGCTGCCACTGCGGCCCACAATGCCGACGACGCTCCCCTCCGGGAAGCGGACGGAAACGTCGGAGAGAATGTCCTCCCCGCCGTAGGAGAACGTGACGTGCTCGGCCTCCGCGCCGGTAAATTCGACCTCTTTCTGTCCGCTGACCTCGTCGACCACGGGTTCTTCATCCAGAATGTCGAGTACGCGGTTGCCCGCGGCGAAGGTGTTTTGCAACGTCGCACCGAGATTTGCCAGCGCGACCGTGGGGCCGAACGACGAGAACAGCGCAAGGACCGCAATGAGCGCCCCGTCGAACGTCAGCTCTCCGCGCTGCACCAGCGCCGCGCAAGAAACCAGCATTGCAAGGTCGAAGAGCAAAATGGCCGTGTTCGTGATGCCCATGTTCTGGCCCGTGAGACGCTTGAGCTTGGCTTCCTCTTTGGATAGCGCATCGGTGCGCGCATCCATCTCGGCGCGGCGCTCTGCGCCCCGATCGTACTGAATGGTCTCGTTCAGGCCGCGCAGGCTGTCGAGCACGAAGGCCGACAGCGCGCCCGACTCCGTGCGGAATCGCATCCCCATATCGCACGAGCGGTGGGACGTGATGAGCGGGATGACCACGCCGACGCAGACGTAAGCCGCGAGTGCCAGAAGGCCAAGCAACGCGTGATAATGCCCGATGAACAGACACATGATGAGCGTGAACAGCGCCGCGATGGCCGCGGGCGAGATCGTGTGCGCGTAGAAGACCTCGAGCAGCTCAATGTCCGACGTGATGACGGAGATGAGGTCGCCGCGGTCGCGGCCCTCGAGCTTCGCGGGGCAGAGACGGCGCAGTGCGCGGAAGACCTTGTCGCGGATCAGCGCAAGCAGCTTGAAGGCGATGAAGTGGTTGCAGGACTGCTCGGCGTAGCGGAAGACGCCGCGCATGAGCGCGAAGAGCAGCACACAGACGAACGTCGTCTTGAGCGCGACGGGCGTTGCGAAGCCGAGCAGGTCAAGCACGGCAAAGCCGCCGAAGATCGTGATGAACGCGGCGCAGAGGTGGCCGACAAGGCCCATCAAAATGGCGAGCACCATGTAGCCGCTCAGTGGCTTCACGAGGCCGATGAGCCGCGCCATGACGGTAAAACCGCTTCTTTTTTTCATTTTGCCGCCTCCTCTCCGTAGTGCTCCAACACCTGCTGGGCCGACCACAGCGCGGCGTAAGCGCCGCCCTGCTTCAGCAGCGCCTCGTGCGTGCCGTGCTGAACGATATCGCCGCGCTCCAGCACGTAAATTTCATCCGACGCTGTGACGTTCGTCAAACGGTGCGAGATCAGCAGCACCGTCTTCCGGCCCGCCAATGCGTGAATTTGCGCCATGATGTCGTTCTCGCTCTCAACGTCGATGTTCGACGTAGCCTCGTCGAAGATGTACACGGGACTGTCGTGCAGCAGCGCGCGGGCGAGCGCAAGGCGCTGGCGCTGACCGCCCGAAAGGTTCTCGCCTCGCTCGGAAAGTAAGGTGTCGAGCCCCGCTTCCCCTCTGAGAAAGTCCGCGAGATTGACCTGCGTGAGCGCGCTCCAGAGCTCGTCATCGCTCGCACCAGGCTTGCCCATCAGCAAATTGTCGCGTACCGTACCCTTGAAGAGGTAGCTCTGGTGGCTGACGTAGGTGATGCGCCGCATCAGGCTCGCTTTTTCAATGCTGCGCAGCTCCGCGCCGCCGACGGTCATCGAGCCGGTGTAGCCCTTGTTCCGGCCCATCAAAAGTGCGGAGATCGTCGACTTGCCGCAGCCCGACTCGCCGACGAGCGAGACAAATTTTCCCTGCGGGATCGTCAGATCAACGCCGTGCAGAATTTCGCGCTCCGGTTCGTAGGAAAAGCGCAGGCCGCGGCAGACAATGTCGCCCGCGGGACAGCTGACGCCGCCGTGTGCGGGCTCGGACAGGTCGAGCAGGCGGAAAATCTTGTCGCTCGCGGCCATGCCGTTCATGGCAATATGGAAAAACGAGCCGAGCTGGCGCATGGGGATGAAAAAGTCCGCCGCCAGCAGGATGATGAGCAGCGCGCCCGCAAGGTCGATCTTCCCCGCGCGCAGTTGCGTTGCGGCCATGATGACGCCGAGCGCCGCGCCGCCGTAGGCGATGAGGTCCATGATCGTGATGGAGTTGAGCTGCATCGTGAGGACCTTCATCGTGATCTTGCGGAACTTTTCGGCCTCGACGTTCATCTCATCATTTTTGAAGGCGTCAGCCTGATAGATTTTCAAGGTCGTCAAGCCCTGCAAATTTTCAAGAAACGTGTCGCCGAGCGCCGTGTACTGCCCCCAGTATTTCGAGAGCAGCTTCTTCGCCCATGTCTGTACCGCCGCGATGGCGATGGGGATCAGCGGCACGCAGACGAGCAGCACGACCGCCGCCGGCACGCTCACGAAGCACAGCACGACAAAAAGCGTCAGCGGCGCGAGCATCGCGTAGAAAAACTGCGGCAGATACGCGCCGAAGTACGTTTCGAGCTGGTCGACGCCCTCGACCGCGACCTGCACGACCTCCGACGTTTTGACCTGCTCGGAATACGACGCGCCGAGGCACAGGAGCTTGTCATAGATCGCGCCGCGCAGCGTCTTCTTGACCGCCTTGGACGATAGATACCCCATGCGCGACGCGCCGACGGTACAGCCGTATCGCACGGCGACAGCTGCAAGCGCGATCACGGCGGTCGTGACGATCTTACTCTGCGTCATGCTGCCCGCGTACAGCGCGGCGAGCAGCGCCGTCACGGCGCTCATCATCGCGATGTTCGCGCACAGCGAGCACCATTGCAGCGCGACGTTGCCCGCGATATATTTTTTGCTCTCCGGCACCGCGCCGATGAGCCGTTTGTTGATCATCATAAGAAAAAACCCTGCCTTTCGGTGGTCGTTCAGTTAGAGAACGTGAACCGCCGGTCGAAAACGGCCGACGGACACATGGTTCAAGATACCATATCCGCTCCCATTCTGCAAGCAGAAAATGCAGGAAACACAAGTACACGAGAGGCAATATGCCTCTTTCGCCCCTTTCGGTTAAAAAAGAAAAGCCGCGGCGATTTTTCTCTCAGGTTCAAGTCCCTTTACTCCGCCGGTTTTCCTACACAAAGCGCTTGTCTGCGCGCGCCACGGCTGGTACAATAGAGGCAATACAATATTCGGGCAGTGCTCGAGCAAAGACACAGGAGGTCGCCATGGTACTCTATTTCACCGGCACCGGCAACAGCCGCCACATCGCCGAGCGCATCGCACACGCGCTGAACGATACGCTCATCAGCCTGAATGACCGCATCAAATCAGGCGACATAACACCGCTCGCCGTCAATGGACGGCTCGTCCTCGTCATGCCGACCTACGCCTGGCGCATCCCGCGCATCGTGCGCGACCATCTGCTGCGAACAGAGCTGCGCGGCGCGAGGGAAACGTGGTTCGTCATGGACTGCGGCAGCGAGATTGGCAACGCCGCGAAGTACAACCGCGCGCTCTGCCGCGAAAAGGGCCTCGTCTACATGGGCACGGCGCAGATCGTCATGCCGGAGAATTTCATCGCCATGTTCAACGCGCCAACCGTCGAGGAGGCTCGCCGGATCGTCGCCAAAGCCGAGCCGTTCATCGACCGCGCGATCGCCGCGATCCGCGCAGGACACATGTTCTCGCCGCCGCGCAAAAAACTCTACGACCGCATCGCGAGCAGCGCGGTGAACCCGGTTTTCTATTCGCTGTTTGTGAAGGCAAATCCCTTTACCGCAAGCGATGTCTGCATCGGCTGCGGCAAATGCGAAAAGCTCTGCCCGCTGAATAACATCACACTGCAAAACGCCCGTCCCGTCTGGGGAACCAACTGCACACAGTGCATGGCCTGCATCTGCTATTGCCCGACAAGAGCCATCGAATATGGCAAGAAAAGCGCCGGCAAGCCGCACTACCATTTTGAAGAATTGTAAAATAGTTTCACTTTACAGAGGTTCAGCAAGCAGAGTGCGTCTCTTACAAAAGTTTTTCTCTTTCGACATGGTCTTCCCATATGGGCAAAAACCTCGTGCTTTCTCAAAAATGTCATCCCTTTGCCGCGCATTTCGATCAGCGGCGATACCTCACAAAACTTATCAAAAGCCGCGC
>OOCM01001069.1_pt1 | contig 23343 bp, 15 predicted proteins | sample 1671111 | NCBI WGS metagenome assembly OOCM01 (sample SAMN06348123, study PRJEB24527) | human gut metagenome | biome: human gut; feature: ankylosing spondylitis patient; material: feces | host: Homo sapiens | place: China | collected 2015-10 | reverse complement strand
GAGACGACCACGTCGCGTCCGTTGCAGGCCTCGGTGAGGGTGGCCTCCCCCGCGAGCGTGAGCGGCTCGGGGGCGGCGGGGGCGGCGAGGAAGGCGCGGAGCCCCGCCTCGTCCTTGGCCAGACTGTAAGCGATGACGTCCCCGTCGGCGTCGAGCAGGAAGAAGGTCGCGTCGGGGCGGGCGTCGATCTCGGGGAAGGGCGCGTCCAGGCGCGGATCGGCATAGAGGAGCGTCAGGCCCTCCACGCGGCGGAAGCTGGCCTTGAGGTCGGGCGATTCGCTGTTGAGGCAGAGGATCCTCGAGCCGGCCGCGGCGGCTGTCGCGGAGGCGAGGTCGGCGTGGATGACGGGTTGCGCGTCCTCGCCGGCGACCGTGAGGGTGACGGTGTTGTCCCGGACGAGCGCGCGCAGGTCGCCGATCGCCATGCGCGGGACGCCCCCGGTGTAGGTGTTGACCAAGCTGTTCGGGCGCGCGGGCAGGCGGATCGGCGCGGCGCCGTCGCAGGCGAGGTTCATGGCATAACCCAGCCAGCCCCAAATGCCGAAGCGGCCTTTGAGGTCGGTGGCGGTCCGCCCGAGCGGCGTGCCGTCGTCTTTCGTGAGCGTGACGGCGGCGAGGGGGACGGGGTCGCCGCGCGCGTCCACGACGGTCCCGAGGATAGGCATGGCGTAGTGCCCCGCCGCGATGCCCTCCGGTCGACGGGGGACGATGCCGGTGATGACAGAGGGGACGGTGTCGTAGCCGTTGTAGCCGATGTTGGGCAGCGCGCGCCAGAAGGGTGCGGTCTGCTGCATCCCGATCGCCACGAGCGTCTCCTTCGTCCCATCCGCGGCGATTCGGCACCCAAGGGCCGGCACGGCGTGGGCGGAAGCGCCCTGGATGTTCAGCCCGACGGGCGAGCCGCACCGCAGGGAGGCCCAGACGGCGGCCTCGAAGGTGGCCTCGTCCGACGCCCCCTCCAGATTGACGAAATAGGCGCTGGCGTAACCGACGCTCTCATGGATGAGCGCCTTGGCCAACGACGACGGCGAGGCCGTGGAGGCCGCCGGGAAATCCCGGTAGCCCATGCCCACGAGCACGCCCAGGTTGTACAGCGCGGTCTGCGCCGTGCGGCGCCCGCGGGCGTCGAGGGGGCGCAGGGCCGGCCCCAGCCGATCCCAGTCAAGGCGTTCCGTCCGCAGCGGGCGCTCCTTGTCGACGAAGCCGCTGCCCTCGCCGAAGGCCTCGGGCAAACCGAACCATTCCAGGATTGAGGCGCCGGAGATGGCCACGCACCCCGCGCAGGGATTGTCCCCGTATTGCGTGCCGTACTCCTCGAGGATGCCTTCGTTGTAGAGGCCGGTCTGATCCCAATGGTAGGGGAAGTCGGGCAACAGCACGACGACGTCCTGCGCCAGGGCCGGCAGGGCGAAAAGAAGCGCACAGGCTGAAAGGAACTTGCTCATAGGGCTAAGTTTAACAAATCGTCGGATTGTCGGTGCGCGGCACATCAGGCGCAAACGCTCACGCGGTGCCTTTGATGGCTCTGGCCATGTTCATGCAAAAAGGAAGGCAAGGGGCGCCAGCCCCTTGCCTTCCTTTGGTTTTTTGTGTGCTTCGGTGAGTCCGAAGGGCGACCGGAGGCGTCAGATGAGATGGGCGCCTTGGGAGGGCTTGATGAGCTGGCAGACGGGTTCGTCGCCGAACTTGGCCTTGTAGGCGGCGGTGATGGCGGCGGCGATCTTGTCCGCGGCGGTGGGGTCGACCAAGAGGCAGCAGCTGCCGCCGAAGCCGCCGCCGGAGAGGCGGGCGCCGTAGACCTCGGGGATGGTCTTGGCGGTGTCGACGATAAGGTCGAGTTCCTCGCAGGAGTTCTCGAACCAATGGCGGCTGGATTCGTGGGAGTCGAACATCAGGGCGCCGAAGGCCTTGACGTCGCCTTTCTCGAGGAGCGCGGTGCCTTGGAGGACGCGCTCGTCCTCGCCGATGGGGTGGGCGGCGCGCTTGGCGGTGGTTTCGTCGAGGCCGTCGCGGTAAAGCACCCATTCGGCCATGGTCACGTCGCGCAGGTGGGTGACGGGCTTGCGGAGCACCTTGGCGAAGTGCTGGGCGGCGTCTTCGCAGGCCTTGCGGCGGGAGGCGTAGGCGCCGTCGACGAGGGCGTGCTTGGCGTTGGATTTGACCATCATGAAGGAGACGGCGGGGCCCATGGAGACGGTCTCGAAGACGTTGGTGCGGAAGTCGCTTTTGACGAGGCCGCCCTCCTGGCCGTACATGGAGGAGGCTTGGTCAAGGAGGCCGCAGGGGCAGCCGGCGAAGGTGTGCTCGGCCTTTTGGCCGATCTTGGCGAGGGCGGTTTTGTCCTTCTCGATGCCGTAGAGCTTGGCGAGGGCGAGGGCCGTGCACATCTCAAGGGCGGCGGAGGAGGAGAGGCCGGCGCCGAGGGGGATGTTGCCGAGGAACATGCCCTTCCAGCCGTGCTTCGCGGCGGCGGGGTTGCCGTCAAAGAGCCAGTTGAAGGTGCCGTTCACGTAGTTCTGCCAGGTCATCTCCTTGGCGGGGGCGCAGGTGGAGGTGGTGAACGTCGCCGTCTCCATGAGGTCGGCGGCGGTGAGCTCGCAGGTGTCGTCGGCCGAGGGGATCACAGCAAAGAAGGTGCCTTTGTCGATGGCCGCGGAGAAGACGTAGCCTTCGTTGTAGTCGGTGTGGTTGCCGAGCACCTCGATGCGGCCGGGGGCGTAGGCCACGATCTGCGGCTTCTGGCCGTACTTGGCTTCGAACTTGGCGATGAGTTCGTCGTAGATTTCCTGATTTTGCATCGTTCGACCTTTCGTAAGGGGGTGATGGGGTTACTTGACGAGTTCTTCGATGTTGGCCGCAGGCTTGGAGAAGCCCACCGCGTAGACGAAGATATAGGCGAGGGCCAGGCCCGGCACGATGAAGGAGACCATGTAGGAGAAGTTGTCGCAGACAACGCCTTGGATGACCTGGAAGATGCCGCCGCCGACGACCATCGTCATGAAGAGGCCGGAGGCCGCTGCGGTGTATTTGCCGAGCTTTTCGGTGGCGAGGTTGAAGATGGCCGGCCACATGACGGAGGCGCAGAGGCCGCAGAGGGCGAAGAAGACGGCCGCCAGCGGCACCTCCACCATTCGGACGCTGAAGCCGCCCTCGGTGGTGATGCCCGGCATTTTGGCTTGGATCCCGGTCGTCGCCGTGCCGATCACGATGAAGAGAATCGCCGCCAGCGTCGTCACCGTCATCATCATGCGCGAGGAGACCTTGCCGCCGATGGCCGCGCCGATGAGACGGCCGATGAACATCAGCAGCCAATAGACCGCGACGACGGAGCCGGCGATCGCGGCGGCGTTGCCGGTGGCCGCGAGCGGGCCACCCTCGGAGTTGAGCCACTGGGTCATCACGCCGGGGATGCCGGCCTCAACGCCCATGTAGGCGAAGATGGCCAGCACGCCGAGGAGGCAGTGGCGGAAACGGAGAGGGGCGAAGGCGCCGATCTTCTCCGTGACGACGGCCTGCTCGGGATCCTTGATGGCGATCAGGGAGATGATGACGAAGGAGACCGCGAAGACCGCGAGGGCGATGTACATCAGCAGGTCGCAATCGGCCATCGTGGTCTCCGCCGTGACCGCGCCGATGAGCGAGCCGACGATGAGCGGCGTGACGGTCGCGGTCAGCGAGTTGAAGGTCATGCCGGCCATGTTGAGTTGGTTGCCGCGCTTGCCGCCGCCGCCCAGGAGGTTGAGCATCGGGTTGACGACCATGTTGAGCAGACAGGCCGAGATGCCGCCGATGAAGCCGCCCACCAGGTAGACGCCATAGGGCAGGGCAACGCCCCCATCCATCGGCAGCTTGCCGGAAACCAGCTGGACGGCCATGGCCACGAAGCCGGCCGCGATGCCGATGAGCGCGGTCTTCTTGTAGCCCACGCGCCCGAGCAGCTTGCCGGCGGGAATGCCCATGAAGAGGTAGGCCACGAAGACCATCGCGTTGCCCAGCATGGCCAGCATGGTGGAGTTCTTGATGGCCTCCTGCGCCTTCCAGACGTTGGAGAGCGGTTGGCCAAGGTAGGTGACGAACGCGATCATGCCGCAGAGGAACATCATCGTGACGACGGCAACCCAGTTGATGCCGTTCTTTGCTTCAGTGCTCATTGTGGAATGCTCCATTGAGGGTGGGGGAGGTTAGCGCTTGGGGAAGCGATATTCGGTGACGGAACGGATCTCCTGCCCCGGGCGGAGGATGACGGAGGGGAAGTCCGGCCGGTTCACGCTGTCGGCGAAATGCTGGGTCTCGAGGGCGACGCCGCCGCGGCGGCAGGTGGGGCCCTCGGGGGTGGCGAGGCCATCGGGGATGTAGTTGCCGGTGTAGACCTGCATGCCGGGCTGGTCGGTCCAGACCTCCAGCGCCAAGCCGTCGGGCGCGGCCAGCGTGGCGGCATAGGCCAGCTGCCCCTCGGGATGGTCGAGCACGAAGTTGTGGTCATAGCCCGCGCCGTAGCGGATTTGGTCGTTGTCGGCATCCACGGCGTCGCCCAGACGGCGGGTGGCGGTGAAGTCGAAAGGCGTCCCGGCGACCGGCGCGAGCTCGCCCGTCGGGATGAGCCCGGCGTTCACGGGGGTGTAGCGCGCGGCGTTGACGCGGAGGGTGTGGTCAAGGATGTCGCCCTGCGCGCAGCCCTTGAGGTTCCAATAGGCGTGCTGGGTCATCGCCACGGGGGTCGGCGCGTCGCAGGTGATGCGGTAGACGATGCGCCAGGTGTTCGCGGGGGTGAGGACGTAGAGCACCTCGACATGGACCGCGCCGGGGTAACCTTGGTCGCCATCCGGCGATTCCAACGTCAGATACAGGCACGCGTCGTCCGGGCCGTAATAATCCTGCCCATGCGCCCACTCCGGGATGAGCGTCTCCGTGCCCTGGAAAAAGGCCCGCAGCTTCCACATCTTGGCGTTGAAGCCCTGCTCGCCGCCGTGCAGGGCGCAGGGGATGCCGCCAGGGGCGTTGTTCGTGGCGAGCGCATAGTCCTTCCCGTCGAGCGTGAAGCGTCCCCCCGCGATGCGGTTGGCCACGCGCCCGATGAGCTGGCCGTAATAGGGCTCTTTGATCCACCCTTCGAGCGTGTCCGGCCCCACGATGACGTTGCGCGGCTTGCCATCCGGCCCCGGCACGACAAACCGCCGCACCGTGCCGCCATATTCCAGCACCTCCAACTCCGCGCCGAGCCCATTCTTCAGCGTATACCGCAAAACGGTCGTCCCGTCCGGCAACTTGCCGAACTGTTCGACTTCCACGATCGGATCCGGTTTCTGCGCGTCCTTCTGTTGCTCTTCCATGAACACCTCACTTTTGGCCTATGGATAACTTACGTTGGATATGATACGCCCGTCCACCCCCGAAAGCAAGCAAAAAATGGGGGAAATCGCGCGGCCGAACGGGTAAGGAAGGAAGACGTGTCCCCTCGTGCGACGTTCCCTCGGCTTCCCGCTTGACGGAAACAGTGGAATGCGGTATTCTTTCTGCCAGTGAATACCCGAAGGTTGGTTTGGACCGACAGGAAAGGACAGGATATGAGCGTTGAACGGAGAGGACGAATGCGCGGATGGGCGTTGCCGTTGGGCGCACTGACGGCCACCGTGCTGTTCCCGGCGGCGACGCGGGCCGACGCGGCCGCGGATGCGGCGTTGGACATGGAACTCCGGTACATCGACGCCCTCTCCAAAAGCGGTTACGTGGATTTCGCCCCGGAGGTGATCGCGGCGGCCCAAAAGAAATGGCCCGACGCGAAAGGTGTCTTGGAGGCGGCTTCCTTCCGCGCGCAACTGGAGGGCGGCAAGCAAGAGGAGGTGGCCAAGAAAATCGCCGCCCGCCCGGATCAGAACAGCTTGGACACGTGGCTCCTGAAGTTGGAGCTCGCCAAGAGTTATTATCGCTACGGCAAGTTCAACGACGCGGACAAACTTTACGCGGAGTTTTTCAAGCGCTTCCCGAAGGTGCAGCAGGCCGCGAAGAAAACCTTCGTCGAGGCCGCCTATCTTTACATCGACCTGCTCGGCAAGATCGATCGGCAGAAAGACGCCCTCGCCTATTACAAATTGGCGATGGATCAGGCGCCGAGCGACGACCTGCGTTACAATCTGCGCGCGCAGTACCTCCAGGCCTTGCTGGCGCAGGCGGAGTCCGCCCAAGGGGCTGAGCGCGAGAACCTGCTGAAGGAGGCCGACGGTTTGGCCAACCAGATGGTTTGGCGCCAAGACAATTACTTCGGCGACGCCATCAACGGTTTGGCCCACGTGAAGATGCTCCGCGGCGACACCAAGGGCGCCCAGGAGATGATCAAGGACTACCTGGACACGTTGATGACCATCCACGAATCCTACAAGAAGGATGACCCGGATGGCTCCAAGGGGTGGCTCCGCATGAGCCCCCTGCCGCAGTGCCGCTACCTGATTGGTTCGATGTTGCTCGACCAGGCCAAGGCCGAAATCGCCAAGCCCACCCCGAACGAGGAACTCATCAAGAATTATCTCTTGGGCGAACGTGACCCGAAGACCAAAAAACGCAACGGCCAAGGGGCGCTGAACCACCTCATCAACGTTTACGTCAATTACCCGGAGAGCCAATCCGCCTCCTCCGCCGGCGAGATGGCCAACGAAATCGTCAAGATCATCCAAAATCGTTACGAGACCACCGTCAAGTTCTCCACAACCCCGGAGCAGGACGCCAAGGTGCGCCAGGCGCAGTTCGTGGAGGCTGACGTGAAGTTCGACTCCGGCGATTGGGAGGGCGCCGCCGAGGCTTTCTCCCAGGTCATCTCCCGTTACGGTCTGAACCGCGACGCTTTGCCGCGTCTGCGCAAGATGGTGGAGAGTTATGTCCGCGCTGGCGCCAAAGGCAACGCCTTGGACCCGATGGCCAAACTGAACGCCGAGACTGTCACCATGGCCGTCGCCGAAGGGTTCTCCGGCGTCGAGGATGAGTCGCTCCGCACGGCAGCCGGCAACACCTTGAGCAACATCGCGGACTTTTACGGCGAGGCCGGCCTCGTCGCCATGCAGGAGGAGACCAACAAGGCATTCTTCCGCTTCTATCCCGGCCACCCCAACGCCGTCTCGCGTCAGCTCAACGTTGCCAAGAAACTCGCGGAGGCCGGCAACGCGGAGGAAGCGTCCAAGATTTACCAGCAGGTCGCCGACGCCGCCTCCGACGAGGCGCAGCGCGACATCCGCACCGCGGCCCTTGTCGGCCTCATCGAACTTTACAACCCGCGTGGCGCCAAGCCCGACGTGGCGTTGGAGATGCAGGCCGCGCAGGCCTTCGCGGATCACTTCAAGGGAATTGCCCGGCCGGGCATCAACGCCGCCGCCGCGCAGAATTATCTCGCCGTCGCCTACATGGATCGTGCCGAGTCCTTGCGCAAGAGCGAGGAGGAAGGCGCCGCCAAGCGCATGATGGCCGACTACGCGATGGCCGCCAAAATCTTTACCGACCTGTCCGAGGAACTTTCCAAGCCTGAGAACATCTACGTCTCTACCTCCACCGAACGGGAGCGTGCCGCGAACTTCTTGGAGACGGCGCTCTATCAGCGCGCGGTCTGCATGCAGCGTCTGCCCGCGACCGGTCAGGAGGCGCGCGACAAGGCCATCAAGGCCCGGGCACTCACCTATTTCCAAGACTACCTGAAGCGTTTCCCCAAGGGGCGTTTGGCGCCGCACGCCATGTTGCAGATTGGCACGCTTCAGGCCGCGTCCGGCGACATTGAGGCGTCCCGCGAAACGTTGGCCACTCTGGCCAAGACCTTCCCCACCTCCGAGCAGGCCAAGAACTCCATCCCGCTTTTGGCGGACTCCCTTTTCCGGATGGGGATGCGTTCCGAGGCCACCAACACGTACAAGCAGATGTTCGCCGCCGGCGGCACGTACACGCCCTCGCAATATCTTGCCGCCGCCTCCGCGCTCTTCGACGCCGGCGAATCCGACTTGGCCGTCGAGGCGTGCGACTGCGTGCTGAAGGCGAAAGGTGCCGCGGCTTACCGGCCGCAGGCGATGTTGCTGCGCACCCGCGCGTTGCTGGCCGGGAAAAAGACCGCCGACGCCTACAAACAGGTGGAGGAGTTGCTGAAGCAGTATGGGCGCACCACCGTGGCCATCGACGCCAACCTCCTGCTCATTGACGTGATCGGCGAGCAAATCCTGAACGTCAAGACCTTGGAGGATCGCAACAAACTCATCAAGGAGGCCAAGGACGCCGTCTCCTTCATCACTTCCCAGCGCAAGGATGACGCCACCGCCGTCCGGCTGAACCTCGCCGTGGCCAAAGTCGCGGACAAGGCTTACAAGGCCACCGTTTCCGCCAACGCCGAGAAGGTTGACCAAATGTCAGCGGCGGGTTCCGCCCTCAACGCCTATCGCGCCGCCATGTTCTCCGGTCGCACCGAGCGCACGGATCCCTCCGTCTCCCTCAACATCCAGGAAGCTTATCTCGGCTACATCACGCTCTCGCAGGAGCGGGCCAAACTCTCTGAGGACAAGGAGGAGCGGGCCGACTTCCAGCGTGACATCGTGGATCTTGGCGAGGAATATCTCAAAACCTTCCCGGATGGGAAATACAAGACGGAGATCACCAACGCCGTGACCTTGGCCCGAATCGAGATCGGCGGCTGAACCGACAGGAAAAATTTGATACACTAAGGAACAGACAGCCATGAATACCCTTCGTAACACTCTTGGCGCCCTGTGCGCGGTCTTGGTCGCGGCCTCTATCCAAGCGGCCGACCCGATGGGCACGCTTCATAACGTGAACGGCGGACAGACCCGCGGCAAACTTCAGTGGCGCAACGCCGCCAAGGAATACGTCGTCACCACGGATCGCGGAACCTTTACGTTCCCCGCCGACCAAGTGGCCAGCGTGGATGTCGACCGCCCCGCGGTGCTTGACGGCGCGATCAAGCGCGTCCAGTCCGGCTCCGCCCTCGCCTCCGCCGTCAAGACGCTGGAGGAAATCGCCAAGGATTATCGCCATCTGACCTACGACAAAGAGGCCACGCAATGGCTCGCCACGGCGTACCTCAAGGAGGGCAAGGCGGCGGAGGCCATCAAGGCCTGCGAAACCGTCATCCGCGACGACCCGACCGCCGCCTACACGGGGGCGATGGCCGTGCAGTATTGGGAGGCGCTCATCAAGGATGGCAAAAGCGGCACCCAGCTGAATCGTCACCTTGAGAAAGCCATCGCCTCCGGCGACAAAGTGGCCGCGGCCTCCGCGCTCGTTGCGCGCGGCGACGCCATTATGGCCCGTGGCACTTCCCGCGCCAATTGCGAAGAGGCGCTTCGCGATGGGTATCTCCGCGTGATTCTCCTTTACGCCGACCCCGCCACCGACGCCTATCCCGCCGCGCTTTACAAAGGCGCGCAGGCGTTTGACGGCATGGGGCAGGGCGCCCGCGCCGGCAAGCTTCGCGAGACGCTGAAATCCGCGTGCCCCAATTCTGACTGGGCCCGCAAGTAAACTCCCCTCTTCCCAACGACGACTTCCAACCCAATCCAAGGAATACAAAGATGAAGAAGATGATGATGGCTCTGGCGGTTTCTGCCCTTGTGTTCGGCGCGGTGACGACCGCGGGCACCGTCTATGCACAGGAGGCTGCCCCCGCAGACGGGACGGTTGTGACCCAGGACGGCCAAGCCGCCCAATCCGAGGCCCCGAAAGAGACCTCCTTCGTCGACGTCGTGTTCGGTTCCGGCTGGATGGGCGTTCTGCTTTGGTTGGCGCTTTTCGCCTCCGGTGGCTTCGCCGCGTACTTCATCATCGACGGGTTCATCCTTGTCCGCCCCACCAAAATCATGCCGCAGGGCTTGATTGACCAAGTGAAGGCGGCGATGGATCAAGGCGATGTGATGAAGGCGATTGAGATTTGCGACAATGATCCGTCGTCGATGGCAAAGATCCTCAAGGCCGGATTCGCGCATGTCGAAGAGGGATTTGATGTCATCGACGAGGCCATCAGCGCCGCCGGCGACCTTGAGATCGAGCATATGATGCAGCGCCTCAACTGGATTTCCGTCTGCTCCGCGCTCGCGCCGATGCTTGGTCTGTTGGGGACGGTGCAAGGCATGATTCTGACCTTCGCCACCATCGCCATCACGGGCGTCGAGATTTCCTCGCTCTCCTTGACGATTTCCCAGGCGCTTTACACCACAGCCGGCGGCTTGGCCGTTGCCATCCCTGCCATCACCTTCTTCTATGCCTTGCGCAACAATGCGAACCGGCTTGTCCTTCGCATGCAGGTGGTGACGAGCGATCTCATCAAGAACCTGCGCAACGTCGAGGTCGTTGAGGAGTAAGACGGCGGATGCCCGGGCGCCACCCCGCAGTGGGGTGGCCGCCCAACTCAGATCGCATCCAGACCCGGAGGCTCTCCCATGGCCAAAAAGAAAAAGAACTCGCGCGAGAACGACGGCGCCTCACTTGACATGACGCCAATGATTGACGTGGTGTTCCAGCTTATCATCTTCTTCGTCGTGACCTTGAAGACCGCGGATACCGTCAATCCTGACATCGTGTTGGAATACGGTAAGAACGGCCCCGAGTTGATGGACTTGTTGGAGAAATCCAAGGCCACGCCGCCCGTCACCGTTGAAGTCAGGCGTTATCGTACGGTGACGGACTTCCTGCGTGCGGCAAAGGTGCCCACGGGGCGTGTCATCTCCATCAATGGCGGCGTGATGTCCATTGGGCAGTTGCGTTCGATTCTCCGCAATATCGTCGCAAAGCGCGGCACCAACTTCCCGCTCCTTATTCGGGCAGACAAAGACACGCCGCATGAGGACGTCCGGGCCGTGATGAACGTTTGTAATGAGGTCGGGCTTTGGAAAGTTTCTTTCTTGGCGATGGTCAAGGAAGGCGATACGACCAAGAAGCGTTAAGGAGGCGTCACCATGGCAAAAGGTAAGAAAAGTTCGTCTGGTGATGGCGCCTCGCTTGACATGACGCCGATGATCGATGTGGTGTTCCAGCTCATCATCTTCTTTGTCGTGACCATGAAGCAGGAGGACATCCTCTCCCACTTGGACGCGATGGCCCCGGCGCCCGACGCCAAGGCCAGCCCCCAAGAAAAGTTGGAGATGGTCACCATCGATATCTATAATCCCCGTCAAGGCGGCGAAGGGTTCTCGTTCAACAAGACGCCGGTTCGGTACACGCAATTGGATTCGGAACTTCGCCGTGCCGCACGGAACAACAAAGGTTCCACGGTGCTCTTGCGCTGCACGAAAGATTCACCCCACTCGCTTTTGGTCAAGGCTTTGGATTTGTGCAACAAACATGGCATGACCAACCTTGCGATCTTCAGCCTTTGATCAGGGAAGACACATATGGCCGATGATTCTAAGATCTCTCCTCCTGAGTCCGAAAGCCTTTCCCAAGATGAGCTGATCAAGCTCTTCGACGAAGAGGAGCGGTCCTACTTTCAGCGTATCGTCGATATGTGCAAGGGGCTTGGCCAGCCTCGGGACTCGATTGAGTTCAAGAAAGCGATGATTGAGCTTCAGCGGCTATGGGCCCCCATCGCCGCCGTTCTTCTCATGACCACGATCATCACCGTGATGAGCGTCATCAAGATCACGGTGGACGAAAAGCCCCCGGCCATCGAGACGCAGGTCATCGAGCCCACGGAAGCTGAGCAATTGGAAGAACCGCCCGAGGAACCGCCGCCGCCCGAGGAACCGCCGGAATTGGAAGACGTCGTGGATACGGACGTGGTGGTGGATATCGACGCCCCGCCCACCACATCCGCGGAGCAGTCGCCTCAACCCTCCCCGGTGGACGCGGTGGCGCTGACCCCTTCGCCCGTGACGCTGAAAGGTGTTTTTGGTAGCCGAACCCCGGGTGTGCGTGGCGCCGCCATCGGTCGTTACGGCGCCCAGGGCACGGAGCGTTTGGTCTATGGTTTCCTTCGCTGGCTGAAGATGAAGCAGGGCGGCAACGGTTTGTGGCAGAACCAAACAGGTTATTCGGCTCTTGCGCTCTTGTGTTTCTTGGCTCATGGCGAATTGCCAGGGAGCAGCCCGGAGTTCGGGGACACGGTTGAAAAAGCCATCCGCGGACTTATCAACGACCAAATCAAGACGGAGGATGAGGCACGCAACGATCACGCCGGTGCGCCTCGTTCCGGCGGCAAACATGCTTGGCGCCGAGGTGAGATCGGCTATTTCCGCCATCGTGATACCTGCAATTATTCCCATCTTTTGGCCGTTTATGCGCTTTCCGAGGCTTACGCCATGACACGCATCCCGGATGTCAAGGCCGCGGTGGAGCGTGCCCTCCCGGCGATTTTGGACGGGCAAAACGCTGATGGCGGTTGGTATTACAACATGGACGCCAAAAGTCCCATCACCGATACATCCTATGTCAGTTGGGCGGTTCAGGCCCTCAAGGCCGCGAAGTTGGCGGGTTTTCATGACCCGCGTATCGTGATGGCCCTGAAGCGGGCGGCAAAAGGCGTCAAGACTGTCTCCAACCCTGACGGCTCCTTCGGTTATCTCAACACCGCCAAAAAAAGGTCATATGGTTTGACCGCCCCGTGTGCGCTGATTCTGCAAATGTTGGATGAAAGCGATACCGATCGTTGCAAACAGGCCATCGCGTATATGGATTCTTGGGAGCCGACGTTCGAGAAGAATCATAAGGCCGCGACCTCCTCTGCCATCGCGATGGTGGGCGATTCGCCCCAGTACTACTGTTATTATCTCTCTCAGGTTCGTTTCAACCTCGGCGACAAACATCCCTCTTGGATGCGTTGGAACGCGCAGCAAAAGCGTCTTTACCAAGCCGCCGCCATCAATATCCCGGCTGAAAAGTCCGGTTATGTCGACCACGAAGGCAAACCACAGTACATCACGTATTGGCCGCATAAGGAATTCAAAAACCAATTCAAGGGTGAAGCCAACGCCATTGAGGATCTTCAACGGTTGAAGCAAGATCCACAGACAAAGGACGGCAAACGTTTGGGGATTGATGTCGAAAAACTGATCAACGTGGATAGCGCGACGGCCTCGAACTGGGGATATCGTTCGCAAATCGGCGCCTCTTGTTTTACCGCCCTGCAATTGATGGTTTATTATCGCAACAGTCCCTTGGCCAAGGGTGCGCTCACGAAAATCGAAGAAGTCGCGGAGGTTAAGGTCGAGGAGGACAAGGGCACGGAAGTCGAGTTGGAAGGATTGGGCGATTTGTAACGTTTCTCTGCACAAAAGAGGAGAGCACTGATGGACGAAGAGAAGATGTCGGTTCAGGATAGGGAAGGGGAGAGCCTTTCCCAAGACGAGCTCATCAAACTCTTCGACGAGGAGGAGCGTTCCTATTTTCGGCGTATCGTCGATATGTGCAAGGGGCTTGGCCAGCCTCGGGACTCGATTGAGTTCAAGAAAGCGATGATTGAGCTTCAGCGGCTATGGGCCCCCATCGCCGCCGTTCTTCTCATGACCACGATCATCACCGTGATGAGCGTCATCAAGATCACGGTGGACGAAAAGCCCCCGGCCATCGAGACGCAGGTCATCGAGCCCACGGAAGCTGAGCAATTGGAAGAACCGCCCGAGGAACCGCCGCCGCCCGAGGAACCGCCGGAATTGGAAGACGTCGTGGATACGGACGTGGTGGTGGATATCGACGCCCCGCCCACCACGTCCGCGGAGCAGTCGCCTCAGCCCTCCCCGGTGGACGCGGTGGCGCTGACCCCTTCGCCCGTGACGCTGAAAGGCGTCTTTGGCAGCCGAAACCCGGGCGTTCGGGGCGCCGCCATCGGTCGTTACGGTGCGCGCGGGACTGAGAAGTTAGTTTATGGGTTTCTTCGTTGGCTGAAGATGCGCCAAGGCAAGAATGGCCTATGGGAGAATGCCACCGGCGCGACTTCTTTGGCGCTTTTGTGCTATTTGGCGCACGGCGAGCTTCCTGGCAGTAGCGCGGAGTTTGGCGACACGGTCGAGAAAGCCATCCGTGGATTGCTCAATGATCAAATCAAGACGTCGGCGGAATGTGGCAAAGACGGCGCGGAGGATCCCAAGCAACAAGAGCACAAACGTCGTGACAAAGTTGGCTATTTCCGTCGGCGCGACGCTCATAATTATGCGCACTTGGTCGCTATTTATGCGCTTTCCGAAGCGTATGCAATGACTCGTATCCCCGACATCAAAGAAGCCGTGGAGCGGGCCCTTCCACACGTTTATGACGGGCAGAACGCCGACGGCGGTTGGTATTATAATATGTACGCTGCCAACCCGACCACCGACACCTCCTACACCAGTTGGGCCGTGCAGGCCCTCAAAGCCGCGAAACTCGCAGGGTTTGGGGATGCTCGTCTCGTCGCCACCTTGAAGAAGGCGGCGAAAGGCATCAAAACCGCCTCCAATCCGGATGGTTCGTTTGGTTATCTCAATACGGCTAAGCGCCAATACCCGGGGCTGACCTCTGCGTGTGCGCTGATTATGCAGATGTTGGACGAGAGTGACACCGATTTCTGCAAAAAATCCATCGCATACATGGATTCTTGGGAACCGGCATTCGAAAAGAACCACAAAGCCGCCACCTCATCGGCCATCCCAATGGCTGGTGCCTCGCCGCAATACTACTGTTATTATCTGTCGCAGGTGCGTTTCAATCTTGGCGACAAGCATCCTGCTTGGCTTCGTTGGAATAACCAACAGAAGGAACTCTACATGGCAGCCGCCATCAACATCCCCGCCGAACAGTCTGGTTATGTGGATGCAAACGGCAAGCCGCAATACATCACCTATTGGCCCCAGAAGGGTATGAAAAACCGTTTTGGCAAGGAAAACGCGGCCATTCCCGATGAAACGCGCTTGGCGCAGCAGCAGGGGACACGCGACGGCAGGCGGGGACGCTTCTCCTTGGCGCAGTTGATCAATGTCGACTCTGCTGGAGGTGACTGGAACCGAAGCCAAGTCGTGGCCAATTGTTTCACGGCCCTTCAACTGATGGTTTATTATCGCAACAGCCCCTTGGCAAAGGGCGCGCTCACCAAGATTGACGAAGAGGTTGAGGTCGAAGTCAAGGAATCTGACAAGACCGAAGTTGAGATTGAAGGGCTCGGAGACCTCTGAGGCCATTTCGAAAAGCCCCGCGCGAACGCGCGGGGCTTTTTTGTGCCTTCATCTTCTATCTCCAACACTTATTGCGAACGACACAGACGCGTGTCACCACTTTCACGCTCCACTTCTCGCAATGCTTTATCTTCGCGCAATGTGACAGCGATAGGCCGCGCTCCTATTATTGGTTTCACATACGGACACAAAGAAGACGCTGCCGTGTATAATCCGCATGCCAACCGTCCGCACGAAGATGCGTGGCACGCAATCGCGCGACCGTTTCCGCGAAAAGGGTTTCTTGCTCTGCCTCCGATATGCCGACGACACAACCGCGCCGAAACATACGCAGAAAGTTCAACATACCATCCGGTCCGTCCAGCAAGGTGTCGCGCGGGAACCATTCCGTGCGTGTTACACGAAAACCTGCCGCCTCAAATGGCGCGACAATCTCCGTTAAAGGCCGGAAATGTCCCGTGTCCAAAAAGGCGAAGCCATGCTCGCCTGCAACACGCGCAAGCATTCCGGTGATCCCGGCATTGCAACCCGCCCCTCCGCATTCCGCGACGAACCGCCCGCCCGGACGCAGCGAACGCGCCAATCCCGTCGCAACACGCGTCAAATCGGGGATCCAATGAAGCACGGCATTGGAAAAGACGCCATCAAACGGGCAGTCAAAGGAAGGAAGAGCCATCGCGTCCGCCTGCACGAACCGGAGCGAAGGGAATTTTTCCCTCGCCAGCGCCAACATTTCCGCGTTGGCATCCACGCCTATCACTTCGGCGCCGGTTTGCGCGATTTGGGCTGTTAAATCTCCGGTTCCGCAACCCAAATCCAAAATCCGCTCGCCGGCTAATGGATTCAGCCATGCCAACAAGGCGCCGCCATACCTTGCCACATAATTATGGCGCCCATCATAAAGCGCCGCCGACCATTGCTGTGATTGTTTCATGCAATTAGTTTATCACAGTCTATTGTCAGTGTAGACTGCCAATTGATTTGCCGTGACATGTCATAGTCCTGTGCACCGAAGCGAAAGTTGACGCCTCGCCTCTGTGTCAATTGAATGTGCGCCCAGAGAGTGCGAAATGCAAGTAAAATGACGCAAGGGTTTGGGGAGGGGCGAGAAGAGTCGCGTTTTCAGGCTGCCTTTCTGGTTTTGGTGGGGCGGGGATAGGCGGTGAGTTTCCGCCGAAGCGCCTTGATGCGCCTCCGGGAGATCTTGGAAAAGTCGGTGGGGCGGGGGTAGAAGAAGCGGATGATGCGGTTGAGGTTTTCGACGGCGCCTTTCTCCCACCCGGCGTAGGCGTGGGTGTAGTAGACGGTGGCCCCGAAAATCCGGCCGATGGCCTTTTCGTCGAGGAACTCGCCGCCGTTGTCGGTCAGGATGTGGGTGATCTTGACCCCGAGCCGCCGGCATTCCCGCGCGATGCCGCGGAGGGCGCGGTGGACGGTTTCCTGGCGCAGGTCCTTCAGTTTCCGGACGAAGGCCTTGTGGCCGTCGGCGGGGAGGATCATGGTGAGGAGGCCGCCTTTGCCGCGGGCCCCGGGGCGAATCGCGCCCATCTGCGCATAACCTTTTGCCTTATAGTTTCTTACTTCAGGTGACAGGTCGCCGGTGCGATGGGTCGGGTTGTGGTTCCCGGCCGCTTTGGGCGGCGCGCGCCACGGTCGGCGGCCATGGGGTCTGTAAAGGTCTCTTCCGCCGACGCGTGCGGACCGGTCGCCCTTCTGCGCGTGGTATTGGAAGGTCCTGAGGCTGGGGAAGGACTCGTTCGGGTTCGTCTTGACCATCTCGGCATAGGCCCGGGGGGATGGTCGGCCAGTCCTTGAGGAAATCTTTTATGGAAGCGATGTGCGAGGTCGTCAGCTTCATCCGGGGGCCTTTGGCGCTGGCCTGCCAACGGGCGTCGCGCCTAGCGGCCTCCGCGGAATACGGGAAGTACTGCCAGCGGCGTTTCCCCTTGTCGTTCAACATCATGCAATGGCGCATCCCCGCTTCAGTTCGCGCCGCGACGTCGCCTCGGAGAGCCCGAGGGCTTTGGCGACGGCGCGGATGCTTGGGTGCCTGCGGCCGTCGGGGACGTTCCAGTGCTTTTCGATGAGGAAACGATCCTCGTCTGTGAGATGCGACCCCGATTTGCTACACTTCATGCCGTCAGCCTTTCTGTGTGTTTTTGTTGTTTCTCTTACTGTCTCACAAAAGGCTGACATTTTCATCTCATTTTTTGGTTTGGCGCGCCGCCCCCCGGGGGGCGGGTTACGGGGCGCCTTCTTCGCTTTGCAAGATGCGTCATTACATTTTGCATCGATCGTGCCCTGGGTCGGGCATGGGCGTGTGTTGCGGGGAGGGTGTGGTTTTGTTAGAGTATAGGCCCGGTTTTACGGCATGTCGCCGTGATTATTAGGGAAGGCAGAAGCCATGCAGCGTTCGGACATCAAGAAGGTGCTCATCATCGGTTCGGGGCCCATTGTGATTGGGCAGGCGTGCGAGTTCGACTATTCGGGCACCCAGGCGTGCAAGGCTCTGCGAGCGCTGGGCTACAAGATCGTGCTGGTGAACTCGAACCCGGCCACGATCATGACGGACCCGACGATGGCGGACGCGACGTACATCGAGCCGCTGAACCTGAAGCGGCTGGAGCAGATCATCGCGAAGGAGCGTCCGGACGCCATCCTGCCGAACCTGGGCGGGCAGACGGGACTGAACATGTCCTCCGCGCTGGCGAAGGCCGGTATCCTCGACAAGTACGGCGTGATGGTGATCGGCGTGAACCTGGACGCCATCGAGCGCGGCGAGGACCGCGACGTCTTCAAGCACACGATGGAGCAGCTGGGGATCGAGACGCCGCGCTCGGGCATCGCCAACAGCGTCGCGGAGGCGGAGAAGATCATCGAGCAGATCGGTTATCCCGTGGTCATCCGCCCGGCGTACACGATGGGCGGCGCGGGCGGCGGCTTCGCCTACAACATCGAGGAGCTCGACGCCATCGCGCGCAAGGGGCTGGATCTGTCGATGACGCACCAGATCCTGGTGGAGGAATCCATCAAGGGCTGGGAGGAGTTGGAGATCGAGGTGGTGCGCGACGCGAAGAACCAGATGGTCTGCGTCTGCACCATCGAGAACATCGACCCGGTGGGCGTGCACACGGGCGACTCCTTCTGCGCGGCGCCGATGCTGACCATCGAGCAGCCGCTGATCGATCGCTTGACGAAGATGGCGTTCAAGATCGTGGAGGCCATCGGCGTGATCGGCGGCACGAACGTGCAGTTCGCGCATGACCCGAAGACGGGGCGCGTGGTGATCATCGAGATCAACCCGCGCACCTCGCGTTCCTCCGCGTTGGCCTCGAAGGCGACGGGCTTCCCGATCGCGCTGGTGTCGGCGAAGCTGGCGGCCGGCATGACGCTGGACGAGTTGCCTTACTGGCGCGATGGCTCGCTGGAGAAGTACACGCCCTCGGGCGACTATGTGGTGCTGAAGTTCGCGCGCTGGGCCTTCGAGAAGTTCCGCGCCGTGGAGGACAAGCTCGGCACGCAGATGAAGGCCGTGGGCGAGGTGATGAGCATCGGCAAGACCTACAAGGAGGCGCTGCAGAAGGCCATCCGCGGGCTTGAGAAGGGCCGCTACGGCTTGGGCTGGGTGGGCTTCGAGAAGCTCTCGCTCAAAGAGTTGCTGGAGCGGCTGCGCACCCCGAGCAGCGAGACGCACTTCCTGATGTACGAGGCGCTGCGCAAGGGCGCGACCGACGAGCAGATCTTCGACGCCTGCGCGGTGAAGGCTTACTTCGTCCAGCAGATGCGCGAACTGGTGCAGCTGGAGGAGCGGATTTTGGAGTATAAGGGCACGATGCCGCCGGATGGGCTGCTCGTCCAAGCCAAGCGAGATGGCTTCTCCGACCGTTACCTGGCGAAGATCCTGGGCATCCGCGAGAAGGCCATCCGCGAACGCCGCGAGGCGCTCGGTTGCCTGGAGGGGTGGCACGCGGTGCCGGTGAGCGGCGTGAAGGATCGCGCGTATTACTATTCCACCTACAACGCGCCCGACGAGCTGAAGCTCGACCACAACCCGAAGAAGGTGATGATCCTCGGCGGCGGCCCGAACCGCATCGGCCAGGGCATCGAGTTCGACTACTGCTGCTGCCATGCGGCCTTCACCCTCCGCGAAATGGGCTACGAGACGGTGATGGTCAACTGCAACCCCGAGACCGTCTCCACCGACTACGACACCTCCGACCGCCTCTACTTCGAGCCCGTCACCGTCGAGGACGTCCTCCAGATCTACCGCAAGGAGAACCCGCTGGGCATCATCGTCCAATTCGGCGGGCAGACGCCGCTGAACATTGCCCGCGAGCTTGCCGACGCCGGCTGCCGCATCCTCGGCACCTCCATCGACAGCATCGACGTGGCCGAGGATCGCGACCTCTTCCGCCACATGATGGACAAGCTTGGCATCCCGATGCCCGAGAGCGGGATGGCCGCCAACATCGACGACGCCATCCAAGTCGCCAACGCCATCGGTTATCCGCTGATGATCCGCCCCTCCTTCGTGCTCGGCGGCCGCGGCATGGAGGTCATCTACGATGAGCAGATGCTCCGCGAGTACGTCGCCAAGGCCGTCGGCGTCACCGAGGACCGTCCCCTGTTGCTCGACCGCTTCCTGCAGCACGCGCTGGAGTGCGAGGCCGACGCGGTGAGCGACGGCGAGCACGTCTTCATCCCCGCCGTGATGGAGCATGTGGAATTGGCCGGCGTCCATTCCGGCGACTCCGCCTGCATCATCCCCTCGGCCAACATCCCCGAGAGCTGCCTGGGCACGATCCGCGACTACACGCAGAAGATCGCCAAGGCCCTCAAGGTCTGCGGCCTGATGAACATGCAGTACGCCATCGAGAACGGCAAGGTCTACGTGCTCGAGGCCAACCCCCGCGCCTCCCGCACCGTCCCGCTGGTCTCCAAGGTCTGCGCCATCCAGATGGCCGCCGCCGCCACGCGCCTCATGCTCGGCCAGCCGATGGAGCAAATCGGGCTGCGCCACGGCAAGCTGCCCTATTACGGCGCCAAGGAGGCCATCTGCCCCTTCGACAAGTTCCCGGAGGTCGACCCCGTGCTCGGCCCCGAGATGCGCTCCACCGGCGAGGTGCTGGGGTTGGCGCGCGACCCGGCCCTCGCCTTCTGCAAGAGCCAGGAGGCCGCCAACGCGCCCCTGCCCGAAAGCGGCGCCGTCCTGGCCTCCCTCTCCGTCAAGAACGACGAATCCGCCCAAGCGCTCAAGGCCTTCGCCGACCTCGGCTTCAAGCTCTACGCCACCCCCGGCACCAAGCGTTTCCTGGATGCCGCCGGCGTGCCGAGCGAATCCGTGGCGAAGATTGGCAAGGGGCGCCCGAACGTCCTTGACCTCATCCTCAACAAGCAGGTCGACCTGGTGCTCAACACGCCGAGCCCCCGCCGCGACGCGCTGGCCGACGGCTCCTCCATCCGCAAGGCCGCCCTCAAATACCGCGTGCCCTACATGACCACCTTGGCCGCCGCCGAGATGGCCGTCAAGGGCATCGCCGCCCGCCGCAAAGAGGGCGAGGGCGCGGTGGAATCCATCCAGGAATACCACGCCTCCATCCAATACTGAGGCGAGGGAAACGAAAAAGGCCGGCCGCGACGCACGTCGCGGCCGGCCTTTTTCGTGGGGCCTCACTTGGCGTCTTCGGTGACGCGCATGAGTTCCTCGACGGAGGTGAAACCCGAGAAGACCTTGCGCCACCCGTCTTGGCGCAAGGTGGCCATGCCCTCCTCCATCGCGGCTTTGCGGATCTCGGCGGAGGAGTGGCGGCCGATGATGAGGCTGCCGATGCGCTCGGAGACGCCGAGCAGCTCGAAGATGGCGCCGCGGCCCTTGTAGCCGGTGTTGGCGCAGGCCTCGCAGCCGACGGGCGCGTAGACATAATCCTGCGGGGGGAGGTGGGGCTGATCCCACCAGCCGTCCTTGAGGGGGATTTCCTTGCGGCATTTGGGGCAAAGGCGCCGGGCGAGGCGCTGGGCGAGGACGCCGGCGACGGCGGAGGCCACGAGGAAGGGCTCGGCGCCCATGTCGATGAGGCGGGCGAAGGCGCCGGCGGCGTCGTTGGTGTGAAGGGTGGAGAAGACGAGGTGGCCGGTGAGCGAGGCGTTGATGGCGATCTCGGCGGTCTCGCCGTCGCGGATCTCGCCGACCATGATGATGTCCGGGTCTTGGCGGAGGAAGGCGCGGAGGGCGCGGGCAAAGGTGAGGCCGATGTCCGCGCGGACGAGGACTTGGTTGATCCCCTTCATCTCATACTCGATGGGGTCCTCGGCGGTCATGATGCGGACGTTGACCTTGTTGATTTCGTGCAGGAAGGCGTAGAGGCTCGTGGATTTCCCCGAGCCGGTGGGGCCGGTGACGAGGATGATGCCGTTGGGCCGGGTGATGAGCTTGTTGGTGAGGGCATAGTCGCGCTCGCTCATGCCAAGATCTTTGAGCTGGACGAAGTTGCCGGCCTTTTGGAGCAAACGCAGCGAGACGCTCTCGCCATAGGCGGTGGGGCAGGTGGAGACGCGGATGTCGATGTCCTCGCCGTTGAGGCGGATGCCGATGCGGCCGTCCATGGGCAGGCGCTTCTCGGCGATGTCGAGGTTGGCCATGACTTTGAGGCGCGAGATGATGGCGGCTTTGAGGCGGTTGATCTGCGGGGGGACGTCGACCTTGTGCAGCATGCCGTCGATGCGATAACGGATCCGCAACTCGTCCTCCATCGGCTCCACATGGATGTCCGTGGCACCCTGGCGGTCGGCCTCGGCGATGATTTGGTTGACGAAGCGGACGATGGAGGCCTCCTGCCCCATCTCGTTCACGTCGATCTTCGAGATGTTGGCCTCCGTGTCGGAGACCTCGTAACGCCCATCCTCGATCATCTTCTCGATGGCTTCGGCGCCGACGCCGTAATACTTCTTGATGGCCTTGTCGATTTCCTCGGAGGGCGCCAGCCGGATTCGGACGTGTTTGCCGCAGGCCAACCGAATGCCATCGGCGGCGGCGGCGTTCATGGGGTCGCTGAGGGCCACGACAAGCGTCTCCCCCTCGACGGCCAACGGCAGCGCATTGTATTGGTGGACGGCGCGGGCGGGCAGGAGGCGAAGCGCCTCGTCGGACGGGCGGGCCTTGGCGAGATCGACGTAGTCCAGCCCAAGCACCGGCGCGAGCTTCTCCAGGAAGTCCGCCTCGCGGGCCATCTCCAGCCTGGCCACCGCGGCGGGCAGCCCCTCGGCAAGGTCGGCGTTGAGCAAAATCTCGATCTGGGCGTCCTTGAAGAGGCCGGTCTTCTTGAGCAGGTTGGCCAGAAAGGTCTGTTGCGCGGTCATGGGCACCTCATGGGATTGGAGATCACGGAAGGGTCACAGTTCCTCGAGGAAGCGGACGAACTCAGGGTAAATGGCGTCCATCATGAAGTTCTCCCGGGCAAGGCGGGCGGAGGCGAGGGCCTCCCGGGTGAGGCGGCTGCGGCGATGGAGATAATCCTTCAGGACGCGTGCGAAATCCGCCTCGTCCCCGGCGCGATACTGCGCGCCCGCCCCGTAACGTTCGATGAGCGCCTGCGTCTCGCCGGTCAGGCAGCAGATCATCGGGAGCCCGGCGGCGGTGTAATCGGCGAGCTTGTAAGGCACGGCCACATGGCTGTCCGGGAACATCGGCACGACGGCGACGTCCGAATCGGCCAACAGTTGCTGCATATCCTCGTTGCTGAGGTAGCCGTGGAAACGGATGGAGGCGCACCCCTTGGCCTCCCGGCGGAGGAGCGGCTCGCGAGGCCCCGTCCCGGCAAGGTCAAGGCGGACGTTCTCCCCTGCCTCGGACAGGCGGCGCACGACGCGGACGACGGTCCGCAGATCGTAACTCCGCCCCATGTTCCCGACGTAAATGAGGCGCAGCGGCTCCGATTCGTCAAGGCTGTACCGCGAGGCGCCGTTGTTCATCCGCATGATCCCGTGATAGCACAGATGGCGCGGCGCACGGCAGCCATACCGCATGGCCAAGCCCAGATAGGTGACGCCGACGGCCGAGACCGCGTCGGCCAGGCGATAGGCGCGCCGGGCCGCGCGGTGGGCCCGCGCGAAGACCACCCTCCCAAGCAACTCCTTGGCCCACGGCGGGCCGGGGATGAGGCGATGGAAGTTCTCCGGCCACGCGTCCATCACGTCCACCACGGCCTTGCACCCCCACCGCCCGCGGAAACGC
>OOCM01001060.1_pt1 | contig 23448 bp, 19 predicted proteins | sample 1671111 | NCBI WGS metagenome assembly OOCM01 (sample SAMN06348123, study PRJEB24527) | human gut metagenome | biome: human gut; feature: ankylosing spondylitis patient; material: feces | host: Homo sapiens | place: China | collected 2015-10 | reverse complement strand
TCAAGTCCCGCACCGGCCAGCTTTCCTGTTTTCAGTGCTTCGATCAAATCCGCCTCATCTATTACACCTCCTCTGCAGGTATTCACAAGATACGCATGCGGCTTCATACGCTCAAATAGTGACTTATTGATTATTCTTGCAGTTGACGGCATAAACGGCATATGAAGACTCACTATATCACTCCGTTCAAAGAGTTCCTCAAGTGTATCAACAAATGTAATATTTTGACCTGGTACTGCTTCTTTTACAAATGGATCATACGCCAGAAGCTTAACTGAAAATCCAGATATCATACGGGCCAGATTCTTAGCAACTCTTCCATAACCTGCGAGTCCAACTATTTTTCCATCCAATTCATTTCCAGTAATAGTTGAGGGCCAAATTCCTTCTCTACATCCTTCAACGCAATTGGTAAAACGTCTTCCCAGATTCAAAATGTGCATCATAGCAACTTCTGCTACTGCCGGTGCATTAGCTCCCGGAATATTTGCCACAGGAATTCCGTTTTTTCCTGCCGCTTTCAAATCCACGGAATCTACTCCAGTACCATATTTCTGAATAAACTTTACTTTTCCTTTTACAGCACCAAGAGTAGTTTCATTCCAGGGCTCCATAGTAGCAATTACAATATCAACATCTTTTACTTTTTTTATCAGCAATTCCGGGTTATTATCCGGAATTACCTCTGCTTCAAAATCGCATCCAATTTCGTCGAATTTTTTATATAAATAGCTTACATCAACTTTCTGTGGATCGAGATTCAACCAAACTTTTGTCTTCATATTATTCACCTACCTGATCCTGAAAATCTTCAATTGCTGAAGTCATACTCTTTAATGCTCCTGCTGAATCTGCAGTACCTGTTGCTACCTGATTAACAGCTTTCACAAATGGATATGTAAAATAATGTTTCGCTGCAACTGTACGTCCTTTCAATGTTTTTACCGGATATCCATAATAACCGGAAGCATTTTCTACATATTTTAAGGCCTGTGCATTTACTTCATTATCTTTCCAGGTTGTATTTTCCTTTGCATCCTCAAATACAGGTGCAAATACAGGCGCAATCTCCTCCATATAAGAATCGTACCAGTCTTTGTCAAGAAGGTAAGAAATCACATCAGAAGCCAAATCTGTATCTTTACAGGTATTCATGACTGCAAATCCACGGTTAAAATTCATATATACACTATTGTCGCTTCCTGCCGGAGGAGCAAGAACAACTGTATTATCCAGTAAATCTTTATATTGTTCATCAGATATCAGTGCATTGTATAATGTAGGCGCGTTAAAGCAAAATGCAGTGCGTCCTGCCAGATAAGATCCATTATTTCCACCTGCATCCCATGTCGTTGCATCCTGCGGAATTACTTTATCATCATAAAGTTCTGCATATTTATCAAACACAGCCGTTACTTTATCATCTGCTGCTACATTTCCGTCTTCATCAAACAGATATCCTCCTTCATTCCACATATACTGTCTGATTGTGTTCTCATCGTCATCATCGTTTTCTCCGCATCCAATTGCAAGTCCATAAAAATCATTATCCGGATCACTGACCTTTTCCGCATCCTTAAATACCTCATCCCAGGTCGTTGGCATTTCAGTAATTCCTGCTTCTTCCAGTTTATCCTTTCTGACGAACATCAATGTGGAAGAGCTGTAAAATGGTACATAATAATATTTATCATCAATTTTTGTTCCTTCATAACTGGCTTGCAGATATGGACGTTCTTCATCAATCTGATCAACAAGATCTGTCACATCATTACATGGAATATTCGGATAATAATTCAGAACTTTTGTAGTATCTGCAGAAATAATATCCGGAACGCTCTGACCTGCTTCAATTGCAGCATTAAGTTTTGTTACAAAATCTGTTGCAGCCACCATCTCACAATTTACAGTTACATTTTTCTCTTTTCCGTATTCTTTCAGCCTTTCTTCCATTTTTGTATTTGCATCATCGCTGAAAATTTTCTCTACCCATACTGTAATAGTTTTTTTATTCCCGGAATCTGCTGAAGCAGCCTGTGTATCCCCAGATGAGGTTTCTTCTACTTTGGAAGTATCAGTGGATTTTTCTGTTTCTCCGGAACTGCTGCCTCCGCATGCTGTAAATGAAAGTGCCAATGTACCTGCCATTACCATTGATAATAATTTTTTTCTCATGTAGTAGTTCCTCCTTTTATTTATCTTTTTTCGTTTTTTATCAACCTTTTACACCACCGTCAGTCGCTCCGCCAACCAGACCGCTGGATGCCAGCATATATATTACAATAATCGGAATACCTGCAAGAACACCGCCTGCCATAAGCTGGTTCCATGGTGGCATGTCACCATAAATTAAACCTGAAATAACCAGCGGGAATGTCTGTACCTGACTTGATGTCAGGTTTACCAGAGCATACATGTATTCTCCCCAACACATTGCAAAAGTAAAAATCGTAGTAGATATAATTCCCGGTAATGCCAATGGAAATACAATCTTATACATCGTTCCTATTCTGGAACAGCCATCTACCTTGGCCGCTTCTTCCAGTTCTTTTGGAACCGCTGCAATATGTGGAATCAGAATCCAGGCTACATAAGGTAAAGTAAACGTTGGATAAATTACAATTAATCCCCAGATTGTATTTGTAAGATGCATTTTCGATACCAGCATATATAACGGAATATATAAAACTGTAGTTGGCAGCAAATACATGAATAGCACGGACTTTGAAAAAATTCGTCTTCCCTTAAATTTCAACCTTGATAATGTATACGCAACAGGGTATGCTATTAAAATTGAAAATACAGAAACAGATACCGCAATAATCAAACTGTTTTTCATACTGGACAGAAAATTAGTATTATTTATTAAATAAGAATAGGCAGCCCCTGTAGGATGATGTGGTATAAGAGTCGGCACTTTTGCATAAATTTCAGAATCACTTTTAAAAGATGTATTGATCATCCAGTATATTGGAAACAGTGCTACAATCAGGCATATTATCAAATATACTCTTCCAAGTAATGCTGTTCTTTTTTTTGCTTTCATATAATTCTCCTTTCATTTTCCTGTACACATTCAGCTGCCTGATCATTCACCTTCCGGAAGCATACGACGTGTAAGGATACTAATAAGAATCATAAGAACAGGCATTGCCAGTACTGCAACCGCAATACCACGTCCAAGCATCATACTTCTCATGGCTGTCTTGTAACTGTATACGTTCATAACCTCTGTCGTTCCGTTTGGTCCACCTCCGGTCAGTAACCATACAGTTTCAAATTCATTAATCGTCCAGATTGTACTCATAAGCGCTGATAAGATCGTTACATCTTTTACTTCTGGCAATGTAATGTGCCTGAATTTCTGCCATAAACCTGCTCCGTCAATTTCAGCAGCTTCATAATAATCTTTGGGAATTGTCTGCAGCTTTGCCAGAATCGATACCCCAAAGAATGGTGTTCCTCGCCATACGTTAGCTACAATAATTGTAGTCATCGCTAATCCGGCAGATCCAAACCATATAATATCTGTATTTGTAATATGTAAGGATTTTAAAATATAATTGGCAATTCCACCTGTTGAATTAAATATCCATCGCCAGTTATATACGACAACAATATTGGGCAGTGTCCACGGAATCATCAGTAATGCTCTTGCTATATTCCTACCCTTAAATTTCTGATTTAATGATAATGCCATCAACATTCCCAATACTGTTTTTACCAGAATGGAAACAGCTGTAAAAAACACTGTATTTAAGATAGATCTTCTGTATTCGGCATCTCCTAAAAGTCTGATATAATTTTTAAATCCAACAAATGTAGGTCCTACCTGCATAAGACCAACTCTGTAATTTTCAAAAAAACTGTTATAGAAAGTGGAAAGCAACGGAATTAACTGAAAAATAATATATACCAAAAAGAATGGTATCAAAAAAATATATCCCCACTTTGCATAACTCACACATTTTGATTTTTTTCTTTTCATGCCGCCCTCCATTTCCAGCGACAGGAAAGCACGCCTTGAAACCGATTCAGATTAAATACCAATTATTGATTTCCCGACGTGCTTCCATCACTTAATTACATATATTTATTAGTGTGACAAGTTTGGATATTTCTCAATAGCTGCTTTGTAGAAGTTATCAAGTGCTTTATCCTTAGTTACATTTCCATCGAAGTAATCCTTCATAGCTTTCTGGAATTCTTCGTTAAGACCCTGGTCATAAGCTGAAATATTCTTCATGTTAATCTTAGGTGCAGCCTGTGCAAACAGTTTGATATGATTCTGTCCGCCAAGAAATGCTGACTTGAAATCACTTGAAGCAAGTTCATTCATACCTGAAATTGTGTTTGTGTAATCCTGTGTATCTTTTGTTATCTGAACTTCTGTACTCTTATCACATGTAAGTGTCTTCATAATCTCTTTAATGAGGTTTGGATTATCTGTTCCTGCTGCTGCACAGATCCATGTACCACCCCAGTAATAACTCTGTGGTCCCTGGCATACTGCATAATCACCATAGATACCATTACCAACTTCTTCCTTACCACCTTCCTTTACAGGAGTTGCAAGTGAGTTACCAAGAAGTGTGAAGTTAATGCCCCATGTTGAATAGAAGAAACCAAATACCTTACCTTTAGGTCCCTGGTCTGCTGCCCATACATTATCCCAGAGAGATGACTTGTTATTATATCCTTTCTCTGTGAAAAGCTTTGTCTGGTCAACCCACTTCATAATATTGTCATCAATTACAATCTTGTTATTTGAATCAACCCAAGGTGCTGATACGTTGTTAGAAAATACCCTGTATGAATCATCATAACCTGAAAGCATCTTATAACCTTTGGCAGCTGCCTTTTCAGCAACAGAATTAAACTTATCCCATGATGAAAGTGCTTCCTGAACCTTATCCGGATTATCAGTTCCTAATACATCCTTTGCAATAGAACGTCTGTAAGCGAAAAGTCCCGGTGTTGCCTGCCATGTTGTACCTTTCTGGACACCCTTTGAATCAGTTACGATATCCTTTGTATACTGATACTGGTCAGCAAGGTCATCTTTTGTAAGACCAATATCATTTACAACGTCAAGTGTATAATCACTGTCTACATATTTTAATGCATAATCGGCTTCTACAAGGAAAATATCAACCTTTTCATCTGCCGGTGCATCTTTTTGCTTTAACAGTGCTGCATCAAGTGCATTCTGATAAGCATTATTCTCATTTGGTGTAACAACGAAATTAACCTTTACATCTGAAGGTAATTTTCCTGATTTCTTAAAGTATTCAAATCTTTCCTGAAATTCCTGATTCCAGCAATAAATATTAAGAACCTTTCCCTGTGCTGCTTCACTTGTATCTACCTTTGCAGCTGGCTTTCCACCGGAATTACCGCATCCGGCAAGCGTTGTCATTACCATTGCTGTTGCAAGAAACAGACTTGTTAATTTTCTTTTCATCATAATAAAACCTCCTCTAAAATTTAACCAATACATAACCCTTTGTTTCTTTGCCTGTTGCATCACATCTGTTTACTTTTGTCTGATGTCCTTTACTGTCTCTCCTTCCAGTAATCTGCCATCAACAACAACTCTTTTAACCAATGCAGTCTTGGGATTCTCAATACATGCTATAAGCTCTCTCGCAGCAAGCATTCCTATCTTTCTTGATTGCTGTTCTACTGTCGTAAGCTTTGGATTCAATATCTGTGAAAGCTTAATGCCGTCATAACCTACCATTGAAATATCATCCGGCACTTTTAAGCCTCTGCTTTTTATAGCATTAAACCCTCCCGAATAAGATAAATCATCAGGATAAAAAATACATGTTGGTGCATCCGTCATATTAAGAAGTTCATTTGTAAGCTTCTCTGCTTTAACTGCATTCAGATATTCAGATGACTTAACATATTCATCCGGAACATCTACATCCAGTTCTTCAAGTGTCATATAAAATGATGCAAGTCTTTCTTTTGTTACTTCTGAATTACTCTCACCATGTATATAAGCAATCTTACGATGTCCCATCTTATATACATACTGTACAAGTTCTCTCATCCCCTTTACATTATCTGAGCTGACGGAAGTACAGTTGTTAAATATGTAATCAATAGTCACTGAGGGAATAGCACCATTGACAACTTCCTGTACTTCAGGTTCTTCAAAATCCGCGCAGGCAATAACAACACCGTCAAGATTGCGATATTTGCAATGTTCATAGTATGTCATCTTTCTGTTATGGGTATTGATAAATGTAATATCATATCCACGACTTTCGGATTCGACCTTAACACCCTCCAGCACCGCTGAAAAATATTCATGTGTCAGACCACTGTGTGCTCTATCGTTCATTAACACGCCAATGTTATATGAACGGTTAGTTTTCAATGCTCTGGCTGCTGAGTTAGGATAATAACCCATATCACTTGCAGTCTGACGTATCTTCTTTCTGGTCTCTTCACTGATGTCACTATGATTATTAAGTGCCTTGCTTACTGTCGCAACTGACACGCTGCATTTTTCTGCAATATCTCTCATAGAAACCATCGTATCTTACCCCTTTACCTGTGCTTGTTGTTATTACTTAATCGTTTTCGTAAGTTCACTATAGCACGACATCTATTTTAATGCAACTGTTTTTTATATTTTTATAGTTATGACAAATTTTGTATATACATTTTTGTGCAATATGACTATTTTTCTGTTTTTTATCATTAAACATTGCTTTTTCATTTTCATTAAAATATACTCAAATCAGAAAAATATATTCTTAATTTTTTAATCAGGACAATCATATTATACAATATACAGGTTTTATCTTCATTTCTCCTGTGTTTTACTGTTTTTTGTCTCTTAATCGTTTTCGTAATATCTAATACAGCTTGCATATGAATAAAATATGCAGAAACGAGGTTTATATGAATTTGGGATATTTTGATGATGATGATAAAGAATATGTTATAACAACTCCCAGAACTCCTCTTCCATGGATTAATTACCTTGGATGTGAAAGTTTTTTCAGACTTATAAGCAACACAGGCGGCGGATATGCATTTTATAAAGACGCAAAACTTTTAAGGCTTACAAGATACCGCTATAACAATGCTCCGCTTGATTCTAACGGTCACTATTTTTATATTAACGATAACGGATGCATCTGGAATCCGGGATGGCAGCCTGTACAGACTGAACTTGACAGCTACGAATGTCGTCATGGTCTTGGATATACAACATACAAAGGCAGCAAAAATGGCATTGAAGCACATGTTACATCATTTGTTCCAATTGGAGCAAACTGTGAGCTTACACGTTTAAGTCTTAATAATACTTCCGATAAATCTAAGACATTTTCAGTTTATTCATATATTGAATTCTGTCTCTGGAATGCCGTTGATGATATGAACAATTTCCAGCGTACATACAGCACCGGAGAAGTTGAGATTGAACCTTACAAAGCAAATTCATGTATTTATCATAAGACCGAGTACCGCGAACGCCGCAATCACTACGCTTTATGTGCAATGAATTCATCTTGTGACGGTTTTGATACTGACCGTGACAGTTTCCTTGGAACGTATGGAAGCCCTCAGATGCCTGATGCAGTCGCTGCAAAAACATCACATAATTCAAAAGCAAGCGGATGGAACCCTGTTGCATCTTTCAGAAAAGACATAACACTTAAACCAAATGAAAAATGTCAGTTTATTTACATGTTAAGTTATATAGAAAATCCTGATGATGAAAAATGGGAAGCACCTCAAAAAATAAATAAACAACGTGCTAAAGCAATGATTGACACATATATGACTGATGAAGCTTTTGATAATGCATTTAACCGGTTGAAAGAACACTGGAACAATCTTCTTTCAAAATATACGCTTGAAACTTCCGATGACAAATTATGCCGTATGGTTAACATCTGGAACCAGTATCAGTGCATGGTTACATTCAATATGTCACGTTCCGCTTCATATTATGAGTCAGGAACAGGCAGAGGAATGGGTTTCCGCGATTCATGCCAGGATCTACTTGGCTTTGTGCACCTTATTCCAGATGCTGCAAGGCAGCGTATTCTTGATATTGCATCAACCCAGTTTGAAAACGGAAGTGCATATCACCAGTACCAGCCTCTCACAAAACAGGGCAATTCCGATATCGGAAGCGGGTTCAATGACGACCCTCTCTGGCTTATAGCCGGAACTGCCGCATACCTTAAAGAAACAGGAGACTATTCTATACTCGACGAAATGACGCCTTTTGACTGTAACAAAGAAAATACGGCACCTTTAATGGAACATCTGCGTCGTTCATTTAATTTCACAACGACACATCTTGGTCCTCACAACCTGCCGCTTATCGGGCGTGCCGACTGGAACGACTGTCTGAACCTCAACTGTTTTTCAACTGTTCCGGGCGAATCATTCCAGACTACCGGACCATCAGAAGGGCCTGTAGCAGAATCAGTATTTATAGCCGGAATGTATGTTAAATATGGCAGGGATTACGAAGCAATATGCAGACATCTCGGTCTTGATGACGAAGCCGATGCTGTATGCAATCATGTAAATGACATGATTAAAGCTGTTACCGAATCAGGCTGGGACGGAGAATGGTTTTTACGTGCATATGATGCCGCAGGCGAAAAAGTTGGCTCCCATGAATGTAAAGAAGGTCAGATTTTCATTGAACCACAAGGTTTCTGTGTTATGGCAGGAATAGGAACCGATAATGGTCTTGCAGTCAGAGCACTCCGTTCAGTCGAAGAAAAACTTGACACAAAATATGGCATTGTTCTTTTACAGCCTGCTTATACATCTTATCATCCTGAGCTTGGTGAAATAACTTCTTATCCGGAAGGTTACAAAGAAAATGCAGGAATTTTCTGTCACAACAACCCCTGGATTTCAATTGCCGAAACTGTTGTCGGACATGGCAACCGTGCTTTTGATGTATACAAGAAAATCTGCCCGGCATATCTCCAGGATGTAAGTGATCTTCACAAGACTGAAAGTTATGTATACTCACAGATGATAGCCGGCATTGATGCTGCTCATTTCGGAGAAGCAAAAAACAGCTGGCTCACAGGAACAGCAGCATGGACATTCACCAACATTTCACAGTACATTCTTGGAATACGGCCTGAATTTGACGGTCTGTGCATAGACCCATGCATACCGGATTACATGAAAGAATTCAGCGTAAAGAGGACCTTCCGTGGTGCCGAATATAATATCCACATTGACAACCCTTCCGGTTCACAGAAAGGCCTGAAATCACTTATCGTCAACGGAAAATCTGTTGAAGGAAATATTATTCCATATGATGAAAATATCAAAAAATATGATGTAACAGCTGTTTTATAAAATATTTCGATATAATCAAGAAAGAATCGAGGATACAATATGAATTTTCCAAAAGATTTTATATGGGGCACTGCAACAAGTGCCTATCAGATTGAGGGTGCATATAACCGCGACGGCAAAGGTGTTTCTATATGGGACACCTTCTGCCACACACCCGGAAAAATCAACGATAACGAAACCGGTGACATCGCATGTGACCATTATGACAAATATGAGGATGACATTAAACTTATGGCTGAACTTGGCATAAGTGCATACAGATTTTCAATATCATGGACAAGGATTTTTCCTGACGGCGATGACGAATTTCCTAATGCGAAAGGGTTGCAATTCTACGACAATCTAGTAAACTGCTGCCTTAAAAATGGCATAACACCACATATAACACTTTTTCACTGGGATTTGCCTCAGACTCTTGAAGATGACGGAGGATGGCTTTCAGAACGCACAATAAATGCTTTTGTAAAATATGCCGAATTGATTTGTGAACATTTTTCAGATCGTGTTGAATACTTTTCCACTATTAATGAGCCACAGATAATAACACGCATGGGATATTCAACAGGCCAGCATGCTCCCGGGCTTACTCTCCCGGACGACACAGTTCTTGAAATTCTTCATTCACTTGCAAAAGCACATGCAGCTGCCGTCCGTGCCATGAGAAAATGTGCAAAAAGAAAAATAAAAATCGGTTTTTCAAGCACAGGCAATCTGTGCTATCCTTCGACCGGTTCCAAAGAAGATATTGAAATGGCTAAAAAGCTCACTTTTTCAACCAATAAAGAAGACTTCCTGTTCTGCCACCAGATTTTTTGTGACGCAGTAATACTAGGAAAAACATGTGAATACAACCGTTCATGGGATGATGTTGAAGCACTCAACCCACCACTTGATTTTCTTGGGCTCAACATATATAACGGGCACGAAGTCAGCTCTGATGGAATTGTAAAGCACGGAATTGGATTTGCAAGAACTGCATTGAAATGGCCTGTAACACCAGAGGTTCTTTGCTGGGGACCTGTTTTCATGTACGAACGTTACAAACTTCCAATCATAATAACCGAAAACGGATTTTCCTGCAACGACCACATTTTCCTTGACGGCAAAGTACATGATGCCGACAGAATTGATTATCTTACAAGATATATTAATGAACTTTCAAAAGCCCTTGATGCCGGAACCGATGTAATCGGATATTTCCATTGGTCATTTACTGATAATTTTGAATGGCACAGTGGATACAATGAACGATTTGGGCTTGTATACATTGATTATGCAACAGGCAGACGGATTCCAAAAGATTCATTTCGCTGGTACAGTCAGCTTATCCGACGATAATCTGTGATTATACCGGCAAGTTCTTCAGGTGTGATGTTTTTACCGTTTTTCTGCCACTGTAAAAAAACGTTGACCATTGCACCTGAATAAAAATATAATTCATATGTTTTTTTCTTCAGAAAATCCGCATCATCGCTTGTACTATAATTATCTTTATATTCCTTTTCCATAATAATATTGGCAGCATCAATAATAAATGAATACATCCCTGCATCTGCAAGAGTTACAAAAAATTTACCATACCTGTCGAAAAATTTGATTAAAAAAAGTATATGCACATAATCCATTATATTATTTTTTTCTTTTAAATTATTTTTTTCTTCCTCGAGATATAGCGATGTTATTTCCTCTATATAATCTTTAACCAATTCATCTTTCGTTTCATAATAATTGTAATATGTCATCCTTGACACTCCGGCTTTTTTAACTATATCAGAAACTGATATCTTGTCATATGCTTTCTGCTGCATAATATTTACAAGTGCATCTCCCATACACATTCTCGTGAAACGATTTCTTTGGGTCTTTTTCTTTTCTCCGACAATCTTACGCAAATTTCCACCTCCGCATGATTAAATAACATAAATTTAACAGTTAAATCAATACTCTTATTTACATATTTCCTTTATTTGTAAATTGTATCACATCACGTTATATAATACAATATAATATAGTTTTAAAAACCACATCTTATTTTTATGCCGTAAAAAATATGTTAATACACAAAAATGGCAGAACGGAGATTTTTTATGAAATATGCAATTGTTACTGATTCAAGCTGTGATTTAAAATCACTGCCTTCTTCACATAATAACACAATTTATTGGAAACAAGGAATTTATTGATGATGAAAATCTTGATATAGAAAATTTTATGAACGAAATGCAGGAAAGCACAGAAGCAACAGGAAGTGCAGCACCAAGCCCACAAAGCTGGATTGATGCATTTGAACAGGCTGATATTATATTTGCAATAACAATTTCTTCAAAACTTTCAGGCAGCTGGCAAAGTCTGATATCTGCCAAAGATATGTATCTGGAAGACCATCCTGATAAAAAGATTTTTGCGATAGACAGCAAGATGGCTGGTTCAGGGCTTGCAATACTCGCTTTAAAACTCGCTGAATATATTGATGAAAATCTTTCATATGAAGAAATATGCACACGAATCACAGAATACCACAAACATATAGGACTTTTATTCGTCCTTGAATCAATTGAAAACCTTGTAAAAAACGGAAGAGTTAATAAAATTATAGGTAATATCATCGGCAAACTTGGCATTAAGCTTCTGGCTGGTGCCTCAAAAGAAGGCACAATTGATATTGTACACAAATGCCGCGGACGCAACAATATCTATGACCGTCTTATTAAAAGCATGTTAAATGATGGCTATAACGGCGGTAAAGTAGTAATAAGCCACTGTTTTAATGACGAATCTGCTGACTATGTTGCCGGACAGCTCCGCCAGCAGTTCCCGACTGTAAATATCAAAATAATTCCTACAGGTGGTCTATGCAGCTATTATGCCGAAAAACACGGAATTCTTGTATCATATGAAAAATAAAATATTGTATTGGTTATGTGAAATCTGCTATCATGTTATTGTAAATATTCAGTAAATTTTATATTAAATTTTTATTTAAAAGAAAGGAATTAGATAATGTATCAATGTCCCAACTGTGGCGGTAATATCAAGTTTGATATCGCTTCACAAAAAATGGCTTGTGCAAACTGTAATTCATACTTCGACCCATATGATATTTCCAAGGAAACTGACGCAGAGGAAAACACATATTTTGATGTGACAGAGTTTACATGTCCACAATGCGGCGGCAGGATTTTAAGTACAGAAAATACCGCTGCTAATTTTTGCTCTTACTGTGGTGCGTCAACTATTCTTTCCGGCAGACTTACGAAAGAAAAGCGTCCGGGATATATCATTCCGTTCAAAATGACTAAGCAGGATTGTAAAGAAGCCTACAAGAAAAGAGTTAAAAATGCTATATTTGCACCTAAAGAATTAAAAGACCCGGAATTTATAGATGGTTTCAGGGGAATTTATATGCCTTACTGGGTATATCATGTAACCCAGAAAGGCATGAGCGGATTCCGTTTTTCAAGAAGCCACCGCAAAGGTGACTATATTTATACAGACAACTATGAGCTTTCCGGATATAACAATTCATCTTATAAAGGTCTGTCATTTGATGCCTCATCTTCGTTTGATGACACTTTAAGCCAGGCTATCGCTCCTTTTGATGCAAAAAACATGAATACATTCACGCCTTCATTTCTGAGTGGTTTTTATGCCGATACTGCGGATGTGCCAAAAAACACTTATGAATATGATGCAAAATCAATAGCGGAAGACGCATCTGTTGATTACATAAAAAACTCTGTAATTCCAGATTCAAAGGAAGCCCACAGATATAATCTTGATGACTCTGACAGCCAGATAGCCAGTCACCTTGATTCTCACATTGAGGAAACCGACTGTGCAATGTTTCCTGTATGGTTTTTGTCATATAGAAAAAAAGACAGAGTTGCATATGCTACAATAAACGGCCAGACCGGAAAAATTGCCGCAGACTTACCTGTATCTATAGGAAAATTTATTACCGGTTCGCTTTTGCTTACAATTCCTATATTTTTGTTTTTGAACATATTTTTTACACTCCGCCCAACTACAACATTAACGCTTGTTGCGTTTATAGCACTTATTTCCATGATTCTTTACGGAATAGAATTAAAGGAAATCAAAAAGCGTGACGAAGGGCTTGATGACATCGGAAAATATGCTATATGCAATGATAACTTCGACAATAAGCAGCCTGTAAAAAATAAACGGAAACGCTCCTTTAAAAAAGTTAATAATTCAAAATTTTTCAGTATGTTTACTGCATTTTTTATTGTTTTTATTACTTTTAATGTAATGTCAATGACTGCCGCCCTTATGAGCAGCCTTTTGCTTTTTAATTTCGGACCAATATTCTGGATTGCAATGATTATTATTGGCATTGTACTTGTCCATACACATGAAAAGACTCTGAAGACACTGAAAAATAAATTTGTTATACCCGGTTCACTGCCGTCACTTGCAGCTATTATAATTGCAGCAGTTATTTCGATATTAAAGCCTGTATCAGACCTTTTCTATTATGGCGGATGTATCGGTGCCATGATTGCTGTTGTGTTCTCCCTTATAAGTCTTATTAATTATTACAATATGCTTGCAACAAGAAAACTTCCTGAATTCGACAATTATAACGGAGGTGATGATGATGCAGATTAAAAACAGCAGTCTTTACAGCAGATTTTTCAAAGTTATATATATATGTATTTTCTGCTTAACCATGCTATTTTCAGTATTTTTATTCTCTTTAAATGCGTCTGCAACAGATAACAACCCTAATACTGAAGCAACAACTTCTGCCGATAATAAAAGCAATAATTCTTCTGTCTCAGGAAATATTTATTATACAAATCCAGAGACCGGATATGTTGTACGTATTGAGGATGATGCCGCACTGCTGACCGATTATGAAAGAACGCAGCTTGCGGATTTGATGAAAGATATAACACAATACGGAAATGCCGCCTTTAAGAGTATTTTGACTAATTCGTACAGCACAACGGGCGATTACGCATATGCATACTATGCACAAATATTCCAGAAAAACAGCGGAACTGTCTTTCTTATAGATATGGCAAAAAGAAAAATATGGATTCACAGCAATGGTGCAATTTATAAAACCATAACAGAAAGTTACGCTGATACAATAACAGATAATATTTACACTTACGCAAGTAAAAAAGAATATTATAATTGTGCAAGTAAGGCATTTGAGCAGGAATTGGCTCTTTTGAAAGGTTCAAAAATACGCCAGCCGATGAAATACACAAGTAATATTTTATTGGCTCTTATAATTGCTTTGTTTGCCAATTATGGAATTGTACGATTACTCACAAAGCAAAAAAAGCCAAAATCAAAACAGCTTATCAGCGGTGCTTTCGTTCATCAGGCTTTTAATGATACACAATTTCAATTTATAAACCAGACAAGAGTGTATTCTCCACCAAGTTCCAGCAGCGGAGGTTCATCAGGCGGAGGGGGCAGTTCATCTTCCGGCGGCGGCGGTTCGTCAGGCGGCGGCGGTGGTGGCGGCGGTCACAGCTTCTGATATTTCCGTTCATTATCAACAAACATCATTAACATAAACAAAGCGGCACTGACTACAAACCAGTGCCGCTCTGTTATTTTTATCAAATATTTTATCAGATTGTTATATTCTCTTTATTCCTGCTATCCTACAGAGATGCTGCTCTCTCTAATGCCGCATCTATATTCGCACAGAAATTCTCATGTCCGACAGCATCTGCAAATCCAGCCTTTTCCATCATAAGTCTTGGCTGCTCCTGAACATGTGATAAAAGAAGTGTTATATTACGCTTCTTACATGCAGCCTGTATTTTCTGCAATGATTTAAGTGCTGTAACATCCATTGCCGGAACGCCTCGCATTCTTATTATAAGAACTTTTACGCCGGGTTCTAACGAAATCTCCATAAATTTGTCTGCTGCCGCAAAAAACATTGGTCCGATTATCTCATACACAACCGTATTCTTTGGAACAACTTTAAGTCTTATGCTGTCTGGGTCATCGTGCTCGTTAATATCCTCTCCAAGATACTTCCAACTCTTAACTTCCGTTACGTTAGACATTCTCATAAGGAAAAGAAGTGCTGCCATAACAACACCGACCTCAATAGCAACTACAAGGTCAAATACCACTGTAAGGACAAATGTAGTCAAAAGAACAAGAATATCACTCTTTGGAGATGTCTTGCAAAGTGAAACAAATTCTCTCCAGCCGCTCATGTTGTATGCAACCATAAAAAGAATCGCCGCAATTGCAGGCATTGGAATCCATGCCGCATATGGCATAAGAACAACAAGTATAAGTAAAAGCGTGACTGAATGTACCATACCTGCAACCGGAGTTCGTCCGCCACTCTTGATATTTGCCGCTGTTCTTGCAATGGCACCCGTTGCCGGTATACCTCCGAAAAGTGCCGATACAACATTGCCGGCTCCCTGTGCAACAAGCTCCATATTAGGCTTATGTCTGCTTCCAACCATACCATCTGCAACAACACATGATAAGAGTGATTCGATACCGGCAAGCACCGCAATTGTAAGTGCATCAGGGAAAAGTTCCCTTATCATAGTAAAATTAATTGACGGAAAGCTGACAGACGGAAGTTTATTGGATATTGTATACAAATCACCAATTGTCTTTACATCCATTTTTAACAACTTAACCATCACAATTGTCACAATTACTGCAATAAGTGATGGCGGGATTTTTTCTGTAATCTTAGGAAATATAATTAAAATAGCAAGTGCAACAACACCGACTATAAGTGCCTGATAATTAAAAGTTCCAATACAGTTTATACATTCTTTTACCTTATCAACTGTATCTATAGGTGAATTAGTAAATGTAAGCCCCAGAAAGTCCTTTATCTGGCCTACTAAAATAGTCACAGCAATACCAAACGTAAATCCTGTTGTAATTGTATAAGGAATAAATCTTATCAGATTGCCAAGCTTTAAAAAGCCCATGATAATAAGAAGTATGCCTGCCATAATCGTTGCAGCTGCAAGACCTGACATTCCGTTTCTTGCAACAATTCCTGCAACAATCGTTGCAAATGCAGCTGTTGGACCGGCAATCTGCACATTGCTTCCACCTAAAAACGAAATAACAAATCCAGCAAATATCGCTGTATATATGCCTTGCTCCGGTCCCACTCCCGATGCAAGGGCAAGGGCTATTGATAGTGGAAGGGCTATAATAGCGACAATAATTCCCGAAATAACATCTTTTACAAACTGCTCTTTTGTATAACTCTTCATACAGTCAAACAGCTTTGGCACAAACTGATTCATTTTTATCTCTCCGTTCTTTAACGCCATAACAAACATTTTGGGAAATCTCTGATAAAATCACAAAGATTTCCCAAAAACAAACGTTCTTTTGTTTATATTTTTACTGTTCTACTGAATTATCATTTAAGAAACTCTGAACCTTTTCGCTAAGCTTCTCGTATCCGAGTTCTGCATTCATCTCGTTGCCATATGCATCAAGAATCTCCTGATAATCTGTATAACCATAATAGCTTGCATATGTAGCACCGATTTCATTAATATCATCTGCACTTACATTAATTCCATTATCAGCTGCAATTATTGTAAGAGTCATCTTCTCAAGAAGATACTCCTGTGCTGTCTGTGTAGCATAATCATCATATGCTGCATCATCAGAAAGATTGTATACGCTTGAGAGATATGATGAAAAATCTGAGATACCCTGTGCAGAATAATATGACTGATACTGATTATATTCTGCTTCCATATTCTGTTTAAGAATTGACTTTAAGCTGTCTAACTCTGCCTGCGGATATCCATTAACTGTTATATCTTTCTTAATTACTTCGTAAACAGCACTATACTTTTTGCTGTCATATGTACTCTTTCCTGAATTCTCAAGATATTCTCTTGTCTCTTTTCTTAAAGCTTCAACTGTTGTTCCTTCAATCCCCATGCTCTCTGCATTAGCTGCAACCCACTCATCTGTAAGTTCAGGAATTGTCTTCTTTGTAATAGAATGAACTGTTACTGTAAATATAACGCTCTTTCCTGCAAGATCCGAACTGCTGTAATCACTAGGGAATGTACATGGAATATCATATTCCTGACCTACATTAAGTCCTATAAGTCCCTGGTCAAGGTCTGTTATGAACTTGCCTGAACCGATTGTGTATGATACATCTGTTGCCGTTCCGCCTGAAAATGCAACACCGTCAAGCTTACCGCTGTAATCAAGTGATATAGTATCACCGCTTGCAGTTGTTCCTTCTGTTACCTGCTCTGAAGTAGCATGTGAAGATAAAATATTGCTTATGTAAGTCTCAACATCATCATCCGATACGGTAAGTGACGACTTATCAACTGACACTGCAATTCCCTTATACTCAGGAAGTGTAATGTACTTCTTATAAACCGCTGCATTCGATGCAATAGTTGCATTATATTCCTCTGCTGTAATAGCTTTGTTTGATGTATCATCAGCATCTGTTGCAGTATTATTGTTATTCTTCTTACCACAGCCCACCAATGAAACAACAAGTGTTGCCGCAAGCATAACACTCATAAATTTCTTTTTCATAATAAGTTCCTTTCAAAAAATAAAAATTTCTGCATTCAGGTATTGCAAAATATATAAAATATATTTATAATATAACCACAAACGCATATAGTTGTCAACTATTTTTAACAACATAGACTGTTATAGCATACTTATTGACAAAATAAAAGGCGTTTCACATTTTTTTCATTTTTATAAAGGAAGTAATTTATGAAATCAGTCACAAAAAGGCATTTATCATCAGCAGCCTGCATTTTAATATTTTTGTCATTTTTACTAAACGGATGCCAGAACACTGCACTTTCCGACCCTGTACAGGTTACAGGTTACAAGCTCAATACTTATGTTGCTGTAAGTGCATATACAACAGGAGGTCACAAAACCTCAGAGCTTAAAGAGATTCTTAACGAAGCTCTGCGAATATGTGACACATATGAGCTGATGTTTTCAAGAACCAACCCGGACAGTACCCTGTATAAGCTTAATGATGGTCAGATTACAACTGTGCCGCATGAACTCGGAGAACTGATATCATATGGCATCCAATATGCCGATATGTCAGATGGTGCATTTGACATAACAATCGGCAGCGTATCATCTTTGTGGGATTTCACATCAGATAATCCGGCTGTACCTGATGACAGTGATATACAGAATGCATTATCATATGTAGATTATACCAGGCTTAAACTTACGGAAAATAATGACGGAACATATACTGTAGACAAGCCGGATAAGACCGTCATCGACCTCGGTGCCATAGCAAAAGGCTATATTGCAGATAAAATACGCAATTTTCTTTTGGAAAAAAGCATAAACCGTGGTATTATTAATCTTGGCGGCAATGTATTATGTGTAGGTGAAAAGTCTTCAGATAATCCTTTCCTTATCGGAATAAAGAAACCATTCTCTGAAGATTCAGTACCTCTTGTAACATTGCGTCTTAATAATAAATCCGCCGTATCTTCCGGTAACTACGAAAGATACTTTTATCAGGATGGCAAGCTTTATCATCATATTCTAAATCCATCCACAGGATATCCGTATGATAACGGACTTTCAGATGTAACAATCATATCTGATGCATCAGTCACGGGAGACTGTTTAAGCACCACATGTTTTGCACTTGGTGCTGATAAAGGATTAAAACTTATAGAAAGCCTGTCCGGCATTGAAGCCATGTTTGTCATGTCTGACGGAACTATTAAGTATTCGAGCGGATTTTCTTCATATCTGAAATAAACTAAGAAAGGATTTTTATTTACATGATACGATTAATTCTGGTGTGTATATTTTTACTCATCATTTTTGTGTTAAGCCTTATTCTTTTTCCAATTGAATGGCTTATAGGCAGGATTTCACCAAAAGCAAAAGATATAAGCTCACTTCGTTTTGTGCAGTTTGTGTTTAAGGTGATTTTATTTTTATCGGGGGTAAGCACAACTGTTATAGGTCTTGAGAATATTCCAAAAGACGAACCTGTTGTTTTTATAGGCAACCACCGCGGGTTTTTTGACACGGTTGTATCTTACAGCCGCATGCCGCGTCTTACAGGTTTTATTGCCAAAAAAGAGATGCAAAAAGTTCCATTTATAAGATTATGGATGAAATATTTACACTGCCTTTTTATGGATCGTTCCAATCCGAGAGAAGGTCTTAAAACTATTCTTTCCGGTATAGAACAGATTAATAATGGCATTTCTATTGTAATATTCCCTGAAGGAACCAGGAACAAAGGTGATGGAATTATGCCTTTCCACGGCGGCAGCTTCAAACTTGCAGACAAGAGCAACTGCAAGATAATCCCTATGGTTCAGAATAATACTGAAAATGTTCTGGAAGCTCATTTTCCATCAATCAAAAGAACTCATACCGTTCTTGAGTTTGGTACACCGATTGACACAGCTGCACTTGACAGGGATGAAAGAAAAGCCCTGCCGGATACAGTTCACGACTTGATGTTACAGATATACGAAAAGAATAAATCTCTTGTTTAACCATAAGGGATATGCTACAATATTGTACATTAGAATTCATTAATTATCAGGAGGATAAAATCAATGCCAGTATGGAGTATTGTATTATTAACAATATTGGTTATATTGTTAGTTGTATTTATTGCACTTATAATTGTCGGTAATAAGCTGCGTAAAAAGCAGGAGTCACAGCAGGAGCAGATTGACGCTGCAAAACAGATTATGTCAATGCTTGTAATTGACAAAAAGAAGATGAAGCTTAAAGAGGCCGGACTTCCTAAGATGGTTCTTGACCAGACGCCTAAGTATTTAAGGGGTTCAAAGATGCCTATTGTCAAGGCAAAAATCGGACCAAGAGTCATGACTCTTATGTGTGACCCAAAAGTATTTGAACAGATTCCTGTAAAAGCTGAAATCAAGGCTGAAGTAAGCGGAATTTACATCACAGGCATCAAATCAGTTCGTGGCGGCAAGATTGTCGTTGAAGAAAAGAAAAAGAAAAAGGGATTTTTCAAACGTAACAAATAAAATAAATAAACCGCAAAGCAATATTAAAAGGTATCGCCAGCCGGCGGTATCTTTTAATATATGAAAGGAGCTTTTATGCGTAATTTAACATTATTAACAGATTTATACGAGCTTACTATGATGCAGGGTTACTTCAAAACAGGCAATAACCGTACGGTTATATTTGATGCTTTCCACCGCAATAACCCTTGCGGCGGCGGATATGCCATTGCATGTGGTCTTGACCAGGTAATCGATTATATTAAAAATCTTCATTTTACCGATGATGATATTGCTTACCTTAGCAGCCTTAATCTTTTTGATAATGATTTTCTTGATTATTTAAAAAACTTCCACTTTACAGGCGATATATATGCCATTCCCGAAGGAACACTTATTTTTCCAAGAGAACCAATTGTTAAAGTAATTGCTCCTATCATTGAAGCTCAGCTTGTAGAGACTGCAATCCTTAATATAATTAATCACCAGAGCCTTATCGCAACTAAGGCTGCCAGAGTATGCTATGCAGCAAAAGGCGACGGAATAATGGAATTTGGTCTGAGACGTGCCCAGGGTCCTGATGCCGGAATATATGGTGCAAGAGCTGCTGTCATTGCCGGTTGTGTTGGAACAAGTAATGTTCTTACAGGTCAGATGTTTGACGTTCCGGTCAAAGGAACCCACGCTCACAGCTGGATTATGAGTTTTCCTGATGAATATACAGCATTTAAGACATATGCAGACCTTTATCCGAATGCATGCATTCTTCTTGTAGACACATATGATACACTACGCTCAGGCGTTCCTAATGCAATCCGTGTATTTAAAGAAATGCGTGAAGCAGGAATTGAACTTAAAGGATATGGTATCAGACTCGACTCAGGCGACCTTGCTTATTTTTCTAAGAAAGCACGTAAAATGCTTGATGATGCCGGTTTTGAAGATGCTATTATATCTGCATCAAGTGACCTTGATGAATACCTTATTGATTCATTAAAAACACAGGGTGCCGCTATAACTTCATGGGGTGTCGGAACTAACCTTATTACAGCAAAAGACAATCCTGCATTTGGTGGTGTATACAAGCTTGCCGCTGTTATGGGAGATGATGGAAAGTTTATTCCAAAGATTAAGCTTTCTGAGAATTCGGAAAAGATTACTAATCCGGGAAATAAGACAGTTTACCGTGTTTACGACACTGACGGAATGTTAAAAGCAGACCTTATTGCACTTACAGACGAGACATACGATGAAAACGAACCTCTTCTTTTATTTGACCCTATTGAGACATGGAAAAAAACGCTTCTTCAGCCGGGTGAATACACTCTTCGTGAAATTATCGTTCCTGTATTCAAAAATGGAGAATGTGTATACACAACTCCACCTGTCATGGATATACAGAAATACTGTAAACATGAACTTGCTACTTTATGGGATGAATCAAAACGTCTTATAAATCCACAGGAAGTACATGTCGATTTATCAAAGAAATTATACGATTGCAAACAGGAGCTTTTAAATACTTATTCAACTCCTCATATTCACTAAAATACAACCTGTAAAACCCTGCAAAAAGGGGTTAATAAAAAGCGTTCAGGAACAGCAGTTATCCGCCTGAACGCTTTTAAATTTCTATATTTTAAATTCCTGAATTTTAATTCTCCAACTTAAAATTCTTCTTTGAGCTTATCTCTATCTCAACACTTGATTCTGAAATTATTTCATGGTTAAGTTCAAGCGTATACTCAATCCCTGCATATATCCTTTCATCACTTCTTTCAATGACAATATTTTTTGAATTGATTCCAAGATAAATGCCGCCATATGGTGTCTCGTAATATGTTGTTGTTCGCTCCCCGGGAACAAAAGAAAAATGCGTTGTAACATATCCTTTTTTAGTCATCTCAACCGTGCCATCAGACGTAATCTTTATAAGATTGCTGCATGGCTTATCCTCACCGTCAATCATATCCGAATACTTAATATACTCATTTTCTCCGGAACGCTTATATCTTCCGGTATTGACAGTCTCAATAACTTCTTCATCTTCACTGCCGTCAGAATCCGAATCCTGAACGCCACTCGCAAAATGAAGTCCTTTTATACTTACAAATACTCTTTCATCCATACTGTTTTCCTCAGTTAAAAATCATCTTCTTTACATATCATACACAACAAATAAACACTCTAATAATTCTCAATATTAATCTGCTTCGTCATTGTAATATCAAATGGAAGTATTGAATTAGCAAATAACTTAAACTTTTCTTCCGCATCGCTTACATAGAATCTATACATGCTTGATGGACTGTCAACATCACATTTATTTGCAAGATTATCTCTCTCAAGCAGATTTTTGAGTTCAATAGCAGTTTCATATGCCGGATTTACAAGATTCACTTTATCGCCCATAACCTTCCGTATTGTAGAACGTATAAGCGGATAATGCGTACATCCCATAATAAGCGTATCTATATCTTTTTCTTTTAATTCTTCCAGATAACGTGAGGCTACCTGAAGTGTTATATCATCATGAAGCCAGCCTTCCTCAACAAGCGGAACAAATAACGGACATGCTTTTTCAAACACTTTTGCCTCATCATCAAGTGACTTTATGTATCTTGTATACACTCCGCTCCTTATATTTGCTTCCGTTCCAATAAGACCAATTCTTTTATTAGCAGTAGTCTCAACTGCCACCTTTGCTCCCGGCTTAACAACACCAAGAATCGGAAGGTCAAACTCCTGCTGCATCTCATCAAGTGCAAGTGCACTCGCTGTATTACATGCAATAACTATCGCCTTAACATTTTCTGTCTGAAGAAAACGTATAATCTGTCTTGAAAACTTTATAATATTATCTTTTGATTTGCTTCCATATGGAACCCTTGCAGTATCTCCAAAATATACGATTTTTTCTGAAGGAAGATTTCGCATGATCTCACGTGCTACGGTCAGACCGCCCACGCCGGAATCAAACACACCGACAGGCGCATTCTTATCTATCATATATGTATCTCCATTTCTTAAATAATATAGCCCGGAAAGC